>FWPU01009638.1_pt1 | contig 15054 bp, 14 predicted proteins | sample 2228361 | NCBI WGS metagenome assembly FWPU01 (sample SAMEA103939777, study PRJEB20133) | metagenome
CGGGCTGGAGCGGCAGGAGCAGGGCGAGTGGGACGGGGCCCGCTCGGCGTTCGAGGAAGCGATCGCCGCCGCCTCCCCGGAAGACCGCGGCACCTGGAAGCGCCACCTGGGCGCGCTCGCGCTGCTGGCCGGACGCTCCCTGCTGGCTCGCGCCCAGAGCGGCGGCGAGCCCGACGAGCGCGTGCCCACCGTGCGGGCGGCCATCGGCTGGCTGGAGTGCGGGCGGGAGGCGCTGCCGCTCGACGAGGCGCTGCGGGAGGCGCTGGCGTCGGCCCGGGCCGCGGTCTGGACGGTGTGCGAGGAGACCGCGGTGGCGTTCCTGCAGCGCCAGCAGTACGAGGCGGCCCGGCGGCTGCTGCGCGAGGCGCTCACCGACCCGGAGTGTCCGCTGGACGCCCAGGCCACCTTCCGGGACCTGCTGTCGGCCTCGTTCGGGGGGGAGATCGGGCAGCTGACCGCGGAGGCCATCCGGTGCATGCAGGACGGCAAGGAGGAGCAGGCCCTGGCCACGCTGGACCGGGCCGAGAGCCTGCTGTCCACGATCCCCGAGGACGCCATCCCGCCCCGGCGCCGCCAGGAGCTGGAGCGCCGGCTGTGGTGGGGCTACACGAAGCTCGGCATCCGTCAGGTCGAGGGCGGCATGTGGGAGGGCGCGCTCGAGCCGCTGCTGCGCGCGTGCGCCTTCCAGGACGTGGGCGCCGACCGCCAGGAGGAGACCCGGGGCCCGCTGGTCCGGGCCCTGGAGGCGCTGGTGGAGGTGCGCGCCCCCGAGATCCTGCGCCTGGCCGAGGAGGGGGACCTGGACGGCGCCGCGCGGCAGTGCGAAGAGCTGTCGGCGTTCCTCGAGGCGGCGCTGGCGCGGGGGGTGACGAGGGACGAGCTGGCCCCGGCCCTGGGGCGCACCCAGCAGCTCCTCGAGCGCCTGGGCAAGGCCTCCTGATGACCGGGCCGCTCACGCTCGGCCGCCTGCTGGACGAGGCCGCCGACCGCCACCCGCTGACCCCGGCCGTCGTCTTCAAGGGCCGGCGCCTGCCGTACCACGAGCTGAAGACGCGCGCGGACCGCCTGGCCCGGGGCCTGCTGGCGCTGGGCCTGGGGCCGGGCGATCACGTCGTGGTGTGGATGCCGAACTGCGTCGAGTGGAACGTGGTCAACTTCGCGGTGGCGAAGGTCGGGGCCGTGACCGTCACCTGCAACAGCCGCTACCGGCCCGTCGAGGTGGAGTACCTTCTGCGGCAGTCCGATGCCCGCGCGCTCGTCATGCTGGACCGGTTCGACGCCGCCGGCGTGGACTACCGGGAGCTGCTGCGCCAGATCTGTCCCGACGTGATGTGGCGGCAGGACCGCCGGCTGCACAGCCCCCGGTTCCCGGAGCTGCGTCACGTCATCGTCCTGGGCGAGCACGACCCGGGCTGCCTGGGCTACCACGACGTCGAGCGTCTGGGCGACACCGTGCCGCCGTCGGATCTGGAGTCCCTGAAGGTGCGGCCCGACGATCCGGCCCAGATGCTGTTCACGTCGGGCACCACCGGCCAGCCCAAGGGGTGCCTGCTCTCGCACGGCAACCTCTGGTACAAGGCCCGCGTCTACCGCGACCTGCACGGCTGGACGCCCCAGGACCGCTACCTGGTCGCCGTGCCGTACTTCCACATCTTCGGCTCGCTGGGCGCCATCGTGGCCAACACGCTGGCCGGCTCCACCCAGGTGCTGATGGACGTGTTCGAGCCCGAGGCGGCCATGCGCCTGATCCAGGACGAGCGGGTGACGATCTTCTCCGGCGTGCCGACGATGTTCATCACGGTCCTGGGCCACCCGGCCTTCGCGCAGTACGACCTCCGCTCGCTGCGGACGGGCACCATCGGCGCCGCCCCGGTGCCCATGGAGATGATGACCCGCATCCTCGACCGCGAGGCCGGCCTCGGCATGGACGCCACCGTCGTCTACGGCCTGACCGAGGCCACCGGCGGCACCCACTGGACCCGCCTGGGCGACCCGATCGACAAGCGCGTGAGCACCGTCGGCCGCGTGTCGCCCGAGCTGGAGGACCGCATCGTCGACCCGGCGACTGGGCGCGTGCTGCCCGCCGGCCAGGAGGGCGAGGTCTGCGTCAAGGGTCCGACCCTCATGCTGGGGTATTACCGGCAGCCGGAGGCCACCGCCGGGAAGATCCGCGACGGCTGGCTGCACACGGGCGACATGGGGGTGAAGGACGCCGAGGGCTACCTCCGGATCACCGGCCGGCTCAGCGACATGATCATCGTCGGGGGGTTCAACACCTATCCGGCCGAGATCGAGAACTTCTACCTGCGGCACCCGGGGATCCTGGACATCTCCGTCGTGGGCGTGCCGGACCCGGTGCTGGGCGAGGTGGTGATGGCCTTCGTCATCCCCAGGGCGGGCCAGACGCTCACGGCCGAGGAGGTCATCGCCTTCGCCCGCGGGCAGATCGCCAGCTTCAAGGTGCCGCGCCACGTCGAGATCGTCAGCGAGTTCCCGCTGACCGGCTCCGGCAAGGTGCAGAAGTTCAAGCAGCGGGCCTGGGCCGTCGAGTGCTACGGCTTCCGCGGCCCCGCCTAGACGGCTCGGCGACGTCTCCCTGGCGGTCGACGTCCCTCCTCGCGCCCCCGGCTCCGCCGGCGATCAGATCTCGGCGAAGAAGCGGGCGGGCGCGCCCTCGGTGCCGGCGATCTTGTAGAAGGGCGCGAAGAAGGTCACGCGCCGGCGGGGCAGGGCGCCCAGGTTGGTGAGGCCCTCCATGATCACCACGCCGGCGCCGAGGATCACCCGGTGCATGGGGAAGTCCTCGGAGGTGAAGTCCGGCAGCCGGGCGCAGTACTCCTCGAAGAAGTCGAAGCCGATGCTCTTGGGTCCCCGGGCCACCAGCCACTCAGCCGACTCGGGGGGAAAGTACGGCGAGCGCACGAAGTAGTCGGGCCACGTGCCGTACATCCGGTCCGTCCAGCCGGTGTGGAGCAGGACGATGTCGCCGGGCCGCACGTCGTCGGCGCCCCCGCGCCGGAGGTCGTCCACGGTCACGCGGTGGTCGGGGCCGACCCAGGAGAGATCCACCACGATCGCCTCGCCGCTCACCTGGTCCAGCGAGATCTCGGCGGTGGTGATGCCGTCCTCGAAGACGTGCAGGGGCGAGTCGATGTGAGCGCCGGTGTGCAGGCTGAAGCGGGCGCTGGAGACCTGCCAGAAGCCGGGGCCCCGCCGGTGCGGGGTGAGCTCCAGGCGCATGTTCGTCGAGGGCGGGCTCAGGGTGCGGTCGTCCACGGTGACCGACAGGTCGATCAGCCGCCGGGCCATCAGCCGCCCTCCCCGCCGGCCGCCAGGCGGTCCACCAGGTCGCGGGCCCAGGCCATCCGGCCGGGGTCCATGACGAGCTTCTCGGCGAAGGGCTGCCCGAACGGGCGCGTGGCGTCGATGCCCAGCTTGGCGGTCACGCCCCGCTCGTCGGCGCTCGGATCGAGCAGGGCGCCCAGGCTGCCCGGGATGACGACCAGGTCGCGGTCGGCCTGCATCCGGGTGGCCACCGCCCACAGCACGTCCGACTCGTCGAAGACGTCGATGTCGTCGTCCACCACGACGACCAGCTTCAGGTAGTGGTCCACGCCCAGCACGATGGGGATGACGTGCTTGGCCTCGCCGGGCCGGCTCTGCCGGATGGCCACGTAGGCGGTGAAGGACGAGGTGCCGCTGAGCGGCACGTGGACGCCGGCCACGTTGGGCACGACGCGGCTCAGCGCGTTGGTGATCTCGGCCTCCCGGATGAGCCCGAGCGTGGTGATGTGGTCGCCGGCGCGGCCGGAGCCGATGGACTGGAACCACGGCCGCTCCCGCATGGCCACCGCCCGGGCCACGAAGACGTGCTCGGTCGAGCGGCGCGAGAAGTAGCCCGTGAACTCGCCGAACGGCCCCTCGGGCTCCCGCACGCCGGGCAGGATCTCGCCCTCGATGACGATCTCGGCCGCGGCCGGCACGTGCAGGTCGATCGTGGCGCAGGGCGCCACCTCCAGCGGCTCGCCCAGCAGGCCGCCCACCACCGCGAACTTGCCGACGTCGGGCGGCGGGTAGGCCAGCGAGCCCATGGAGACCAGCGGGTGGAGCCCGAGCGCGATCGCGCAGGGCAGGGGCTGCCCGCGCGCCTCGGCCCGGCGCTGGTACTCGAACATGCGCCGCCGGGAGTGGAGGCTCACGCCCAGCCGGTCGCGGCCCTTGAGCTGGAAGCGGTGGTAGCCCTCCGTCTCCACGCCGGTCTCGGGGTCGCGGGCCACCAGCAGGCCGGCCGTGAGATAGCGGCCGGCATCGCCCGGGAAGTACTCGGGCATCGGGAGCGCGCCCAGGTCGAGATCGGGGCCGGTGAGGACCCGGCGGCGGAAGGGCGCGTCGGCCACCACCACGGGCTTGACGTGATCCTTGATGCGCCGGGCGTACTCGGCGGCCAGCGCCCGCTCGGGGACGCCCAGGGCGAAGGCCAGCGCCCGGCGGCTGGCCACGACGTTGCAGACGACGGGGATGTCGTGCCCGCGGACCTGCTCGAAGAGCAGGATGGGCCACCGGCGGCGCCGCTCGTACTCCAGCACCACCGCCATCATGTCGTACTGGAGGCCGACCGGCTCGGTGACGCGCACCACCTCGCCGGGGTGGGCGCGCTCGTAGGCGGCGACGAAGCTGCGGAGGTCCTGGCCCACGGCGGCCTAGGCTAGCACTGCCGGGGCGCCCTGTGCTATCTGTCTCGGCCATGCCTCGCTGCGAGACCGGGGGACACGATGGGCGCTGACCGGGCCCGTCCGGTCGGCATCGTCGGGCTGGGGCTCCTGGGCAGCGCCGTCGCGGGCCGGCTCCTGGCCGCCGGAGAGGCGGTCATCGGGCACGATATCGTGCCGGAGCGGGCGGCGGCCCTGGGCGCGCGGGGAGGCAAGACGGCGGGGTCCGTCGCCGAGGTGGTGGCGGCGGCGGACGCCGTGTGCACGCTCCTGCCCTCGCTGCCCGCCGTCGAGGAGGTCATCCTGGGCCCGGCCGGCATCGTCGCCCGCGGCCGGCCCGGCCTGACGATCATCCAGATGAGCACGATCTCGCCGGCGCTCACCGAGCGCGCGGCGCAGGCCGCCGCCGCGCGCGGCCTGGCCTTCCTCGACTGCCCGATCAGCGGGACGAGTGGCCAGGTGGCTCGGGGCGAGGGGCTCGTGATGGTGGGCGGCGACCGGGCGGTGCTCGACCGGTGGCGCCCGGTGCTCCAGAAGGTGCTGCCGCGCGTGGAGCACGTCGGCGCCGCCGGGCAGGCCATGGCGCTGAAGCTGGTGGCCAACCTGCTGGTGGCCGTCCACAGCGCCGCCGCCGCCGAGGCCCTGGTCCTGGCTCGCAGGGCGGGGCTCGACCCGGCCCGCGCGCTGGAGATCCTCACCGCCAGCGCCGCCACCTCGCGCATGCTGGAGGTGCGGGGGCCGGCGATGATCCGCGGCGACTTCACGCCCCAGATGAAGCTCGAGCTGTTCATGAAGGACCTGCATCTCATCCAGGATGCGGCCCGGTCCGTGGGGGCCGCGGTGCCGCTGACCGACGTGGCCGAGCGGCTGTATGCGACCGCCCAGGCCGGCGGCCGCCGGGACGAGGACCTGGCGGTCGTGGTGCAGGTGCTGGAGGCGCTACGGGGCGACGCCGCGGGCCGCCCAGGCGCGGGCGACTAGCGCGATCGTCCCGTCCGCCCGCACCGGCAGGCGGGCGCGGATGTGCTCGCGCAGCGCGGTCCGGCGGTCCTCCGGCAGGCCCACGCAGTAGCCGGGCGCCGGGCCCTGCCCCCCGAGGAACGGGCTCCAGTAGTCGTCGAAGTCCCGGAACACCGTCGGCACGTCGATGGCACGCGTCTGGACCTCCTGGAGGCCCGCGCCCTCCGCCAGCGCGGCCAGCGGCTCCGGCCGGCAGACCGGGAAGCGGCGGCCCTCGTCGAGGGGGGCGGCGCCGGGGTCGAGGGCCACGGCGGCGTCCCAGAAGTACCGCATCAGCTCCATCCGGCCGGCGTAGTCCCAGACGTACACGGCCACCGCGCCGCCCGGGCGGACGGCCCGTCGCATCTCGGCCACCATGCGGGACTGGTCGGCCACGAAGTTGAGCACCAGTCCGGAGACCGCGGCGTCCACGCCGCGGTCGCGGATCGAGAGCGCCTGCGCGTCAGCCACGTGCGCGCGCAGGCGAGCGTCGTCCAGCTGGCGGCGCGCATACCCCACGTATCCGGGCGAGCGGTCCACGGCGATCACCGCGGCCGGCGCGCAGCGCTCGAGGACGGCCGCCGTCAGGGCTCCTGTCCCGCAGCCGACGTCGAGCCAGACGTGCCCGGCCGGCCGCCCCAGCCAGGCCAGGAACTCGCGGGCCACCAGACGGCTCCAGCGCCCCACGTACGGCTCGTAGGCCTCGCCGGCGGCCCAGACGTCGGCGGCGGGTCCAGTCATGGCTTGGCGATGTCGGCCAGGAAGTCGGTGAGCAGGCGGATGAAGTCGGCCGGCCGCTCCACCACCGCGGCGTGGCGGGCGCCGGGCAGCACCTCCAGCCGGGCGCCCGGGATGCGGTCGGCGATGTCGCGGGCCATGGCCGGGGTCGTCCCCGGGTCGTCGCTCCCGACCACGACCAGGGTCGGGCACCGGATGGCGCCCAGGCGCGGGCGCAGGTCCACGAAGCCGATGGCGCGGATGGCCGCGGCGTAGGCGGCCGGCGAGGTGCGCCGCAGCATCGCCCGGACGCGCTCCACCCGGGCCGGGTCGTGCCCGGGCGTGAACCAGATGGCCATCGTGCGCTCGATGAGGTCCTCGGTCATGCCGCTGGTCTCGGCCACCCGGATGCGCTCCTCCCACATGGGCCGCAGCGCCTCGCCGTAGCAGGCGGTGGTGTCGCACAGGACCAGGCTGGCGACGGCCTCGGGGTGCCGCAGCGCCAGGACCATGCCGATCAGACCGCCCATGGACATGCCGACGAAGTGCGTGCGAGGGATGCCCAGCCGGTCGAGCAGCGCCTGCACGTCGTCGGCCATCTGCTCGAGCGTGCAGGGGCCGGGCGGGACCTCCGAGCCGCCGTGGCCCCGGACGTCGTAGCGCAGGACGCGGAACCGGGAGGCCAGGGCCGGCACGTGCTCGTCCCACAGCGCCAGCGTCGCTCCCAGCGCATGGCTGAGGGTGACGACCGGCGCCCCGGCCGGCCCCTCCAGGCGGTAGTGGGTCTTCATGTCCTCCTCGAGCGCCGGCCCTGCCGGCGCGACGCGGGGACCGGGCCCCGATCGTTCACCGGAAGCGCGGCATCACTTCCCGCGCGAACAGCTCCATGGAGCGGCGGATCTTCGCCTGCTCGAGCCCGCCGAAGTTCATCCAGCACAGCACGTGACCCACCCCCATGGCGCGCATCGCCTCGACGTGGCGGGCGACGGTGTCGGGGGAGCCGAAGGCCAGCGTCTCGCGCACCAGGCCCTCCCAGGTCACGCCGGCCAGGCGCTCGGCCATGGCCCGGAAGCCGGGCTGCAGGCTGGGGTGCGCCTCCTCGATGCGCTCGGGCAGGACGAACTTCCGGAACGACTCCTGGTACCACAGCTCGGCCGCCCGCGCCTCCTCCAGCGCGCGGGCGTCGGTCTCGGCCACGTAGATCTGCCGCGACACCCCCCAGTCCTTCAGCAGGGCCGCGATCTCGGCCTCCCCCCGGCCCGCCTTGCGGAGCGCCTCGACGTAGATGTCCCGGTTCTGCTCCAGCTGGCTCACCGGACCGAACAGGACGGAGTTGAGCATGGGCCAGCCGCGCAGCGCCGTGTTCTCGATGCCGTCCCTGGTCACGCACACCTGGTAGAGCGGGGGATGGGGGCGCTGGACCGGCTTGGGGATGACGCCCACCTCGGGGATCCGGAAGAAGCGGCCGCTGAAGCTGAACCGCTCCTGGGTCCAGGCCCGGACCATGATCTCCACGGCCTCGTCGAAGCGCTCGCGGCTCTGCTCCTGCGGCACGCGGTAGCCCCGGAACTCGGCCGGCCGGTTGCCGCGGCCCACCCCCACGTCCAGGCGGCCCTCCGAGATGATGTCCACCAGCGCCATCTGCTCGGCCAGCCGGATGGGGTCGTGGAAGGGCAGGATGGCGGCGGCCAGGCCGATGCGGACCCGGCGGGTGCGCGAGGCGGCCGCCGCGGCCAGCGTGGCCGGGTCGACGCTGAGGCCGTAGTCGATGAAGTGGTGCTCCGTCAGCCAGACCTCGTCGAAGCCCAGCTCCTCGGTCCACTCCATCTGCCGGAGCTCGCGCTGGATGATGTCGGCGTGGTCGTGCCCCGGCGGGGCCTGGAAGAAGAAGAACGTGCCGAAGCGCACCCCGGCCCTCCTGTCACAAGCCCAGGTACCTGGACTTGACGTCGTGGTTGTCCCACAGCGCGGCCGGCGCCGACGAGTGCACCACCTGCCCGCGCGAGAGCACGTGCAGCCAGTCGGCCACGCCGAGCGCCAGGGGCAGGTTCTGCTCCACCAGCAGGATGGACAGCCCGCCGGCCTTCAGCTCGGCGATGATCCGGCCGACCTCCCGCACCAGCAGCGGCGCCAGCCCCTCGGTCGGCTCGTCCATCAGCAGCAGGTCGGGATTCGTCATCAGGGCCCGCGCGATGGCCAGCATCTGCTGCTCGCCGCCCGAGAGGCGGCCGGCCCGGCTCTCGGCCCGCTCCCGCAGGCGCGGGAAGAGGTCCAGCACGCGGTCGAGGGTCCAGGCGCCGTCCCGGCGCCGGGCGGCCACGGTCAGGTTCTCGCGCACGGTCAGGGAGGCGAAGACCCGCCGGCCCTGGGGGACCAGGCCCAGCCCCAGGTCCACGGCCCGGTTGGAGGACCAGCGCGTGATGTCGGTGCCCTTGAACAGCACCTGGCCCCGGCGCGGCGGCGTGAAGCCGACGATGGAGCGGATGAGGGTGGTCTTGCCCATCCCGTTGCGGCCCAGGATCGCCACCACCTGGCCGCGCGGCACGGTCAGCGACACGCCCTGCAGCACGTGGCTGTCCCCGTAGTAGGTGTGCAGGTCGCGGACCTCGAGCATCAGCCGGCCCTCGCCGGCCCCCCCAGGTAGATCTCCTGGACCAGGGGGTTGGCGCGCACCTCGGCGGCCCGGCCGTCGGCCACCACCCGGCCGTAGTGCAGGACGGTGACCCGGTCGGTCAGCTCGAAGGCCACCGCCATGTCGTGCTCGATGACCAGCATGGTGATCCCGGCGTCCAGGCGCTTGAGCAGGGCGGTCATCATCTGCGACTCGGCCGGCGACAGCCCCGCCGTGGGCTCGTCCAGGAGCAGCAGGCGCGGGCGGCCGGCCAGGGCCAGGGCGATCTCCAGCTGCCGCTGCTCGCCGTGCGAGACGTTCCGCACCGCGGTGTGGGCCCGGTCGCCCAGGCCCACCGCCGCCAGGGCCGCGGCCGCCCGCTCGAACAGGGCGCCGTAGCGGCTGGCCGGCCGGTGCAGGTGGAACTTCGCGGGCGACAGGGCCTGGACGGCCAGCAGGCAGTTGTCCAGCGCCGTGAGGCGCGGGAACAGGTTGGTGATCTGGTAGGTGCGGCCGAGCCCCAGGGCGGCCCGCCGGTGGGGCGCCAGGCCCGTGACGTCGCGGCCGAAGAGCGTGATGCGGCCGGCCGTCACCGGCTGCTCGCCGCTGATGAGGCTGAACAGCGTCGTCTTGCCGGCGCCGTTGGGCCCGATGATGGCCCGCCGCTCGCCGGGCTGGATCTCCAGCGAGACGGCGTCGACCGCGCGGAGCCCGCCGAACGCCTTGGAGACGCCGGCCAGGCTCAGCGCGGCCACCCGCTCGTCGCTCATGCCGCTAGCAGAACCGGCAGGGCGGGAAGTTCCGGTCGTACACCGGCTGCTTCAGGAACTCCTCGGGCTTGTACTTCCAGAACTGGGACACGGCGGGATAGGTGTGCACGACGGTGTTCCACAGCTCCCCGTCCTTCTTCTCCACCTTGCGGATGTAGATGTTCTGGACGGGGTTGCCGTACTCGTCGAGCTTGATGGGCCCGCGGGGGGCGTCGGTGATCTCCACCTTCCGCAGCGCGGCCAGGAACTTCTCCCGGTCCTCCACGTCGCCGTTGACGGCCCGGGCGGCCTGGTCGATCCACTTGCCGGTGGTGTAGCAGGTCTCCGAGTAGTAGGAGGGCACCTTGCCGTAGCGCCGGCGGTACTCGGCCACGAACCGCCTGTTGACCGGGGTGTCGATGGCGGCGCTGTAGATGAGCGGGCTCATGCCGCCGATGGCCTCGTCCCCCAGCGAGGGCAGCACGAACTCGTCGAACGTGGTCCCGCCGCCCAGCAGGGGCAGCCGGGCCTTCAGCCCCGCGTTCTCGTACTGCTTGGGGAAGCGCAGGGAGGAGGCCGCCACCATCAGGGCGAAGACGGCGTCGGCGTCGCGCCGGATCTGGCTCAGGTAGGGGGCGAAGTCGGTGGTCCCCAGCGGCGGCCACAGCTTCTGGATGATCTGGCCGCCGTTCTCCTCGAAGGTCTTCTGGAAGCCGCCGATGACCTCCCAGCCGAACGCGTAGTCGATGCCGATGGTGACGATCTTCTTGTAGCCGAGCGTCTTGGCCACGTACTCGCCGAACGGGTGGGAGGGCTGGCTGGACGTCCAGCCGTTGCGCACCACCCACCGGGCCGGCTTGCGCTGCGTGAGGTCGTCGCCGGCCATCACCGGGTACAGCATGGGCACCCGGTACTCGTCCACCTTGGGGGCCAGGGCGTAGCCGACGTGGGCGAACAGCCCGCCGGCCAGGACCTGCACCCCGTCGCTCTCCACCAGCTTGCGCAGCTTGGTCAGGGCCGTGTTGGGCTGGCCCTGGGTGTCCTCCACGATCAGCTCGACCTTCCGGCCGGCGATGGTGTGGTTGTTCTCCTCCAGCCACATGCTCAACCCGTTGACCATGTCCTTGCCGACCTGGGCGGCGGGGCCGGTGACGGGCGCCAGGAAGCCGATCTTGATCGGGCCCTTCTGGGCGGGCGCCGGGACGGGGGTGGCCAGCCCGAGAGCCAGGAATGCGCCGAGGAGCGCGAGGGTCAGCCGCTTGCCCATGCTCTGTCTCCTTTCGTCCAGTGCCGGACCGCTCCCACGATGCCCTCGGGAGCGTAGACGATGGTGCCGATGTACACGGCGCCCAGGATGAGGATCCACCGGTGGGTGTAGACGGAGACGAAGTTCTCCAGCATCACGATGATGAGCGCGCCCAGCGCCGGGCCGGCCAGGGTGCCCCGGCCGCCCAGGGCCACCATGAGGAGGATCTCCACCGAGGTGGCCAGCTCGAGGTCGGCCGGGCTCACGAACCCGTTGTAGTAGGCCCAGAAGACGCCGGCGAAGCCGCCCACGGCGCCGGCGATCACGAAGCCGATGTACTTGTGCAGCCACACGTGGTAGCCGAGGGTGCGCATGCGCGACTCGCTCTCGCGGATGCCGACCAGCGTCCTGCCGAACGGCGAGCGGACCACGACGGCCAGGAAGGCGAAGGCGAGCACGAAGGCCGCCAGGCTCAGGTAGAAGAAGCCCAGGGAGGAGGCCACCGACCAGGGCAGGCCCAGGTCGGGCCGCGGCACGCCCGAGATGCCGTTGTCCCCCTGGGTCAGCGTCACCCAGCGGTGGGCCAGCCCCCAGACCACCATGCCGAGGGCGAGGGTGATCATGAGGAAGTAGACCCCCACCGCCCGCAGCGCCACCAGCCCGAAGAGCGCGGCGGCGGCCAGGGCCAGCAGCACGCCGGCCGGCAGCGCCGTCCAGAAGCCGGCGCCGTAGCGGGTGGTGAGGATACCCACCGCGTAGGCGCCCAGTCCGAGGTACGCGGCGTGGCCCAGGGAGGCCAGCCCCAGGTAGCCGAGGATGACGTCGAGGCTCATGGCCAGGATGGCCAGGATGAGGGCCTGGGTGACCAGGGCCAGGGCGAAGGATGAGAGGAACGGCGCGCCGGCGCCCAGCGCGAGGACCACGAGCCCGACCAGGAGCGGGGTGCTGGCTCGCGGCCGGCGGGGCATCAGGCCCGCCCGAACAGCCCCGTGGGCCGGACGGCCAGGATGGCCGCCATGGGGGCGAAGAGGGTGAAGTAGGACAGCTCCGGGAACAGGGCCTTGCCGAAGTTGTCCAGCAGCCCGACCAGCAGGCTGCCCACCAGGGCGCCCTTGAGGCTGCCCATGCCGCCCACGATCACGACGACGAAGGCATAGGGCAGGATCTCGAAGTCGGCGCCCGGGTAGACGCCCACGAAGCCGCCCGCCACCACGCCGGCCACCGAGGCCAGCACGGCGCCCAGGGCGAACACCGCCATCGAGATGCCATGGACGTCGATGCCGACGCCGCGCGCCATCTCGGGGTCGTCCACCGTGGCCCGGATCATGGCGCCGACGCGCGTGCGCTCCAGCACCAGCCACAGGATGGTGGCCACGGCGGCCGCCACGGCGATGATGAAGATCCGGTACACGGGGAAGAACAGGGTCCCCAGCCGCAGGCTGCCGTCCAGCACGTCGGGGATCGGGATGGTCTGGGGATCGCCGCCCCAGATCACCAGGGCCAGGTCCTGGAAGATCAGCGCGAAGCCCATGGTGGTCAGCACCTGGCCCAGCTCCTGGCCGGCCAGCCGCCTCAGGAAGGCGTTCCACTCGCCGATGCCGATCATGGCGATGACGGCGGCGGCCCCCAGCAGGCCCAGCGCGTACTGCCCGCTGCCGCCGATCACCGTGAGGGCCACGTAGCCGCCCAGCAGGTAGTAGGAGCCATGGGTCATGTTGACGATGCGCATCATCCCGAAGATCAGCGACAGGCCGCCGGCCAGCAGGAACAGCAGGGCACCGTAGGACAGCCCGTTGAACGTCTGGAGGACCCAGAACTCCGCCGTCACCGTCAGCGGCCGCCGCTAGCCGAGCCCCAGCAGGCGGGCGGCGTTGCCGCGGAGGATGCGGGCCTGGTCGGCCCGGGAGAGCCGGAGCCGCCTGGTGACGATCTCGCGCGGCCGCTGGTAGCCCATGTCGAAGCAGAAGTCGCTTCCCAGCATCACGCGGTCGGCGCCGACGGCGCGGATCAGCCAGGCCAGCGCCTCGGGCGAGTGGCTGATGGTGTCGTAGGTGAACCGCCGCAGGTAGGCGGTGAAGGGCCGGCGGGCGCGGTCGCGGGCCTCGGGCCGCACGCGCTGGCCGTGCTGCAGGCGGCCGGCCACGGCGGGCAGGGCGCCGCCGGCGTGGGGCAGGCACACCTGCAGCCGGGGGAACCGGTCCAGGATCCCGCCCAGCACGAGGTGGGCGGCGGCCAGCGCGGTGTCGAACGGGTTGCCGAGCAGGTTGTGCAGGTAGAAGGCCTTCAGGCGGTCGGCCCCCAGCACCGTGAGCGGGTGCAGGAACACCGGCAGCTCGTACTCGGCGCAGCGCTCGAACAGCGGCGTGAAGGCCGGATCCGAGAGCGGGCGGCCGTTGACGTTGGTGCCCAGGTAGACGGCCCGGACGCCGGGCAGCCGGGCGGCGCGCTCCAGCTCCTTCACGGCGGCGGCCGGCTCCTGCATCGGCAGCGTCGCGCAGCCGACGAAGCGGGCGGGGTACGCGGTGTGAGCCTCGGCCAGCGCGTCGTTGAAGGCCTGCGCCAGGCGGCGCCCCAGGTCGGGCCCGGCGAAGTACGTCATGGGCTGGGTCAGCGACAGGGCCTGCACCTCGACGCCTTGCCGGTTCATCGCCGCCAGGCGCAGGTCGAGGTCCCAGTAGGCGGGTCCCAGCGGACCCGTGCGGCCGCCCTCGGTCACGATCACGAGGCCCCGGGGGTCGCTGCGGTCCAGGCGGGCGCCGACCGCGGCCCCCTCCGCCTCCACCAGCTTCAGGAAGCGCTCGGGGTAGAAGTGGGCGTGGATGTCGATGGCGGCCGGCAGCGCCATGGGGCGGGATTGTACTATACGGCCCGGGCCCCAGTACCCGGCCGGTCCGGGAACCCCGCAAGGAGGTCGCCGTGCGACTGCCTCACGAGCGCTTCGACTACGTGCCGCTGCCACGCCGCCGCCCCTGGAAGCTGCCGCGCGGGGCTCGCATCGCGGTGTGGACCATCGTCAACATCGAGGAGTGGAACATCGAGAAGGCCATGCCCCGGCAGTACCTGAGCACCCCCCAGGGCGTGGCCGTCGTGCCCGACGTGCCCAACTGGGCCTGGCACGAGTACGGCATGCGCGTCGGCTTCTGGCGCCTGCTGGATGCCCTGCGCAAGCGCAGGGTCCCGGTGACGACCTCGATCAACGCCCACGTGTGCGAGTCGTACCCGCCCGTGGCGCAGGCCATGCTCGAGGCCGGCTGGGAGTTCATGGGCCACGGCGTGGTGCAGGGGGCGATGCACCTGCTGCCGGATCAGCGGGCGGCCATCCGGGAGTCCATCCAGCGCATCCAGAAGTTCACCGGCAAGAAGCCCAAGGGCTGGCTGGGCCCGGGCCTGACCGAGACCTGGGAGACCCTGGACCTGCTGCGCGAGGAAGGGATCGAGTACGTCTCGGACTGGGTCAACGACGACCAGCCCTACGAGATCCGCACCGCAGCGGGCCCGCTGGTCTCCGTGCCGTACTCGATCGAGCTCAACGACATCCCGATGATGGTGATCCAGCACCACACCGCCGCCGAGTGGCTGCAGCGCTGCCGGGACCAGTTCGACCGCCTGTACGCGGAGGGGGCGCGCAACCCGCGGGTCATGGCCATCGCCTGCCACCCCTACATCTCGGGCGTGCCGCACCGGATCAAGTACTTCGAGGCGGTGTACGACTACATCAAGCGCCACCGGGGCGTGTGGCTCGCCACCGGCGAGGAGATCTACGAGTGGTACCGCTCGCACCCCTGGTGAGCGCCGCCCCGTGGACGCCCGGCGAGCCGGGCGCTAGACTGGCGCCGGCATGCTGACTCGACGGCCCGCGGCTCGCCTGCGCGTCCTGGCCCTGCTGGCGCTGCTCGCCGCCGGCGCCGTCCAGGCGTTCGAGGCGCAGCTGTCCATCCTGTGGCGCGCGTCGGTCCTGTCCTGGGACGACCCGGCGACGCAGGTCCAGGACGAGATCGCCTCGCAGGGGGCCGCCTCGACCGA
>FWPU01009647.1_pt1 | contig 15044 bp, 2 predicted proteins | sample 2228361 | NCBI WGS metagenome assembly FWPU01 (sample SAMEA103939777, study PRJEB20133) | metagenome
GGCCACGTCTGGCGGCGCGGCCCTGCCCGGCATCCCCGATGTCTCCGACACCGACCAGGCCGTCGTGGACATGGTGAACCCCGGCATCAACATCGTGAAGACGGCCGGCACGGCCGCCGACGGCGCCACCTACTACATCAATGCGCCGGGCGCCTCGGTCACCTACTACTACACCGTCACCAACACCGGCGACGTGCCGCTGATCAACGTCAAGACGCGCGTCACCGACGACAAGTGCTCGCCCGTCGCCTACGTCTCCGGCGATGCCAACAGCAACAACATCCTGGAGACCACCGAGACGTGGCGCTTCACCTGCACCGCCAACATCACGGCCGACACCACCAACACCGCCACGACCATCGGCACGCCGGCCACGTCTGGCGGCGCGGCCCTGCCCGGCATCCCCGATGTCTCCGACACCGACCAGGCCGTCGTGGACATGGTGAACCCCGGCATCAACATTGCCAAGACGCCCGACCTGCAATATGTGGGCGCCGGCACGGTCGTCACCTTCACCATCTACGTCACCAACACCGGCGACGTGCGGCTGAACAACGTCTCGGTCAGCGACGCCCTGGCGCCCAACTGCGCCAAGGCCAACCTCGGCTTCCTCGTGCCCGGCGCCAGCATCAACTACACCTGCCAGATGACGCCCACCGCCACCGTCACCAACGTCGCCGTGACCACCGGCACGCCGGCTGACGGCAGCGGCGCGCCGCTGCCCGACATCCCGGCGCCGACGGCCCAGGATGACGCCGTCGTGCAGGTGCTCACCGCCGGCATTGACCTGGTCAAGACGGCCGGAACTGCGGCCGACGGCCAGACCCTGGTCATCAACCAGCCCGCGCCGGTCAACGTGACGTACAGCTTCCGCATCACCAACACCGGCACGAGCTATCTGAAGAACATCGCCGTCACCGACGACAAGATCGGCGCGATCTGCACGATCGCCGGACCGCTGGCGCCGGGCGCCAGCACCACCTGCACCGCCGCCGTCCTGGTCTCGGCCGACGTGACGAACACCGGCACGGCCACCGGCACGCCCACCGACGCGGCCGGCGCGCCGATCCGCGGCCTCGCCAACCCGACCGACACCGATCAGGCGAAGGTCGAGTTCCGCGGCCGCCTGGGCGACTGGGTGTGGTGGGACAAGAACGAGAACGGCCTGCAGGACGCCGGCGAACCCGGCATCCCCGGCGTGATCGTCGTGCTGACCCCGACCGTCGGCTCGCCGGTCAGCACCGTGACCGATGCCAACGGCTACTACACCTTCACCAACCTGCTGGCGGGCAACTACACGGTCGGCATCCCGCGCAACGTGGGCGATAACATTGACTTCTTCGCCGACGGCTGGTATCCGACCAATCCGGCCAGCGGTGTGAGCAACGTCTCGCTGGGTTACGGCCAGGTGCTTCTGACGGTGGACTTCGGCCTTAACATCCCGACCAGCTACACGCTCACCAAGACGCTGAACACGCCGATCCCGGTGCGCACCGGCAGCGCCATCACCTATACCATCCGGATCACCAACACCGGCAAGACCTGGCTCACTGTGCTGCCGCTGCGCGACGTGTACAGCACCACCTATCTGAGCTACGGCTACAACGGCACGTTCGCCTCACCGGCGTCGAACGACAACGTGGACGACGGCCAGATTGACTGGTCCGACCTGACGACCACCCTGGGCGATGTACCGCCGAACGGCTCGGTCTCGGTCATCGTCACCTTCACCGCCGAGGCCGACACGACCAAGCTGCCGGGCGGCAAGACCGACAACATCGCCGAGGTGCACGACGCGGTCGCCCAGTACGTGCGCGATGAGGTGGGTGGCGCCAGCGCCGACGATCCGGCCATCCCGCTGCCCGACACAGAAGACGACGCGCCCGCCGCGATCATCCTGCCCACCGGTCTGCCCGTGACCGGGCTGCAAGCGACCGCCCAGGGCCGGGATGTAACCGTGGTCTGGCGCACCAACAATGAGGCGCAGATCCTGGGCTTCAACGTGCTGCGCAGGCCGGCTGCCGGCGCGATCAGCCAGGCGAACGATGAGCTAATCGCGGCCGAACATGCTGGAGCGAGTCTCGGAACTACCTATCGCTTCACCGATGCGGGCCTGGCGCCGGGCACGTACACCTACGTGCTGCAGGTCATCCGGCTCAACGGAGCGATCGAAGAGCTCGCCGGGCAGGCCGTTACAGTCAAACCGTAAGCAAAGCGGCGTCTGTGGAGCGTGTGTTCGGATCCAGCCGCCGGGCACACGCTCTATTTTTTGCCTGAGAGGGGCACAATTGAAGCACAATCTCTTGCGCAAGCTCGCCCTGGCAGTCGCCGGTGCCATGCTTATCTCGGTGGGGCTGGCTCTGAGCATTCATCTCACCGTGACGGCCGCGCCGAATGCCCTGCCGGCCGACCGAGACCTGAACAGCGCCGCGTTCACGTCGGGTCAGGTGCTCGATGCGGTGGGGCCGAACGGCGTGCAAGCGAACGGTTACTACAGCATCGCCATGGCGTCGCCGTGGACGCCGCCCGACCTGGCCTATCGCATCAGCATACCGGCCGACGCGCCGGCCAACCTGAACCGCACCGACGGCATCTACCGCCTCGACTACGCGACGCTGGCCGCGGCCGGGCTGCCGGTGGACACGCTCGATCCGCGCACCTTCCGCATGTTCTACATGGGGCAAGAGATCGCGATCCGGGTGAACGGCGAGGGAGACGGCCAGTTCGATCCGGGCGACCAGATCCTGTTTTACGCCCGCGGGGTGGACTCGCTCTTCTACGAGGGATTGCTGCACGCCAACAAATACACCGGCGCCAACATCTTCTGGCTCACCTACGGCGGGCCCCAGGGCCGGCGCATGGTGCAGCGAGACGGCTCGGGGAGCGGCGCCGCGCCGGGACCCTATCGGCGCACGGTGCACCTGGAGCAATACACCCGCTACGTCTATCTCAACACCCACCCCAACCTGCCGGACGCCGATCACTGGTTCGATGTCAAAATCGTCGCGCCGGGCAGCAAAAACTATACGTTCCAGACAGCCAATCTGGCCCCCAGCGTCGGCCTGACCGGTTCGCTGAAGGCGAATCTCCAGGGCTATATCAATACGCCCGGCCCGCACCACATCCGGCTGTTGCTGAACGGCAACGTAGTGTACGAGGATAACACGAGCTGGTACGGCGGCGCGCCCCTCACCGTGCAGGTGGATGCGCCGCAGGCCTATTTCCTGGAAGGCCTGAACACCCTGACGGTGCAACTCCTCCTGGACAATCCGCCCACCACCTACGACGAGATCTATTACAACTGGGCAGAAGTCACCTATTACGACACGCACGTCGCCGAGGCGGACAGCCTCCTGTTCAACAGCGAGACGGCCGGCGCGTGGCGCTACGATATCGGCGGCTTCACCACGGCCGACGCCGAGGTGTACGACGTGACCGAAATGCTGGACGTGCAGCAGGTTGTCAACGCGACCGTAAGCGGCACCGGGCCGTACACGCTCAGCTTCGGCGACGCGATCACCGGCAGCCGGCGCTACCTGGCCGCCACACCGGCCACATACAAGACGCCGACGAGCATCCAGCGCGTCACGCGGTTGACCTCGGCCTACACGCCGGCCGAACCTGTAAGCCCGACCAATCGCGCCGACTACATCATTATCACGCACGGCGACTTCTTCACCGAGGCGTTGCGGCTGGCCGCATATCGTTCACAACGCTACGCGGTCGCGCTGCTCGATGTCCAGGACATCTATGACCGCTTCAACGGCGGCATGATGTCGGCCGAGGCCATCCGCGATTTCCTGGCCTACGCCTACCATTTCTGGCGCAGCCCGGCCCCGCGTTTCGTGGTCCTGATCGGCGATGGCACGTCCGACATGCGCAATTACCTGCGCACGAGCGCGCCCACTTTCATCCCGCCCTTCCTGGCGAACGTAGATCCGGACCTGAAAGAAACGGCGGCCGACAACCAATATGTCGCCATCGTCGGCAGCGACAATATCCCCGACATGGCGCTGGGTCGCATGTCGGTCAACACGCCGGTCGAAGCGGCCGCGATGATTGACAAGGTGATCGCCTACGAGACCCAATGCCGATGCGGCCAGGGCGGCGATGCGTGGAACAAAAACACCCTGTTCATTTCGGATAACCTGGCGCATGGCGGTGGCGATTTCTATTATTATTCCAACGAGATGGCCGACGGCTATGTAGACCCGCCGACGAACTCGATCAAGCTCCTGCCTGCAACCTACACCGTAACAAAGGCGTATCTGGACCAAACCTGCTTTGGCCGCGATGAGTGCCGTTATTTCATCACCCAGACGCTCAACATCACGGGCGCGCTGTTCGTCAACTACATCGGCCATGCCGGCAAAGACTACTGGTCGTTCGACGCCCTCTTCAGCCAGGACCTGCTGCCATCGCTCACCATGAGCGCCTGCCTGCCGGTCTACCTGCCGATGACCTGCTACGAGGGGTCGTTCCACGACCCGCGGCGCAATTTCTCGTCCCTGGCCGAAGCATACACCCGCCTGCCCCTCTACGGTGCGGTCGCCAGCTGGTCGCCCACCGGGTCGGGCCTGGTGTCGGGCCACGATGTGCTCGAGCGCGGCCTGTTCCTGGCCCTGTTCCACGAAGGGTACGAGACGATCGGCGAGGCGACCGTGCGGGCCAAAGAATACCACTACTACGCCACAGCCCTCGACCACGACCTGATAGACACAATGATGATCTTCGGCGATCCGGCATTGCGGATCAAGACTGCCAGCGTGTGCGAGATACCGACCGGCCTGCCGATCGTGTCGTTCGTCGGCCAGGCCGTCGCCGGCCGGGTGCTGCTGGCATGGGAGACGGGCAATGAGGCGGACATCCTGGCGTTCAACATCCTGCGCCAGCCGGCCGACCAGACGACCGCAGCACAGGTGATCAACGGCGATCCGATCCCGGCAACCTGGGCAGGCAGCAACCAGGGCGACAGCTACGTCTTCGTGGATGATACCGGCCGGCCGGGCATCGAATACCTTTACACGCTCGAAGTGCTCACGCTCGGCGGCGGCCGGCTGACTCATGGCCCGGTGACCGTGCGCGCGGTGGCCGGTCGCCTCTATCTGCCGCTTATACGACGATGACCCCCACATGCGCGCTTGTGCGATGTGAGAGGATAGGGAGGCCCGCATGTATCAGAGGAATCAATTCGTGTGGCGTGTGATTGTAGCGATTGTTGTGGTGATCATCACCCTGATACCCGTTACTTCCGGTGCATTCTCAACGTCATTTAGTGGTAGAGATGGGGATTTCAGGGGGGAGACGGTCACCTTGTTGCACTCGAGTCTGGAGGGCATCACGATCGGCATGAATGCACCGGCGTATCAGGTGCGCGAGCGAACGGTCGGTGCCCACGCGTGCAGTGAGATCATGGCACCCGGCTTTGCGACCAGCGACGAGCCGGGGCGCCCGCGTCTGCCCTATCAGGTCGTCCTGTTGGGCGTCCCGCCCGACGCCGAGTTGGCCCTCGATGTGGCGGCGGAGGAGGTCATCGCCGGCCGCCTGAGCCAGACGATCTGCCCGACCGCCCAAACTACGTCCGTGCGACGCGAAGATGGGAGCGTGACGCACGACACCCAGGCCTGGACGCCCGATGCGGCAATCTATGCCGCCGACGCCTTTTATCCCGCCCAGGTCGCCCGGCTGGTGGACCTCGGCTTCATGCGCTCGCAGCGGATTGTACGCCTGGAGCTGACGCCGCTCCAGGTGAATCCCCGGACGGGCGAGACGCGCTACACCCGCCAGGCACAGGTGCGCGTGCGCTTCGCCGGCCAGACCAATACCGGTCAGGCGGTGACAGAACCGGTCGAATTCGAGACGATCTTCCGCAACACGCTGCTTAACTACGACGCGGCGCGCGGCTGGCGCAGCGCGACTCCTCGCCTGGCGCCGACCCCCGGCACGGCCGGGCCGATGGCCAGCGCCGCCTTGCCCGCACCCAACACGCAGCCGCCCGTGATCGGCGCGTGGCTGCCCCCCAGCCCCGCCTATCGGATCGCCGTGGACAGCGAGGGGATCTACCAGCTCACCTACCAGGATCTGGTGAATGCCGGGCTGCCTGTGACGAGCCTCGACCCGCGCACGCTCAAGATGTACAACCTGGGCCAGGAGCTGGCCATCCAGGTGATCGGCGAAGGGGACGGCAGGCTCGACGACGGCGACAGCGTCATCTTTTACGGCCGGGGCGTCAACACGCGCTACACCACGCAGAACATTTACTGGCTGACCTACGGCGGCACAACGGGCAAACGCATGGCCGATCAGGCGAGCGTAGCCGGCGGAACCGTCGCTACCTCCTTCACACACGAAGTGCATATCGAGCGCAACCAGCGCTATGTATCCACCCTGCCCATGCAGGAAGGATATGACCATTGGTACGATTTGCAGCTCGTTGTAACGGCCGGAAATACGGGCGGTCGAAACTATCCCTTCAACGTGGACAACCTCGCCACCGGCAGCTACTCGGCGACGCTGGAGGTGATGTTGGGCGCGTTGCCTACCGGCTCCCACCATCTCAAGCTCTACGTGGGGCAAACCGGCAATCTCAGGCTGATCCACGAGACGACTGCCTGGTACGATAAAACGATGTATCACACCACGGTTAGCTTCCCGCAGAGCTACCTGGTGAACGGATCGAATGTCGTGCGCGCTGAGATCGTCAATGAACGAGCCAGCGATCCGGAAATGGTCTATCCGGACTGGTTCCACATCAACTATCAGCGATCTTACGCGGTGGCCGACGATTATCTGGCCTTCAGCGGCGATCAGGCCGGCCTGTGGCGCTTCACCCTCGACGGCTTCAGCACGACGGCCGTAGACGCGTATGACGTGACCGACCCGACGGCGGTCCGACGCATCACTGCAGCCGCCGCGACGGGCCAGGCGCCGGCCGTGACCTTCAGCTTCGCCGCGAACCAGACCGGGCCGCGGCGCTACGTGGCTCTGACGGCCGCCAGGCGCAAGGCGCCGCTCGCCATCCAGGCCGCGCAGACGCCGGACAATCTATTGCAGACCGCCAATCGCGCCGACTACCTGATGATCTCCCATCCCGACTTCCTGGCCGCGCTCGACCCGCTCGCGGCGCAGCGCGCGGCGCAGGGACTGATCGTCAAGAAGATCAACGCTCAGGACGTGTACGATCAATTCGGCTACGGCATGTGGTCGGCCGAGGCGATCCAGGCGTTCCTGGCCCATGCCTACAGCCAATGGCAGACGCCGCGGCCGTCCTATGTGCTCCTGGTCGGCGACGGCAACTACGACCTGCGCCGCTATCAGGGGACGAGCGGCCCCACCTACCTGCCGCCCTACCTGGCGATGATCCCCGACGATCCGGACACGGGCGAATCGGTGGCCGACAATCGGTTCGTTACGCTCACCGCCGGCGACCTGTTGCCCGACATGCACATCGGCCGCTTCCCGGTGAACAGCACGGCCGAGACACAGACGATGGTGAACAAAGCACTGGGCTACGAAAACACGCCGATAACCGCCGCCTGGACGCGACGCGTCCTGTTCGTAGCAGATGATCTGGAGGGCGGCGGCGGCGACTTCTACGCGTACTCCGACCTGGTCGCGGACGGCTATGAAGACCCGCCTGCCAACACGGTCAAATATCTGCCCGCGCCCTACTCGGCCACCAAGATCTACATGGGACCGCCGAGTGAGCCGCGCGCCACCTGCCCCAAAGAGACACCGAGCAACGTCTGTCGGCAGAACACCATCAACGAGATCAACGCCGGCGTGCTCATGGTCAGCTACATCGGCCATGGCACGAAGACCGACTGGGCCGGCGAGCGCATCATGGACCTCACGGCGTTGAATCAGTTGACCAACGCCGATAAGCTGACCATCATGCTGCCGATGACGTGCGACAACGGCTATTTCGCCCAGACCAATGCTGATGCCTTCGGCGAAGTGAGCGTGCGCATGGCCGGCGGCGCGATCGCCAGTTGGTCGCCCACCGGCTTCGGCCTGGCTTCGGGCCACGATCTGATGGAGCGCGGCTTCTTCCTGTCCGTGTTCCACGACCGCACCGCCCGCATCGGCGCGGCGACCACGGCGGGCAAGGTCTATCTGGTGCAGAACGCCTCGCCCGGCAAATACCTTGACCTGCTCGACACGTATGTTTTGCTGGGCGATCCGGCGGTGACCATCCCGCTGGCCCCCGCGCCGCCGACGCCCACGCCAACGGTTACGCCGACGGTCACGCCGACGGCCACGTCAACGCCCACCGGCGCGACGCGCAAGGTCTATTTGCCGTTGGTGGTACGGAATTGAGAGAACAGCAGAATTACCAGGAACTCCGCTCTGGTCGGCCTCCCTGGCCTGTCGGCCAGGACAGACTGACCGAGCCGACGCCGGATTGCCAGGACGTATGGGTAACGTTGAGGAGAGGATATCATGTTTCAAAAAGGACACGTTCCAGGATCGAACGGTCGGCTGATCGCCCTGACTGTGGGGACGTTCGCCGTACTGGCGTTGACGTTGGCGCTGATTGCCTCCTGGCTGGCGCCTACCACAGCGGCTCCGGCGGCGCTGCCCGAGAGCGCCGCAAATGCAGCCAACCTGGCCGAGGCGAACGGCGCCACCATGGTCGGCCCGGCCGGCATCTCGCTCATCGGCGACTTCGTCTGGCACGACCTCAATGCCGATGGCTTCCAGGATCTGGGCGAGCCGGGGATTGACGGCGTCCTGGTCAGACTTTATCGAGATGAGGGCGGCGGCGTCTACACGCTCATCACGGAGACGCTGACGGGCGACAATCCCTCGACGCCGGGCATCGAACAGGGCTGGTACACGTTCCAGATCACCGATACGCCGGGAACCTACCAGGTCGCCATAGACCCGAGCAACTTCAACCCCGGCGGCGCGCTGGCAGGCTACGCGCTCACCAGCGAGAACACCTACGGCCCGAACCCCTCGATCGTGGTCATGCCCGCGGGCGTCTCGAACAACCTGGACGTGGACTTCGGTTTCGCGCAGGCAGGCCTGCAGCTCGTCAAGCTGGCCGGCAACGCACCGGACGGCGCGCCGCTGGTCCTGCCCTACCCAGGCGGGCCGGTCACCTACACCTATCGCATCACCAACACGGGCGAGACCTGGCTGATCGGCATCGTCATCACCGACGACAACGGCACGCCGCTCAACCCGGCCGACGACCAGGTGATCACCTCGGCCGCCTGTCCGGCGCTGGCCGGCCCGGTTGCGCCCGGCGCGGCCGTGGTCTGCACCTGGACGAACGTGCCGGTGACGGCCAGCCGCACGAACATTGCCGTCGCCGTCGGCACGCCCTCGGACGAATTCGGCGTCCCCTTCCCGGCCACGGTCAGCGACAGCGACGACGCGGTCGTGATCGTCGGCACGCCGCAGCCGGCCGCGATCGGCGACTACGTCTGGTACGACGCCAACGGCGACGGCCGCCAGGACGTGACCGAGCCCGGCATCGGCAACGTCACCCTGGCGCTGCGCAACAGCGTCGGCGCGGTCATCTCGACCACCGTCACCGACGCCGATGGCGGTTACATCTTCGCCGGCCTCCAGCCAGGCTCCTATTCGGTGCTCGTAACCGATCTGAACGGCGTGCTCACCGGCTACAACCTGACGGTCGGCCCGCAGAGCAGCCCTAACCCGACCGGCCTGATCACCCTCAGCGCCGGGCAGACCTATCGCGACGCAGACTTCGGCTACGTTCAGATCCCCACGCCCGGCGCCGCGGTCATCGGCGACCTGATCTGGTGGGACGTGAACAAGAACGGCGTGCAGGATCCGGGCGAGGCCGGCATCCCAGGCTGGCCCGTCACGCTCACCACGCCATCCGGCGCGGTCATCTCGACCACCGTCACCGACCTGAACGGCAACTATCTCTTCACCGACGTGCCGCCTGGGACCTACGTCGTCGTCACCAGCCAGCCGGCCAACAGCACCGAATCGCCGGCCGCGCCCAACCCCACCGCGCCCTTCACCGTCTCGGCCGGCCAGCAGTACCTCGACGCCGACATCGGCTTCGTCCCGAATACCATCGGCACGGTCGGCGGCACGCTGTGGAACGACACGAACAGCAACGGCCTGCTCGAAGCGGGCGAGCCGCGGCTGCCCGGCGTCTCAGTGGACCTGCTGGACACCGCAGGCAACGTCCTCGCGACCACGACGACCGACGCCACCGGCACCTTCACCTTCACCGTGCCGCCCGGCACGTACCAGGTGCGCGTCTCCGACACGACCAACGCCCTGGCCGACTACACGCTCGGCCCGCTCGGCCCCACGCCCGGCGCCGACAACAACTCCCAGGCGCAGCCCTACACGGTCACGCTCACGACGGGCAACCCGACCAACACCACCGCTGATTTCGGTTATGTCAAACCGGATAACACCGTGGGCCGCATCGGCAACCAGATCTGGGTGGAGACCGACCGCGACGGCATCTACGAGCCGCTCAACGGCGAAAACGGCATCGAGGGCGTGACCGTTGACCTGTATCGCAACGGCGTCTTCTATGCCCGCACCACCACCAGCGCGTCCGGCGACTACATCTTCACCGGCCTGCCTGCCGGCGCCTACACCGTCACCGTGACCGACATCTACGGCATCCTGGCCGGCTACAGCCCGACCCTGATCGTCGGCGGCACGGCCGACAACACCAACAAGGCCCAGCCCTACGCCATCACGCTGGCCGCGGGCGACGAGAACCTGACTGCCGACTTCGGCTACATCCTGCCCGGCGCGGTCATCGGCGACTACGTTTGGTACGACGCCGACGGCGACGCCCTGCAGGACGTGACCGAGCCCGGCATCGGCAGCGTCACCCTCGCCCTCTACAAGGACGGCCAGGTGATCCAGACCACCACCACCGACGCTAATGGCGGTTACCTCTTCACCGGCCTGGTCGCCGGCACGTACACCGTCACCGTCACCGACCTCAACGGCGTGCTGGCCGGCTACACCCACACCGTCGGCCCGGAGTCGGCCGCCAACCCGACCCCGCCCATCGTGCTCGGCCCCACCGACATCTACCGCGACGCCGACTTCGGCTATCGCCAGACGCCGGCCCCCGGCACGGCGGTCGTCGGCGACACCGTCTGGTGGGACAACAACCAGAACGGCATCCGCGACCCCGGCGAACTCGGCATCCCCGGCGTCACCGTGCAGCTGAAGAACCTGGCTGGCACAGTGATCTCGACCACCGTCACCGATCAGAACGGCAACTACCTGTTCGTCAACGTGACGCCCGGCGCGTACTACGTCGAGGCGGTCAGCCCGCCCGGCGCTCCCGACCCGGCCGCGCCCAACCCGACCACGCCGTTCGTCGTCGTCGCCGGCCAGCAATACCTCGACGCCGACATCGGCCGCGTGCCGGTCAATCCGGCCGCCATCGGCGGCACTGTCTGGAACGACCAGAACGACAACGGCATCCTGAATCCGGGCGAGCCCGGCATCCCGGGCGTCACGGTCAGCCTGATTGACCCGGCGACGGGCAACATCATCGCGACCACGACCACCGATACGAACGGCGTCTACACCTTCACCGTCCCGGCCGGCTCGTATCTGGTGCTCGTCTCCGACACGCACAATGTGCTCGACGACTATACGCTCGGCCCGCTCGGCCCCAACCCCGGCCAGGACAACAACTCCCAGGCCCAGCCATATGCGGTCGCCGTGGCCCCAGGCGAGACCAACACCACCGCCGACTTCGGCTATCAGACGGGCGGCGGGGAAGAGCAGGGCGATCCATTGGGCGCCATCGGCAACCAAGTCTGGTTCGAGACCGACCGCGACGGCATCTACGAGCCGCTCAACGGCGAAGTCGGCATTGCCGGCGTCACCGTGGATTTGCTCGACAGCCAGGGCAACTTCATCACCCGCACCATGACCGGCGCGGACGGCGGCTACGTCTTCACCAGCCTCTACACGGGCACGTATCAGGTGCGCGTCAGCGACATCTACGGCATCCTGACCGGCTACACGCCGACCACCATCGTGGGCGGCGCGGCCGACAACACCAACAAGGCCCAGCCCTACACGGTGGTGCTGCCCACCAGCAGCAGCATCAACATGACGGCCGACTTCGGCTACGTGTTGCCGGCGGCGGCCATCGGCGACTACGTCTGGTACGACGCCAACGGCGACGGCCGCCAGGACGTGAATGAGCCGGGCATCGGCAACGTCACTCTGGCGCTGCGCGCGAACAACGGCGGCGTGCCGGGCGCGGTGCTGGCCACGACCACCACCGATGCCGACGGCGGCTACCTGTTCGCCGGCCTCCTGCCCGGCTCCTACTTCGTCGAAGTCACCGATGCCAACGGCGTGCTGGCCGGCCTGACGCACACCCTCGGCCCGCAGAGCCAGCCGACCCCGGCCGGTCCGATCACGGTCGTGGACATGCAGACCTATCGCGACGCGGACTTCGGCTATCGCCGCGTGCCCGACTCTGGCACGGCCGTGATTGGCGATACGGTCTGGTGGGACATCAACCAGAACGGCGTGCAGGATCCGGGCGAGGCCGGCATCCCGAACGCCAGCGTCCAGCTGATTGACGTGACGACCGGCCTGGTGGTGAACACCACCACGACCAACCAGAACGGCAACTACCTGTTCACGAATGTGCCGCCGGGCGCGTATCGCGTGAACGTGACGAATCCGCCGGCGGGCAGCACGCCATCGGCCGGCGCGCCCAACCCGACGGCCGATTTCACCGTGGCGGCGGGCGATCAATATCTGGACGCCGACGTCGGCTTCGTGCCTGCCGTCATCGGCGCCGTGGGCGGCACGGTCTGGAACGACGCCAACCAGGATGGCATCCTCGATGCCGGCGAGCCGCGGCTGCCCGGCGTGTCGGTGGATCTGCTCGATGCCAACGGCGTCATCATCGCCACCACCACCACCGATCCGAGCGGCAACTACACCTTCACCGTGCCGCTGGGCGACTATCGGGTACGCGTCTCGGATACGGCCCACGCGCTGGCCAACTACGCGCTCGGCCCGTTCGGCAACCAGGCGGCGGACAACACCAGCAAGATCCAGCCATATGCCGTCAGTCTGACGTCGGCCAATCCGACCAACTTCACGGCCGACTTCGGTTACGTCAAGCAGGCCGATCAGCTCGGCAAGATCGGCAACCAGGTCTGGGTGGAGAGGGACGGCGACGGCATCTTCGAGCCGCAGAACGGCGAGAACGGGGTCGAGGGCGTCACCGTGGAGCTGCTCAATGCGGTCGGCCAGGTCATCGCAACGACCACCACCTCCGCGTCGGGCGACTACGTCTTCAACTTCCTGCCTGCCGGCGCGTACACCGTGCGGGTGAGCGATAGCCAGGGCATCCTGGCCGACTACAGCCCGACCCTGCTCGTCGGCGGCGCGGCCGACAACACCAACAAGGATCGCACCGGCTACGGCATCGCGCTGGCGGCCGGCGGCGAGAACATGACGGCCGACTTCGGCTACATCGCGGCGGCTGATCTGGTCATCGCCAAGACGCCGGACTACCAGATGGTGCGCGCCGGTTCGACCGTCACCTTCACCATCGCGGTCACCAACACCGGCGGCCAGGATCTGACGAACATCACCGTCAGCGATCCGCTGGCGCCGGCCTGCGCGCAGACCATCGCCAGCCTGCCGGTCGGTGCGACAGCGAATTGGCTGTGCAGCCTGGCGAACGTCACAGCCGACTTCACCAACATCGTCACGGCGACGGTCACGCCGCCCGTGGGGCCGAGCCGCACCGTGACCGACACCGGCGTGGTGGATGTGATCAACCCGGCCATCGCGGTCGCCAAGACGCCCGACCTGCAGTACGTGCGCGCGGGCGGCACGGTCACCTTCACCATCGCGGTCACCAACACCGGCGACATCACCCTGACCAACGTGACGGTGAGCGACCCGCTGGCGCCGGCCTGCGCAGCCACCATCGGCACGCTCGGCATCGGCCAGAGCACCGGCTACACCTGCGTCGTGGCCGGCGTCAACGCCAGCTTCACCAACGTCGCCACCGCCGCAGGCGAACCGCCCGTCGGCCCGCCGGTCAGCAGCTCTGACCCGGCCGTCGTGGTGCAGATCAACCCGGCCATCGCGATCGCCAAGACGCCCGACCAGCAACTGGTGCTGAGCGGTGGCACGGTCACCTTCACCATCGCGATCACCAACACCGGCGACATCACCCTGACCAACGTGGCGGTCAGCGATCCGCTGGCGCCGGCCTGCGCTGCCGCCATCGGCGCGCTCGGCATCGGCCAAAGCGCCAGCTACACCTGCGTGGTGACCGATGTCACCAGCCCATTCACGAACGAGGCGATCGCAACCGGCCAGCCTCCGGTGGGCCCGCCGGTCACCGCGCGCGATACGGCGGCGGTACAGGTGATCGGGCCTTCGATCCTGGTCGCCAAGACGCCCGACCTGCAACTGGTGCGCAACGGCAGCAGCGTCACCTTCACCATCGCAGTCACCAACACCGGCGACGTGACGCTGACCAACGTGACGACCAGCGATCCGCTGGCGCCGAACTGCAATCAGACCATCGGCACGCTCGGCGTCGGCCAGAGCGCCAGCTACACCTGTACGCTCAGCGGCGTCCTGACCAGCTTCACCAATGTGGTCACGGCGACGGGCGAGACGCCGCTCGGCGGGACGGTGCGCAGCACCGACACAGCCGATGTGGTGCGCATCAACCCGGCCATCGCCATCGCCAAGACGCCTGACCTGCAGCTCGTGCGCGGCGGCGGCACGGTCACCTTCACCATCCTGGTAACCAATATCGGCGATGTGGAACTGACCAACGTGACGGTGAGCGATCCGCTGGCGCCGAACTGCAATCAGACCATCGGCGCGCTCGGCGTGGGCCAGAGCGCCAGCTACACGTGCACCGTGGCCGGCGTCAACGCCAGCTTCACCAACGTCGCCACCGCCACCGGCCAGCCGCCCGTCGGCCCGCCGGTCAGCAGCTCCGACCCGGCCGTCGTGGTGCTGATCAATCCGGCCATCGCGGTCGCCAAGACGCCCGACCTGCAGTACGT
>FWPU01009648.1_pt1 | contig 15043 bp, 11 predicted proteins | sample 2228361 | NCBI WGS metagenome assembly FWPU01 (sample SAMEA103939777, study PRJEB20133) | metagenome
GAGCCCGCTTGCGGCGATCGCCTGGATCGCCGCGCGAATGCGCTCCACCTCCGCGCGCCGCGGCGCGACCCACGCCTCGATCGTATCCGTGCCGAGCGCGCCGGTCGCCACCATCTGCGCGGTGATGCGCCGCTCCGCGTCGCCGATCGAATCCACCGCGCGGTCGAGTGCGAGCCGGTCGAAATAATCCGACACCGGAATGGCGCGCGCCGCCGCCACGATGCGATCGACGCGGAAATACGCTTCCACGCCGAAATAGGTCGCCGCCACCGCCGGCACCGCCTTCTGCGTGCGCTCGGCCACGAGAATGATGTCCGGCGCCGCCGTGAGCGCCGGCAGGTCGGCGATGCTACGCGCGAGCGCGGCCGGCACCCCCGCGTCGAGGAGCTCCGCCATGCGCGCGTCGCGCGCCTTGGCCGCCTCCGCCGGCAAGAGCTTCGGCAACGCCTCGGCGAGCGCGGCGATGCCGTTGCGATAGTGTGCGACCACGCCCGCAAGTCCGCCCGAGAAGTCCACGTTGCGCACGAACCAGACCAGGCGGTCGCGCAGCAGATCCTCCACCGCCGCATACAGCCCAAGCTGCACCTTGCCCGGCACCCTGCCGTCGAGCGCGTTGATCTGCTCGTTGAGCGAAGGCATGTCGTAGCTGTCGCGCACCGCCGCAAACGCCGTGGCAATCCCGGCGGCCGTGGCGCCGGTCTGGTCGGCGATGCGCACCACGAGCGAGGGGCCGCCGCGGTTGATCATCGAATTGGCAAGCTGCGTGGCGATGATCTCCCGCCGCAGCCGGTGCTGCGCGAGATCCTCCGCGAACCGCTCGCTCAGCACCTTGGGGAAGTAGCGGCCGAGCTCGCGCCCAAGATACGGATCGTCCGGCACCGCGGAGTCGAGCAGTTCGGCGAACAGCGAGAGTTTTGCATAAGCCAGCAGCACCGCCAGCTCGGGCCGCGTCAGCGGCTGCCCGTGCCGCGCGCGCTCGGCGAGCTCCATGTCGTCGGGCAGAAATTCCACCGCGCGGTTGAGCTCTCCGCGCGTCTCGAGAATTTGCATCAGCCGTTGCTGGAACCCGAGCTCTTCCGGCCCGCGCCGCTCGGCGAGCGAGATCGCCAGCGTCTGCAGATAATTGTTGCGCAGGACGAGCTGCGCCACCTCTTCCGTCATCTCGCGCAGCAGCGCGTTCCGCTCCTCAAGCGTCAGCCGCTGCTCGCGCAGCGGCGGCCCGAGCGCAATCTTGATGTTGACCTCGAGGTCGGAGGTGTTCACCCCGGCCGAATTGTCGATGGCGTCGGTGTTGAGCTTGATGCCCTTGCGGGCCGCCTCGATCCGCCCGCGCTGCGTCATGCCGAGATTGGCGCCCTCGCCGATCACCTTGCAGCGCAACTCCGCGGCCGTCACCCGCACCGCGTCGTTGGCGCGGTCGCCGACCATGTCGTCGGTCTCGGCCGCGGCGCGCACATAGGTGCCGATCCCGCCGAAGAACAACAGATCCACCGGCGCCTTCAGGATCGCGCTGATCACCTCCTGCGGGGTCGCCTTGGTCTTGTGGAAGCCGAGCGCGCGCTGCGCCTCGCTCGACAACGCGATTTCCTTCGCCGCGCGCGGGAACACGCCGCCGCCCTTGGAGATCAACGCCTTGTCGTAGTCCTGCCAGCTCGACCGCGGCAGCGCGAACAGCCGCGCCCGTTCGGCAAAACTCGTCTCGGGATCGGGGTTGGGATCGATGAAGATGTCGCGATGGTCGAACGCGGCGACGAGCTTGATGGTCCGCTCGCGCAGCATGCCGTTGCCGAACACGTCCCCCGACATGTCGCCGACCCCGGCCACCGTGAACGGCGTGCGCGTAATGTCGGTGTCGAGCTCGCGGAAGTGGCGCTTCACCGCCTCCCAGGCGCCGCGCGCGGTGATCCCCATCTTCTTGTGGTCGTAGCCGGCCGAACCGCCCGATGCGAAGGCATCGCCCAGCCAGAAGCCGCGGCTGAGAGAAATCTCGTTGGCGATGTCGGAGAACGTCGCCGTCCCCTTGTCGGCGGCGACCACGAGATACGGATCGTCGTCGTCGTGCCGCACCACATTCTCCGGCGGAACCACGCCCTCAACGCCGATGTTGTCGGTGACATCGAGCAGGGTGGAAATGAAGATCCTGTAGGCGGCAACTCCTTCCGCCTGGATCGCCTCGCGCGGGCCTCCCGCGGGCAGTTGCTTGGGCACAAAGCCGCCCTTCGAGCCTACCGGGACAATGACCGCGTTCTTGACCTGCTGCGCCTTCACCAGCCCGAGAATCTCGGTGCGGAAATCCTGCGGCCGATCGGACCAGCGGATGCCGCCGCGCGCCACTTTTCCGAACCGCAGGTGCACGCCTTCGACGCGCGGCGAGTAGACGAAGATTTCGTACAGCGGCGCCGGCAGCGGCACGCCGTCGAGCTTGCGGCTCGCGAACTTGATCGCGATCGTCTCTTTGGGCCGCCCCTCGTTGTCGATCTGGTAGAAATTGGTTCGGATCGCCGCCTGCACCGCATTGATGAAGCGCCGCAGGATGCGATCCTCGTCGAGGCTCTCCACCTTTTGCAGCGCGGCATCGATGTCGGCGAGCGCCTCTTTCTCGCGCGCCGCGCGCTCATCCATGCTCGCCGCGAGCCGCGGGTCGAACCGCAGCTCGAACAGCGCCACGATCCTGGCGGCGATGGCCCCATGCTTGCGCAGCGTGGTCCACATGTAGTCCTGCGAGAACGGCACGCGGATCTGCCTCAAGAAACGCGAGATCGCCCGCACCAGCGCCACCTCCCGCCACATCAGGCCGGCGGTGAGCACCAGCGCGTTGTAGCCGTCGTTCTCCGCGCCGCCGCGCATCACCACGACGAAACATGACTCGAGCGCGGCGCCGAGCGACTCAAGCTCGATGACGCCGCCGTCGGCGCGCTCGAGCGTCATGTCGTGGAACCAGATCCCCGGCTCGGCGGCGACATCCTGCGCGACATGGTGGTAGGTGCGCTCGTCCACCACCTTGAAGCCCATGTTCTCCAGCACCGGCACGCGCTCGGAGAGCGGGATCGGCCGGCGGTGGCTCCACACCTTCAGCCCCACGCAATGGCGCGCGCTGCCGTCCATCTGGTAGAAGTCGACGCCGAGCGGGGCCTCCGGCGTCAGCCGCTCCATGACGCGGATGTCGGCGACCGCATCCTGCGGCGTGTATCTTTCGCGATAGCCCTCGGAAAACGCGCTGCCGTAGCGGGCGAACAGCGCCCGCGCCTTGTTCGGCTCGTACGCCTCGGCGAGCGCGAGCGCCAGCGCATCGGTCCACGAGCGCACGATCGCGGCCACCCCCGCTTCGAGCGCGGCCTGATCCGGATTGGAGGTCAGGGCATCGTCCCGGCCGATGATGTAGTGGACCCGCGTCAGCGGCCCCTCGGGGAAGAACTGATAGTAGGCGCTGACGTGCCCCTTGAAAGCCTCGGCGAGATAGGCGCCGACCCTGTTGCGCAGGCGCACGTCGAACCGCTCGCGCGGGACATACACCAACACCGAGACGAAACGGTCGAACCGGTCGCGCCGCGCCAGCACGCGGATGCGTGGCCGCTCCTCGAGCTGCAGGATGGCCAGCGAAAAACGCAACAGCGTGTCTTCGTCGATCTGGAACAGCTCGTCGCGCGGAAAGGTTTCCAGCACGTTGACCAGCGCCTTGCCGGAGTGGCTGTCCGGGTCGAAACCGGCGCGGCTCAGCACCGCCTCCACCTTGCGCCGCAGGTACGGGATCGTGCGCGTCGAGCGCGTGTAAGCGGTGGAGGTGAACAGCCCGACGATGCGGAATTCGCCGGCCAGGTTTCCGTCCGCATCGAAACGCTTCACGCCGATATAGTCGAGATAGACGCGCCGGTGCACGCGCGAGCGTACGTTGGCCTTGGTGATGATCAGCGTGCGCGGCTCGTCGAGGAACTGGCGGATTTCCGGCGTCATCACCACCGGCTGGCCGGCGCGTCTTAGGATGTGCAGATTTCGGTCGCGCAACAACCCGAGGCTTGTTTCGTGCTTCGCCTCCACCTCGCGCGCTTCGCCCCTGAACGCATATTCGCGCACGCCGAGGAAGGTAAAGTTGTTGGCCACGAGCCATTGCAGGAACTGGATGCCTTCCGCGATGTCAGTGACCGGCAAGGGCGGCGGGTGATTTTTCAGGTCGGCAATCACTTCGCTGACGCGCGCCAACATCGGCCGCCAGTCCTCTACGCACATGCGCACTTCGGCGAGCACGCGTTCGAGCGCCTGCACGATCTCGTTGCGACGCACGGCATCTTCGATCCGCTCGACGTGGATGTGGATGAAACTCTCGCGGAAGATGTTTCCTGCGCGCGCCGCCGCGTCGAGCCGGATCAGGTGACCCTGCGCGTCGCGTTCGACGCCGAAAATGGGATGCGCTACGAGATGAATCTCAATGCCGCGCTCGTTGAGCTCCCCCATCACCGAGTCGACGAGGAACGGCATGTCGTCATTGACGATTTCGATGACGGAGATGGAGTTGAGCCGGTTGCCGGCGGCGTTCACCGGTGCTTCAAAGCGGATTTTTGGCGCCCCGCGCCGGCGCGTGAGCAAAAACCCGGACGCCTCCCGTGCCAGTTCCGCAAGTTCCTCCGCCGAGTAGCCGACCAGGTCTTCCGCTGCGACGCGAGCAAACAGCACCTCGACGAAACCGGGCGGCACCCGGTCTTCGCTGCCGACCAGGCGGCTGGCCGCGTCGGTGAGCGCCATTGCCGCGCGCTCGTCCTTGGTGCCGATCAGAGCGGCCATGGCCGCGCCTCCCCAAGAATCACCGGCAGCGCAATGTCCCCGATTTCGCTCTGCTGCGAAAGGGTTGTAGGCTCGTCTGCAGCAAAGATAGGGGGAAAGGCCGTGCCGCAGAAGGGCGGAAAACTGAACAAAACCAAGCCTTGCGGGGCTGGGCCACGCCGACGCAGCTGCGCCGCCAGCCCCTGCCTGCAACGCGCCTGATGGCTCGATCGTACATGCGCTGCCTCCGCTTCCGCCTCGTTTTGCTGCTCGGCCTGCTCGCCCCGGCGCAAGCCTGTGCGCAGCCGGCGCCGCTGCCATTTCCGTTTCTGATCCCGCCGCCGAGCGCGCCGCGCGCCGCAATCCCTCCGACCGAGGCACTGCCTGCCCAGCCCGAGCGCAAGCCGCCGCCGCGCGAACAGATTTCCGTCCGCGCCGTGCCGGCGATGCACGGCATGGTGGTGGCCTCCGAGCCGCGCGCCGCGCGCATCGGCCTTGAGATTTTGCAAAAGGGCGGCAACGCGGTGGACGCCGCCGTTGCCGTCGGCTTTGCCCTTGCGGTCACCTATCCGAGCGCCGGAAACATCGGCGGCGGCGGCTTTATGGTCATTCATCTTGCCGAGCGCGGCGAGAACATCGCCATCGACTACCGCGAAGTCGCGCCCGCCGCCACCGCGCGCGACACCTATCTCGACGCGCGCGGCGAGGCCGACCCGAACAAGTCGCGCGAGAGCGGCCTTGCGGTCGGTGTACCGGGCACGGTGGCCGGGCTGGCTCTCGCCCACAGCAAATACGGCTCCGGCAAGTTCAGCTTCGCGCAGCTGATCGAGCCCTCCATCGCGCTGGCGCGTGATGGATTTCCGGTGTCCGCCGACCTTGCCGACTCGCTTGCGCCCATGCGCGCGATTTTCGCGCGCTGGCCGTCTTCGGCGAAAATATTTCTGCGCAAGGACGGCAAGACGCTCGCCGAAGGTGACCGCTTCGTGCAAAGCGACCTCGCCGCCACACTTGCTGCCATCGCCCGCGAGGGACCGCGCGCCTTCTACGAAGGTCCCATTGCCGAGAAGATCGTCGCCTCCGTGCAGGCGGCTAACGGCCTGATGACGCTCGACGATCTGAAATCATATCGCGCGCTGGAGCGCGCGCCGGTGCGCGGCACCTACCGCGGCTACGAGATCATCTCCATGCCGCCGCCGTCCTCCGGCGGCGCGCTGCTGATTCAGATGCTCAACGTGCTGGAAGGCTACGAATTGCGCCCGCGCGACCCCACGACGTTGCATCTGATGATCGAAACCATGAAGCGCGCCTTTGCCGACCGCGCCATCTTCTTTGGCGACCCCGATCACGTGAAGGTGCCGCTCGCCGGTCTCATTTCAAAGCAATACGCCGAGGCCCTGCGCGCCGAAATCGACCCTGCCCGCGCGCGGCCCTCGACTGAAATCCGCGCCGGCAACGCGCCCGCCTTTGAGCATCCCAACACCACCCATTATTCGATCGTCGATCGCCACGGCAATGCGGTCGCCAACACCTATACGCTGAACCTCAACTTCGGCGTCGGGCTGATCGCCGAAGGAACCGGCATTTTGCTCAACAACGAGCTCGACGACTTCGCCGCAAAACCCGGCGCGCCCAACGCCTTTGGCCTGATCGGCTTCGAGGCCAACGCGCCGGCGCCGCGCAAGCGCCCGCTGTCCTCGATGACCCCGACCATCGTGCTCAAGGACGGCAAGCCGTTTCTGGTCACGGGTTCGCCCGGCGGCAGCCGCATCATCACCGCGGTGCTGCAAATCCTCATCAACGTGATCGACTATCGCTTGGGAATCGCCGAAGCGGTCGCCGCGCCGCGCATCCATCATCAATGGCTGCCCGATCAGGTTGTGGTCGAGCCCGGCCTCTCGCCGGCTCTGGTGCAGGCGCTGGCCGCCCGCGGCCACAAGGTCTCGCCGACCTGGCTCGGCACCGCTACGAATTCGATCCTGATCTCGCCCGGCGGGCTCGTCGGTGCCGCCGACACCCGTTCCCGCGCGGCGATGGCAGTGGGACATTGAGACGCAATGCCCCCTTTCGCTGGGATATGCTTGCGTTTGCCGATCGACGACGCGGAGAACCGTCGCCGCTCGGATTGAACGCCCGGACGCGGCGAGTAACAATGCGACACGCGCGGCTCACGTCATCGCACAACCACGCAGGGAGATCCAAATGACATCGCAACTCGGTCGAACCATCGCGCTTGCGGCAACTGCCGCGGTGCTGGTTTGCGGCGCAAGCGCCGCCGCACGGGCCCAGGGCTTGACCAAGCTCGACATCCTGATCTTCAGCCCGCCGTCGCTCGGCGCATTCCTTCCCCCGATCATCAAGGCGCAGAAATTCGATCACGCCAACGGCCTCGACCTCTCGTTCCCGGAACGCACGCCCGACGCCTACACCACGCAGTTCAACTCCGGCGAGTTCAAAATCGGCGGCAGCGCCTCGCTGCAGACCATCGCAATCGCCGACATTCGTGGCGTGAAAGTGAAGTACCTGTTCAACCTGTTCGATTTCTGGGGCACGGTGGTCACCTCGCGCGACAACGTCAGGACCGTCAAGGACATCGAGGGCAAGCAGCTTGCCGCAGCGCGCGCCACGACCAACTACAAGATGTTCGAGTTTTTTGCCAAGCGCCTGGGCGCCGACATCTCGAAATTCCAGGTGGTCAACACCGCGCCGCCGGGATTGATGAGCTACGCCCTCGCCGACCGCGCCGACGCCATCCAGCTGTGGGAGCCGACCTACACGTTGCTCAAGACCAAGAAGCCGACCGTCCGCACGCTGGATCTTTCGATTGAAAAGACCTGGAAGGAGTTCAGCGGCGGCGGCACGCGCATTCCGTATCTCGGGGTCGCCGCACACGCGGATTGGGCCGACCAGAACCCGGAGCTTGTGAAGAAGCTGTACGCGACCTACAAGGCGGCCGCGGAATGGACGCAGAAGAATCCGGACGCCGCCGCGCCGCTGATGTTCCCGAAGGCGACGCCGCAGGATCAAAAGGACATCGCGTCGCTGATCCGCGCCAATGACCGACTGCAGCTCAGCCTCGCCGGCGCCCGCGAGCTGCGCAAGGAGATCGAAGCGGTATACCGAGCCGGGATCGAAATCAACTACTTCTCCTCGATGCCGTCGGCGGCGTCGATCTACGACAAGCCGGTGCAATGATTCAAACTCAGCGCCTCCGTCAGGCCACTCAGGCGGCCGTGAGCACGCTCGTGATCATGGCCGCCTGGCAGGTCGCCTCATACGTGTTTCCGCATTACCTGTTCCCCCCGGTGCAGACCATCGTCTGGCGCACCATCCAGATTTTCATCGACATGCCGCTGTTGATCGAGGTGCTCGCCACCGCCGCGCGCATCTTCGGCGGCCTGTTCGGCGCCTTCCTGCTCGGCTGCGTGCTCGCAGTGGTGATTGGCCGCTCGCCGCTGATCGAAAGCTACTTCACGCCGGTGCTGATATTCCTGCAAGGAATACCCGCATTGTCGTGGGTGGTGATCGCGATCATCTGGTTTCACGGCATCGAGTTCCGCATTCTGTTTATCATGGTGATCACCACGCTGCCGGCATTCACTTTCCAGATTCTCGACGCTTATCGCTCGATGTCCAAGGACTTGTTCGAGATGACCATGTCGTTCCGGCCGACCCGATGGAAGCTGTTTCGCGTACTGATCGTGCCGACCATCGTTCCCGGCATTCTGACCGCGTGGAAGGTCAATCTGGGCAACGCCTCGCGCGTGGTCGTGGTCGCGGAGCTTGTCGGCGCGACCGGCGGTGTCGGCTACCAGCTCCTGCTCCAGCAGCAGCTGTTCGACATGGCGGGCGCGATCGCCTGGACATTGCAGCTGGTGTTGTTTGTTCTGGTGGTGCAGACCATTCTGGTCGGGATTGAATCCTGGTTGCTGCGCTACCGGCCGGTTTCCGAACGGGCGGCATGAATTCGTGAGCACCGACGCGTTCATCCGCTTCGACAACGTGTCGAAGGTGTTTCCGCGGCCGGACGGCAGCGGCACCTTCGTCGCGGTTGATCGACTGTCGTTTGAGATCGCCAAGGGCGAGATCGTGGCCGTGCTCGGCAAGACCGGCTGCGGCAAGTCCACGATGTTCAACCTGCTCGCCGGGCTCATCGAGCCGACGAGCGGGGTCGTTCGGGTCACCGGTCATGACCCGTTCATGGAGTTTGAGTTCTTCCGCGGCAAGATCGGCATCGTCTTTCAGAACGACCGGCTGATGCCCTGGCGCTCGGCGATCGACAACGTGCTGCTGGGGCTCGAGATCCTCAATGCCGCGCCCGCCGAGGCTGAAGCCATCGCCCGCCGCTGGCTCGCCCGGCTCGGGCTCTCCGGCCACGAGAATGACTACCCGCATGCATTGTCGGGCGGAATGCGCCAGCGGGTGTCGATCGCGCGCGCCTTTGCGGTCGAACCGGAGATCTTGCTGTGCGACGAGCCGTTCTCCTCGCTCGACGAGATGACGGCGCGCGACCTGCGCGGCGAGTTTGTGCGCCTGGTGCGCCAGAACGGCAAGACCGCGGTATTCATCACCCATCACATCAACGAGGCGCTGGAGATCGGCGACCGCATCCTCGTGTTTCACCGTCCCGCGCGCATTGCGTTCGAGGCTCGGCTCGACCGCACGGCCGCCGCCGAACAGCGCAAGATGATCGAGGCCGAAATCCTGAAGATCCTAGCCCTCGAAGGCCCCGCGCCGGCCGCGCCTTGAGGCGCCGCCGCTCGCCGCCGTTCGGCGCATGGCCAGCCATGCTGATGCCTTCCGTCACCAAACTCTCAGTGACCTAGGGTTTTTCAACGATCTCCTTCTCCAACGGCAGGAGCAACGCCGCAAGTTCCTTCTGCTCGCGTTCTCGCAGTTTGAATTTTGTCATCGTCGCGCGGAACACAGCTACGAACTTGTTCCAGTCTGCTTTTCCGATGCCGATACCGGCATGCGCCGTCTTGATGTCGCGACCGTGATACTGGCATGGCCCGCCGGTCGCCTTGCACATAAAATCAACGATGTTCTGCCGCACGCGTTGCTGGCTCGAGGTCGAAAACCCGCGAAACTTCTCCTCGCGCACCTGCGCGATCAGCTCATCGACGAAGGCGGCGACGGCGTCATAGCCACCAAGGCGCTTGTACAGCGTGTCCTGCGCGATCGCCGTGCCGATGCCCAACAAGGCAGCAAATGCGCCGGCGACCAGCAGCGTTCGAACGAATTCCATGGCTAAGTCCCCTCAGTGCGAAATTTGCCGATGCGCGCAACGGCGCTCTACGCGTGGCGAATGCCGTCCTGGCGCGAGGCGCCGGTGCGCGCCGCAAGTTCCCAGCCGTTTACCGCGGCCGCCCTATCCAGTTTCCGCGGCCTTGTTCATTTCTCGCCGAAATCTTGTTAAATTGGTTCCGCTCGGGCGGCACCGGCACGCGGGCAGTTGGGGCGGCCGTGGCAACCTTTGATCGCGCGAATGGATCTTGTACGGACGAGGCGCCGGCGGACGGCTCCGCCGGCCTTCCGGGCGACGTGGTGCGCGCTTTGGCTTGGCTGCGCTCTCACTTGCATGAGCCCGTGCAGCTTGACCGGCTCGCCCAAGTCGCCGGCGTCAAGCCGCGCACGCTGGAGGCGCACTTCCGCAAGTGCCCGCAAACAACGCCGCTCGGCTGGGTTCGTCGAGCGCGGCTGGCGCATGCGCGCCAGAAATTGTTGACGGCGAGCGCCCGCGACAATGTGACGTCGATTGCGTTGGCTAGCGGCTTCGGGCAGCTCGGCCGGTTTGCCGCGCACTATCGCGAGGCGTTCGGCGAGCTTCCGTCGACAACGCTGCGGCGAGTGCGCGGCGCACCCAACAGCGGTGACCACGGCATCGACGAGGCGGCGGCCCGGCTGACCTGGCAGCCATTACAGGCGGCGTTCGCGGTGGCGCCCCGTCAGTGCGCTCAGGCCCTCGATAGGCTGGCCCGGGCACAAGAACTTGCGCCGAACTACGCTCTGGCCAAGGCGCTCGCCGCCTGGTGCTGGGGCCAGCGTGCCGCGCACCATTTCAGCGCCACCAAGGTGGCCGATCGAGCGCGCTCTTGTCGCCTGGCCATCGAGGCGAGTGAGCTGACTCATGACGACGCCATGGCGTTCATGCTCGTGAGCAGCGCGATGGTGCTGGCGCATCGGCTTGAGGAGGCTGACCGCTTCTGTGAGCGCGCGCTTGCACTCGACCCGTGGTCGCCTTTTGCGTGGATCCGGCGGGGCTGGCTCTCGGCCTACCATGGTGACCCCGACGGCGCGATCCGCGAGCTGCGCCTTGTACTGCACCTGATGCCGTTCGAGCCGCTGCGGCATCTGGCCTTCATCGGCATCGGCTGCGCGCATTTTGCCGCCGGTCGCTACGAACAGGCGGCTAACTGGGCGCGGGCTGGCGTCGAATCGTATCCGGACTCGTTTTGGGCCGATCGCATCACCGCTGCCGCCGCCGCCCATGCAGGCGCGCGGGCGCAAGCGCGTCGCATTGTGCGCCGGCTGTTGCGGCAGGACCCCAATCTCACAGTTGCCGAGGCGCGTACCGCTTGGCCGTTCCAGCCACAGTTCATGACGCGGCTCGCCGACGGCCTTGCAGCTGCTGGCCTACCAATGCGCTCGTAGTCTGCAAGCGAGCGCGGCTCCACAGCGCTGTGGCGAGCGAGCGGCTTCGCTCCCCGCCATCACTGACAGGACACCACCAAAAGTGTTACCCATGTCTCCGGTATAAGCCGTAACCTATGTGTCCGGAACGGACCCCTTTGAAAATGGAGCGGGCGAAGGGATTCGAACCCTCGACCCCGACCTTGGCAAGGTCGTGCTCTACCCCTGAGCTACACCCGCGTCCGAGAGCGGCCAGCGCCGCCTTTCACATATAGCGAATAGCCCCGCTTGCTTGCAACCGACCTGGCGCGGCCCGATTCATCCGCCCGAACTTTCTTTGAAAGGCGTTGGCGGTTAATAAACACCGCATGCCTGCCACGCCCGCTGAGCTGTTCGCCTATCTCGACCGTCTCGGCATTCCCCACTCGACCGTCACGCACCCGCCGCTGTTCACCGTCGAGCAGTCGCAGGCATTGCGCGGCCAGATCCCCGGCGGCCACACCAAGAATCTGTTCCTTCGGGACAAGAAGGGAGCCCTTTATCTGGTCACTGCGCTGGAGGACGCAACCATCGACCTGAAATCGCTGCATCGGCGTCTTGGCGCGAGCGGCCGCTTCTCGTTCGGCTCCGCCGACCTCTTGCGCGAAACGCTCGGCGTCGAGCCGGGCGCGGTGACCCCGTTTGCCGCGCTCAACGACGCCGGCAAACGCGTGACCGTTGTGCTCGATCAAGTGCTGCTTCGGCACGAGGCGATCAACTGCCATCCGCTGGTCAACACCATGACCACGACGGTCCCCCGCGAGGGCCTCCTGAAGTTTCTCGCCGCGACGGGCCACCCGCCACGCATCGAGGCGGTCGCCGAACCGCCCCCCTGACGTCCGGATTGCATTTGTCGAAACTCTCGCCATCTAATAGCGGAAAACCTGAGTGAGCCCGGAACGAACACGATGACAATGCTTCAGAGCAGCGGGGGCGCCGCAGCCCCGGACGGTCTCATCAAGGAGACGACCACCCAGACCTTCGTCAAGGACGTCATCGAGGAGTCGAAGCGCCAGCCGGTGCTGATCGATTTCTGGGCGCCCTGGTGCGGTCCCTGCAAGCAGCTCACGCCGATACTCGAGAAGGCGGTCAAGGCGGCCAGGGGCAAGGTCAAGCTCGTCAAGATGAACATCGACGAGCACCCGGCGATCCCCGGGCAGATGGGCATCCAGTCGATCCCCGCGGTGATCGCGTTCGTCAACGGACAGCCGGCCGACGGCTTCCTCGGCGCGCTGCCCGAGAGCCAAGTCATCGCTTTCATCGAGCGCCTGACCAAGGACCGCATCGGCGGTGAGGAGAAGGATTTGCTGAAGGCCGCCGAGGCCGCCCTGGCGAAGAACGATTTTGCCGGCGCAGCGGAACTGTTCGCGCGCGTGCTCGCCCAGGACGGCGCCAACGTCTCGGCCTTGGCCGGCCTTGCCCGCTGCTACGTGGGCACCGGCGCGATCGAGCAGGCCAGGCAGACGCTGGCCATGGTGCCGGAGGCGCGGCGCAACGATACCGCCGTTGCCGCCGCGCGCGCCGCGATCGAGGTGGCGGAGCAGTCGAAGTCGGTCGGTTCGATCGCCGAGCTGGAACAGAGGGTCGCCGCCAATCCGACCGACTGGCAGGCGCGTTTCGATCTTGCGCTCGCGCTCAACGCCAAGGGCAGGCGCACCGCCGCCACCGATCATCTGCTTGAGATCGTCAAGCGCAATCGCCAATGGAATGACGACGGCGCGCGCAAGCAGCTTGTGCAACTGTTCGACGTGTGGGGGCCGACCGACGAAGCCACGATCGACGGCCGCAAACGGCTGTCGTCGGTACTGTTTGCGTGATGCATCGGACCTCTCCGGCGAGGAACCCGCGCAGCGGACCTCTCGGACCATGAGGCCGCCGAATCGTACCGGCCGGCGCTCCGCGCCTGGTCGGGATGAGGGCGGAGAACGGCCATGCCGATGAACGTGGTCTACCGCGGACCAGCCGACTTGCCGGACGTGATTCCGGTGTTTCCGCTTGTCGGCGCGCTTCTGCTCCCGCGCGGCCAGATGCCGCTCAACATCTTCGAGCCGCGCTATCTTGCCATGGTCGACGACGCCTTGCGCGAAGGGCATCGCCTGATCGGCATGATCCAGCCCGACCCCGCCCATTCCGGCTTTGCGCTCAAGCCCAGATTGTTCAGCGTCGGCTGCGTAGGCCGCCTCACTCAATTTGCCGAGACCGGCGACGGGCGTTACCTCATCCAGCTCACCGGGATTTCCCGCTTCCGCATCGAGAGCGAGATCGACACGCCGACGCTCTACCGAAAGTGTCGCGTCAGCTACGCGCCGTACGTCGACGATTTCACCGCGCGCAAAGGCGAGGATCTGGTCGACCGCAAAGCGCTGCTTGACGCGCTCAGCGCGTTTCTCAAGGCCAACAATCTGCGGACCGACTGGGAAGGAATTGAGCACGCTCCGAACGAGGCCCTGGTCAATGCACTCGCCATGATGTCGCCCTATGGTCCCGCCGAAAAGCAGGCGATGCTCGAAGCCCCCGACCTGAAAACCCGCGCGGAGATTCTTGTCGCGGTCACCCGCATCGAGCTGGCCAAGAAATCCGCCGGCGGGGAGACCCCGCTGCAATAGCCGCGAGCCTGCGGCCGGGCTTGTCCTTGGCCACGATGCCTTTACGTTAGCGGGTAGAAGTCATGGCCCGGACCCGAAGGCCGATTTCGAGGGAGCAAAAATGTCCAATCCGTCCAGCCCGTCTTCTACCGATCGTCCGGCCGGCAACGTCGATCCGAAGTTGCTGGAAATTCTGGTCTGTCCGGTAACCAAGGGCCCGCTCGAATACGACGCTGAGAAGCAGGAGCTGATCTCGCGCTCTGCCAAGCTTGCCTATCCAATCCGCGACGGCATCCCGATCATGCTTCCAGAGGAGGCCCGTAAGCTGGACTAGGCATCACCTCATCCCCGCTTGCAGGGAGAGGTGATGCGCACACGTTGCAACGCCGGAGCAATTCAATGCTGAAGATCTGGGGCCGTAACACCTCGTCCAATGTTCAGAAGGTGATGTGGGCGATCGGCGAGATGAATCTGCCATACGAGCGGATCGACATCGGCGGTCCGTTCGGCAAAAACCGCGAGCCGGCCTACCTCGCCATGAATCCGAACGGCCTTGTGCCGACGCTTGAGGAAGAGGACGGCTGGCTGCTGTGGGAATCCAACACCATCGTCCGCTATCTCGCCGCCAAATATCAGAGTCGTCTGCTCGAGCCCGCCGACCCGCGCACCCGCGCCAATGCTCACAAGTGGATGGATTGGCAGCTCTCGGTGCTCGGTCCGGCGATCCACGGCCTGTTCTGGGGCTTGATCCGCACGCCGCCGGAGAAGCGCAACCACGCCGAGATCGCCGAGTCCAAGGAACGCACGACCAAGGCCATGTCCATCCTCGACGCCCAGCTCGCCAAAACCCGCTACGTGGCGGGTGACGAATTCTCCTACGGCGACATCCCCGTCGGCATCATCACCCATCGCTTTGTCAATCTTGCACCGGACCGCCCGAAGATGGAAAACCTCGACCGCTGGTATGCGGCGATCTCCTCGCGGCAGGCCTTCAAGACCCACGTCGGCGCCATCCCGCTGGTGTGAGCTCAGCA
>FWPU01009649.1_pt1 | contig 15043 bp, 11 predicted proteins | sample 2228361 | NCBI WGS metagenome assembly FWPU01 (sample SAMEA103939777, study PRJEB20133) | metagenome
TTTCGCTGTCATCTGGACACCCATGAGGCGGATTTTCCCATATCATTGCCGGACTTGGCGAACCCACAGGTCAGTTGGAAGCAATGTCTGACCGCGCCCCTACCGACGCGATTTCAATCGCCAGCCCAGGTTCGCGCCTATGGGGCCCGGGGTGGAGGGCTACCCAGCGGTCAATCCAGCCCACCTCACTCCGCATCCCGCTCGAACACATCGAGCGCCTCGCCGTCTATGGAGATTGCCGTTGCTTTCAGATGGTCGCCCACGATCTCCACCAGCACAAAGTGGTGCGCCATCGCAAAGGCGGCCTGCGTCGGCTCGCGTTCCTGCATCGCGTACAAAGGCGCCCCGCCCCCGCCGGTGACGATGTAGGTGACGCCGTTCACCTCGTTGCGCTCATAGTTGTGTTTGTGGCCGTTGAACACCACGTCCACGCCGTACCGTTCGAAGAGCGGCACGAGCCTGGCGCGCAGGAGGGTTTCGTAGCCGGCCTCCTCCGCCGAGGTGTAGGGCGGGAAATGGAAAAAGACGAACAGCCAGGGCTGCGTGTTGGCTGCCAGCGTCTGCTCTAGCCAGGCATATTGCTCGCTATCGGGGTCGAAACGGGCATAGCCGTCTATCTGGAGGCAGACGAAGCGGGCGTGTTGGTAGTCGAAGGTGTACCAGCGCTCGTTGCCGGGGAGGTCGAAGCGCTCGAAGTAGAGCGGGGAGTTGCTCTCGTGGTTGCCCAGTGCCGGATAGAACGGGACGCGCGCCAAAAGATCGCCCTCGATCTCGAAGAAGGTGTCCCATTGGGCGGGATCGCTGCCGTCGCCCACCAGGTCGCCGGTGTGCAGCACGAGATCGGGTGCAGCGGCCAATACGCGCGCGACGACGGCCCGATGTACGTCGTGTTGGGTGCGGGTGTCGCCCAGGACGACGAAGGTGAAGGCGGGGGGTGGGTCTGTTGGTTGGTTAGTTGGTTGGGTGGTTAGTTGGTTAGTTGGTTGGGTGGTTAGTTGGGTGGTTGGGTGGGTGGTAGGTTGGGCGGTGGGTCGGGCGGTAGGGAGGGGCAGGGTAGGCGAGAGAGAGGGCGTGGCAGGAAGGCAGGCCGCGAGTACGATAGCGAGCGCAAGGAACGCACGTTTGAGGGGCCGGAGTGCATTTCCCATCTGCGTCACGTGATTATGGCCTTCTCCGCCGGCCTAGCATCACCGCGAGCAGGACGAGTGCCAGCCCGCCCGCGATCAGGCCGGGATAGCGCTGCACGAACGTCAGGGCGGATGGGGACACCGGCTGGGCCGGCGTGAGCAGCGGTGAAGGGAACGGCGTCAAGGTGGGGGCCGGCGTGGACGTAGATGTCGGTGTCGGCGTCGGCGTGAGGGTGGACGTCGGAGTCGGGGTAGTGGTCGGAGTGGATGTTGACGTTGGGGACGGCGTGGCGGTCGCGCTGGGCAATGGAGTAGGACTCGATGTGGGCAGTGGTGACGGCGCGCTAGTCGGATCGGCTACAATCTGCTGCGGCACGACCATCGGCGGCACGCCGGCGCGATACGGATCGCCCAGTTCCCGCGTCAGGTTCAGGTAGAGGTCGCCATAACCGACGCTCGGCTCGATCTGCGTGCCCTCCATCCATTCGTTGAAACTGGTGACGATGACCCAATCAGCGCCGCTCTGGGCGGCCCCGCCCCAACAGCGGCGGTAATAGTCGCCGCTGCTCCGCGCGCGGACGAAGGCATTAGCGCGGCCGGTCACGCGGTCGTCGTAGCCGGGCATCACCGTGGCGACCCAATACTTGAACGTGCCGTGCTGGGCACTCCAATCCCGCACGCGCTGCCCCCAGCGCACGAGCACATTCTCCGGCTGAGCGTCCCAGGCCACACTGTAGAGATGGTTACCGTCGAAGGCTTGCAGGTAGTCGAGTTCTGTGCCTTCCATGATCCAGAGGCTCGTATGCCCCGGATCCACCTGATCGCGGATCGCACTCCACGAGGCGACCGGATAGCGGTTCTGCCGCCAGAAGAAGACGACGGGCTTGTCGCCCACACGCAGATAGGCCGGGTGATTAGCGTGAACGGTGAGCACGTGCCGGAGTGCGGTGACCACGTCGGCTTCGGAGTGGATGAAAGGGCTGGTCACTTCGAGGTCTACGGCGGCGCGGAAGCCGTGCCGGGAAGCGACATTCAGCAGCGTGGCAAAGTTGGTCTCGGTCTGATTGTTCTCCACCTGCGGGCCGTACCAGGATTGGACGAAGGCGTCAATGCCAGCCTGTTGCGCCCAGAGGACGTGCCGCTCGATGGCGGCGGGGTCGGTGGAGACGTAAGTCGGGTTGGGCAGGTCGGGAAGCGGCTTTTGCCAGGTGGTCTGGTCGTACCAGGCATAGTAGAAGGCCAAGATGAGCCGATCGCCCTGCGCGGCGGCAGGGGCGATGGTGAGACAGGCCAAGATCGGCAGCAGGAGTAGGCACAGTACTCGGCGCGTCACGGGGCAGATTGTACCATATTCGGGGAGTTATACCAATTGTTGTTTCAAGCGCGGTGTTTGCTCTGGGCCGCACCGGCCTAGAGAGCCGGTGCTGGCGGGTATCTCCACGAGGGGGTGCATTCCCAGTGCCGCTCGGGACGCAATGGCATTGCGCCCTTACCGGCAGCGCGGTCGCCGCCCGTTCATGGCAACGCGATGCGATGGCCGCAGGCAGTTGACAGGCACAGTTCCCTATGCTACACTGTGGAATGAGGTGATCGTGATGAAGACATTGACTCTGAAGGAGATACAGGCGCCCTATACCCTCACCCTAGACGAGGCTGCGCTGGCTGAAGGGCCGGTGCGCGTGATGCAAGGAGACCGGGTCGTCGGTGTCCTGGTGCCACCCGATGAGTACGAGTTGTTCCGCGCCTGGCAAGAGGCGCAGCGACATACCGATTTCCGTACTTCAAGGTGATACGCTGATGTGGCCTTACGACCGTAGCGTTGAGCCTCCTGCGCCATTTCTCGAGATCCTGGCCTATTCTCCCGACCACCCCCAAGTTCTGACTGCGTGAACATCGTTCTCTGCACAGCCAACCGGCTATCTTCACCACCCCGCTTCATACCCAAACCGCGCCAGCACCTCCCCTGCCTGTCGCTTCCACTCCTCGATGAGCAACCCCATCAGCGAGCGCAATGCTTCGACCGGGCGTTCCAGTGCCAGCGATAGCGCCTCGTAGACGCGGCCGGGGAAATCGGCGGCAGTGGGCGGCTGCCAACCGAAGCGGCGCTTGAGGTCAATGGACTGCGCCCAGAACGCTTGCGCGAACCATTCCAGATCGGCGCGGGAGGTGTGGATGCCATAGTTGCGCAGGAGGCGCACCAGCAGGTCGTCGTCACTCAACCGCTCGCCTTGCCCGTCCTGGCTGAAGATGACGAAGGTGAAGGCGCACTGTGAGAGCGCGTTGCACAAGACCCAGAAGAATTCGCGCTGCAAGAGCCGCCGCACGACGCGCTCGAAACAGGCGCGATAGGTCGCTTCGTCCGAACCGGCGGGCGGCAGTTCTTCCTCGACCTTGTAGAATTGGCCGACGTAGTGGCCGAAGAAACGCGAGAAGGGCATCAGGAAGGTCCACAGCGCGTTGCAGTGGCCGGCATTGCCCAGGGTGCCCCTGCCGCCGGTGAACACAATGTCCTGTAGGGCCGGATACAATTCGGCCAACGCCTGGGGGCCATCGCCGACGGCGCGCAGGGCCGGATAACGGGCCGCCTCGCCGGAGCGGAGCATCTCGACCGCCTGCACGGCTGCGTCCAGCGTCGGCGGAAAGCGGATTTCTTGAAGAAATCCGATTTCTGAGGTCGGGATCCATCCGCGCTCGACCCCCTCGAACAGCGCTGCCAGCCCCAGACCGACGTTCATCACGTCGCAGCCCATCTGTTCGATGGGCAGGATCAGCCGCCGGTCCACCTCGGCCCGCAGGTCGAGCCGCGCCTGGAAGGTATCTTCGGCAGGCGTCAGGCCGAGCATGGCGAAGATGGCGTAGGTCGGCTCGAAATCGTCGAGGAAAATGTCTCTGCCGCCGGGGGCATAGTCGGCAGGCACCCAATGCCAGTGGCGGCAGTCCACCTGACACCAGTGGCAGCCGGTGTGACCGTGGCGTGTGGCTTTCAGCACCTGTGGGCTGCCCAGGTCGGCCAGGGGATAGCCCAGGCGCCGGGCGTTCCAGGCCGGCAGGGTGTTCTTGCCCTGCGGGTCTGCGCCGGTGGCGAACAACTTGACGATGGTGCCGCCGGTCGGCCAGGTCAGTCGCGCGCAGTGCTTGTCCACGAGCGGAGCGATAGCGGCATTGGGATTGCGCGCGAACGGCGAATCTTCGCCAAAGAACTCGACTGCCTCCAGCGGCTCGCCGCGCAGCACGAGCGCAGCGGCGTAACGCGCAAACACGGCCCCTGCTCCACCGCGGCCGGCGTGATAGATCGCCTCGACCGCCAGGTTGGCCGAAGCGTAACCCAGGCGGGCGGCCTCGCCCAGGGTAAAGATGCTGCCAGCATGCGCGTTGCCCCCCAGTTCCCGTTCCAGCAGCCAGTAGTAGGCGCTGCGTTGGCCCTTCGGGAGTGTGTCGGCGGACTTGAACTTGACGACAAGGTTCGGTGCACGACCGCCGATTGTGATGACCGGACTGAAAGTTGGAGGTTGGAAATTGGAAGGTAGGGACTTGACTTGCATACTTGCAGACTCGAAACAGATGGCGTCGAGGCCGAGGTTGAGGAGTTGCGCTGCAGCCCGCCCGCCGACGAAACTGTAGTGCGGCAGCCCGGTGAGCGGCGAGACATAGCCCACGCTGGCCTTGTTGCCGGAGATGAAGGGCATCGGCCCGCGCGCGATGACCAGCGCGTCTTTGTTGCGGCGCAGGAGGTACTGACACAATGTCTCGCCGCTGAGGACGAAATAGTCCTCGCGTGGGTCCTTGTCCAGCCGCTCGACCTGAAGCGTTTCGAGCCACCAGCGGCGCGTCTTCGGGTCAATAAGCAGTAGTCTTCGGTTCATCGTCTTTTATCCAGATGGTTTGCTACCCGATACATACGTCCAAGAGCCTGATTCCTTATTTCTCGGTACAAAACACCAAGGGCTTACAGCCAGGCGTCCACCTGCGTGGACGCTGTCCCCGCGACCGCGCAGGCGGTCGCCTGGCGCGAAGCGTCCTATCAGGTGCGGTTTTAACCGCCGGGCTGAATAGTTACCTATGGTCTTTTGCGGGCATAGGGCATTGTAGTACAACTGGCCGTAGAGCGCAATGAGCATAGCCGTTCAAAAGTTGAACTTTGACGTGCGGCTGGTATAATTTCGACATTGGAGGCAAGTAGCATGGCCGAGCAAGAGGCTCACAGCACTCCCCAACCGCTCATCAATCTCCTGGACGTCGTCTATGCGCATATCAAGACGAGCGATGGTGGCGACCTGTATCTCACCTACTACGGGCTGCGGTATGCCGACCTGCTCAGACTCGAAAATTGGCACGAGAAAGAGTGGTTCGAATCGCACCGGCAGCGCTTACCCGGCACCGGCTCCGTTTTCCGAGTCCCCACAAAAGAGGTCAATGGCCGCCGGTTGCAACTGGTCGTCAGGAACAGCCGCGTGGGCGAGGACGTGCCTGTCACTACCCATACACTCGCAGAATTCGTCAACGCCGAATTCAACAGCCCGTGGGAAGAGTTCTCGCTGGTGATGGAGATGAAGGCCAACACGTTTGGCCCCCGCAACGTCCGCAAGGTCAGAACCCAACGCCCCCTGGCGATCTATGTCCCACCCGAGCGGCTGCAGTTGTGGCAGACCGGCCGTTCGCGCGACAAGATTGACCGGATCATCCGGCGGCATCCCGGCATCAGTCTGGACATTCTGCGGCAATACAAACTGATCTACCAGTGGATCGAGGGCTTGAACGTCGTCGAGGCCCTGGCAGAGATCGGGGTCACCGGTGATGAACTCGTTCACCACCTCGAAGCCATCACCCGCAAAGCCACAGCCGATCTCGAGATCAAGGGCTTTGTGGTCGCCGACATGAAACCGTCGCACATCATCATCGGCGAGGAGGCGATCCGGCAGATGCGCGAATTGGGCGATGGAAGTGAAGCGGGTCGCGCGCGCCAGATCGCTTTCCTGCGCCATCTCGTCGAGCAGGGGGACTATTCGGTGGTAGATTATGAGTTGTTGGCACGCACGCCCGCCCACGAAGAGCAGGTCAAGCGCCGACGCAGATCCTCGTATCTGGAGGACCAGCGCGATCGTTTCCAGGCTGCGCCACTGCCGCCGTTCCTGAAGCAATGCGAGATTATGGGCGTGCCCTACGTGCACGGCCATGCCGAGAGCACCGGCGGGCTGTTGTGGGTGGTGGGGCGCAACCCGCGTCTGTTCGACTACTTTCTGCCGGAACGCTGGCGCAGGACGGCGTGTCGCCCTCTCTCGGAACGCCACGACATCTACTACACCATGACTAAAGATAACATTCACATCGTTTGGAGGACTTCGCGCGTGGGAGAAAGTCCTGCGCCGGGGGAGGGAGGCGAACACGCTGCGCTGCTGGCCGAACGTGGTTTCAACAGCCCATTCGAAGAGTTCGCCATCGCGCATTTTCTTTCCAACAACGGCGTGCCCACGATCTATGTCCGGGCGATCTATATGACGGGGAGCCGCAAGATCGAGCCGGTGACCGACCCGCGCCGCTTCGAGTCGCACCGAGGGCTATTGGGCATAGACGGCCTGCCGATCCTGCGTGAGGATCACAACTACATCTCGATCCGCGGGTACTACAACGGCCCTGACGAGTGGGTGGCCGCACAAAGGGGTTTCTACCGGCCCTTCGACCTGGAGCGGGCGGCGCTTGAGGGGATTCTGAGCCGCGAGGAATGTCTAAAACTTCTCGACGTGACTCGCTCGCGGCTCAAGAACGTCGGGTACGACGGCACGCTCCTGGAATTGAACGACATACTCATCGCCCTCGATCCAGATGGCAAGATCGTCATGGATAGCGAGCATCTGCCCGAGGCGCGGATCTGCAACTTTGAGCTGCTCCACAAGTTGTAGCGCGACTCTCACGGCCCAATATTCTCAATGGCGTCCAGGCGCCGTTCCACATCTCGGACAAATTTATCGAAAGAAGGGCAGCGCTCGCGGGCCAGCCACAGGTCAAATTCCGCAGCCAGCGCCGGCTGATCATCCGTCTCGACGTATGTGCGCCCTTCGATCATGTGGCGACTCAGGTATCCCTTGGCATCCCGAATAGCCTCAGGGTCCACCGGAGATACCGCGTCTTTTGCCAAACCGCGTATCTCCCGCAGTGATTCCAGGCTGCCCAAGAACCACGCCTCAAACTCCGATTTGGCCAATACCACACAACCGGCAGGTTGGCGCTCGCGCTTCGAGCCCGTTCGAGCAATTCCGGCGCAATCTCCTTGGGGCAGTCATCGTCAGCATCCAGCAGTAGCAGGATAGCATCGCAGCCCTCGGGTCGGCGCTGGGCCAATGCACAGGCTCGCTCCAACTCCCCAGGGCGTACCACCTTGTAGCGACCAACCCGCAGAGGAGCTCTTGGACAGCAGAAAAAAACTGCTCAAGGGGGACGACAATCCCCATACGGGGCTGTTCAGTTCTCTTCAATGAGGCACGGGCTCCCAAAACTCCTGGCTAACTGGTTGGGAGATAGAGCGCTTTCCCGAACAAGTTCGGGATTCCGACGCGCACCCGAAACATAGAACGGAACCGCCCTGATGAGCAACCCACTAGGCCACGTTGACCCAGAACATCAGCGTCCATCAGCGTTTATCTGCGTCCAACGATTTTTGGTTGCGGCCGGAAGCCGCGTCTATCGGCGATGCACCCGGATCGCCCCCTCGCCCGCCATCGGGCACTGGTACTCGCAGATGCCGCAGCCAATGCACCGATCGAGCAGGACGTAGGGCCGCTGCACGGTGATCTCTTCACCCTGCGCGTCGAGCATCGTCGCCTCCTCCAGCCGGATCGCCTTCTCGGGCGTCGGGCACATCTCCTCGCAGACGATACACGGTACGCCATAGGCCCACGGTAGACAGCGGTTGCGATCCACCACCGCCATGCCGATGACGGTCTGGCGCTTCTGCGCCAGACTGAGCGGCGGGATCGCGCCGGAAGGGCAGACTTGCCCGCAGGCATTGCAGCCGTAATCGCACTGGCCCAGGCGCGGCACCAGGCGCGGCGTCCACAGCCCCTCCAACCCGGCCTCGAAGAGTGTGGGCTGCAAGCCAGAGGTCGGGCAGACCTTCATACACTGGCTACAGCGCAGGCAACGGGCCAGGAACGCTTCCTCGTCCTGAGCGCCCGGCGGGCGGATCAACTCCAGGTGAGGATGCTTGGCGTGAGCCCCGCTGCGCAAGAGCGCCACGCCCGCCGCGCCCGCCGCAAGCGACGCGAGCACCTGTCGGCGCGTCGGGTCGAACGGACGCCGCCGGTCGGGGCGCAGTGGGCTATGGAACGCGATGCCGCCTTCCGGGCAGGCCGCCAGACAATCCAGGCAGACGGTACATTCGCCGGGGACGATCTCGTAATCCTGGATCGCGTCCACCCGGCAGACCGAGAGGCAATGGCCGCAGCGGTTACAGGCCGCGCCGATCACGGGCCGCAGGAGCGCGATCTTCGAGAGCAGCCCCAATAGCGCCCCCAGCGGGCACAGATAGCGGCACCAGAAGCGATCGGCCAGGGCGTTGAGCGCGACGACGCCGACGAACAGTAGCGCGATCAGGATGTTGAGCGCGAACACCGGCTGCAGGACCGGCAGCACCCGTGCGCGCAGCATGCCCTCGATCCAATCTATCGCCGGGCGCAGCAGGCCGACCGGGTACAGCGTTTGTTCGACGGCGGTGATGGCCTGGTTGAGAGCGGGCAAGATCGCAGCCGTCATCGTGCGCGTGAACAGCGTGATCGGGTCGAGGACGAGCAGGGAGAGGTTGCCGAGCAACGCGGCGGTCAGGATGATGAGCAGGAGCACGTTCTTGACCGAGCGCCAGTAGGGGCGTGGTTGCCACGCCCAGGAGCGTGGTTGCCACGCCCGGGGGAGGCGCACCCACTCGAGGAACGTGCCCAGCGGGCAGATCCAGCCGCACCACACGCGCCCGAAGAGCAGGGTCAGCGCAAGTGTGACGAACGCCGGCGCCAGCCGGGGAATCCAGGCGCGGGCCGCGAATATTGTCGCCAGCGCCGCGAGTGGATCGAGACGGAAGAAGAGATCGGCCAGCGGGAAGGCCGCCCGTCGCTGCAGCGCGGCAAAGAGCAGGTACACGTACAGCGCGAAGAAAAGGATTTGGACGGCCTGCCGGATTCGCCGCCACCGGGACCACGTGTTCTTCATCTAGGCATCTCGCCGCATCAGATCGCGCAGAGCACGGTAACCGATTACCTGCACGCCGGAATTCCGGACGTGGGCGCGCAGTTCTTCGCTGGTGAAGGCGCGGTAGTGGGCCACCCGGCTGGGCCAGTCCTGCGGCGTGATCGCGCGTAACTCGGGCGTGTCGGCGCTGGGGTGGATGATAAGGTTGCTCAGCCCCGGCGGGAGTTCGTCGAACATCTTTTTGGCGATCTCCATCTGATCGTCCGATAGGTCCAGCGGCAGCATGGCGATGTGATCGAAGATGGGCACACCCTGCGCCTCCAACTGCGCGAGCATCTGGACGGCGAACGCAGCGCCTGCTTCGTCCATGCCCATCTTGCGGTAGCCTGCCTCGTCCAGGCGCACCATGATGAACGGCAGCCGGTGTTGCAGCGCGAGTTGAAAATAGCCCCAGGCGAACCGAGGATGAAGCACGGTGCCCATGTGGCTATCTATGTGCGTCACGTCAATGCCCGCCGCCAGGGCGCGCTCCAGTTGGGCCTGGATCTCTCGTTGGACGGCATCCGCATCGGCGCGCTCCTGGACCGGCTCCGCCCGGCGCGGAAAATAGCCCTCATCGTCCAATAGCCCCGAAGCGGGGTCGCACGTGGAGAGCGGCCGCCAACGGTAGGTGTCCCATTCGCTGGTGAGCGTCAGATGCACGCCCAGGTCCACGCCGGGATGCTCGCGGCAGTAGGCGGCCACGGCGGGGAACCAGGGGCAAGGCACCATCGTCGCACCCGACGAGACCAGGCCGAAATCCACCAGGTCGGCCCAGGCTGTGAGGGAGGCCTGGCACATACCGATGTCATCGGCGTGGATGACGACGGCACGGTCGGCCGGCCCCAGGCCCAGTTTCTGCATTGCGGGATTGGGCTGCATTAGGTCAAACTCCTGTGCTCTATTGCAGTGCGCGGTTCAGCAACTCGCGCGCGGCTGTGGCATCTGTCTCGCCAAAGACCGCGCCGAGCAAATTGCCACGCACGTCGGCGGCCAGCAGGCCGTCTATGTCCCCGCCTTGCAGCGCTGCCAGCCCCGTCGTGGCCTGCGCAGCGTCGGGGTACTCGACCAGCAGCAGTTGCGTTGGTGTGTCGCCGAGATCGTATTGGGCAAGCACCCCATCCGTCGCCTGGCTCAAGCCCAACAGATTCTCGCCGCCCAGCCATAGCCGGTCCTGGATCGAGAGTTCCGCGTGGAAGAAGATGAAACCCCGTGCCACTAATCCGTCCGGCGGCAACCGTCCGACCAACGCGGGCCGTTCGCCCCCGGCAGGCAGCGTTTCCGAGACCGCCTCCGCGAAAGCCCGCAGGTCGGCATCGGGGATCGGTGCGCGGGTGAAAACCTGCACCACGTAGCGATCTTGCCAGAAGGAGAGCCTGCGTCCGGGATCGGCGTCGCCCTCGTTACCCACGGCGACGGGCTCGCCGGCAATGCTGGCGGTGAACAGGCCATAGGCGTCCTCGGGATCGGCCAACTGCCAGATTTGGACCTCGAGCACGCGACCCTCTGCGTTCTTATAGCGCCGTGTTGCCACCTGCTCGAACCCGTAGACGAAGAAAAAGTCGGCTTGGCCGTCCACCAGGTCGAAAAGGGTCTCGCGGTCATAGATCTGTGCATCGGCATCGGCTCTCCAGGTTGGGAAGGCATCGGCGTCCGGGAAATAGGCGAGCGGAGAAGGCGACTTGCCCGGGCGGCATCCCCCCAGCAGCAAGAGCGCACATAGGGCGACAACGGACAATGAATGGTTCGCCCGATCTCTCTCGCTCACCGATGGCTGGTTCATATCAGAACTCGATCTCCATAATCACGACTTCACAGGCACATCGGGCGCGGAATGCTTCGGGATCGGCGCTCCGTGTGTGCATCGGCACTGTGACCCGCGCGCCGATCTCGGCAGCAGCCTCGGCAGCCTCCTCGATGTCCATCGTATAGGTGCCGCCAATAGGCAGTAGCGCCACGTCGCATTCGATGCCGGCCATCTCTGGAATATGGTCGGTATCACCCGCGAAGTACAGCCGTTCTCCCCCGATGGTGACGATAAAGCCGAGGTAGCCGGCCTCCTTGGGATGGTAAGCCTTATTCACATTGTATGCCGGCACACTCTCTACAGCCACATCGCCAACCGTTACCTGTTCCCCTGGTTGTACGCCGTACACTCTGTCATATACTATGCCTTCGGCTGTCAACTCTTGCGCGATGCCCGGGGTGGTGATAATCACCGTTGCAGGCCTGCTGATCTGCTTTAGGGCGGCGGGAGCGTAATGATCGCTGTGGTCGTGGCTGATCAGGATAATGTCGGCGGGTGGAGAATTGGGCGTGACGCTCGTCGGATCGAAATAGATCGTCGGCGGACCGTCCAGCCGAAAGGACGCGTGGCCCAGCCAATGCAGATGCTCCAGTAGACGGGGCAGATTCGCTGCAGGCGCTTGTTCTGAGGTAGGCTCCTGCGTGGGTATGGTCGTAGGTACTGTACCGGCTGGTGGAGACGTAGGCGCAACGGCTGAAGGCAAAGTCGTCTCCAGAGTCGGTTGTTGAGCGGGTTGACACCCGGCCACCAGGCCCGCCATCGCCACCAATGTGAGGAACGTGAAGACTCTCCGCAGAACAAGGTGCTGGCACTCTGCTAGGGTGGACAAGTTCAGACCTCCTTTCGATAGCCCCAATAGGGGGACGGACTGTCGCGCAAATTTGGCATGAATGGGCGCCCTCTTGCCGCTGCCCGCCGGTGGATAAATCCACCGGCTCATGCAGATGTAAGCGCGGCAAACCGCGCTCGGAGCCCGGTTTACCGGGCTGTACCCTGCTCGGCCGGGTGATTCGTCGCCCGGCGTCGGCAGCCAATCAGGATGAGCAAACTACGCTGCGCTTTCACACGCTGATCTCTTCCACCTTGACGGTGCTCAGGTCCAATGTCCCCAATCCCATGTCCGCCGCCTTCTGGATGTATGCGACATCTGCGCCGGTCAGGCCGAAGAGGGTAGCCGCATAGGCATCGGCAGCGACGGTGTCGTGGCTGGCGATGACGGTGTTCGTCTCGCGCACGTCATTCAGACTGCCGCCGGTGGGGCCGTGTGCGATCAGGATGCGCACCGCGTCTACCACGGTCAGCGTCGGGCGCACTACGCTCAGCAGGTCGGCGATGCGCTGCCCCAGGTTCTGGTGAAAGCGGTTGGGATTGAGGATCGCGCCCATCATATTCTTGCAGCCCAGGCTCAACCGTGCCAGCGAGTGGTGCTTGGCGATGGGGACGTTGATCAGCACGTCGGCCTCGATTACGTCGCGGTAAATCTCCCACGCCGTGATGTCTTTGCCGTTGGGGATCGGGAACTCGGCGAACTTGACGCGGCTCATCACCTCCATCGCGCCGCCGGCGGTCTCGACCGCATCCTCGATTCCGCTCACAGCCTAGGCTGCCTCCGCCGTGCTGCCGCCGAGCGGGGTGTCCATCACCCGCACGCGCCGCGCACCGGCCTCCAGGCAGAGCGCCACGAGCGTACCGACGACGATGGGATTGGTCGTGGCAGCATACTCCGGCGGGTGATAGCCCACGCAGATGTTGGGCTTGATGATCACGTCGTCGCCGGATTTGACAAAGCGCTCGATCCCGCCCAGTGCCGCCACGGCCGCCCGCGTGATCGCCGCCGGGTCCGCACCGCGGGCAACGGCCAGGTAGGCCTGATCCCCGGTCGGCGCCGGTGGCTGTGGCCGGCCGATGGCTCCGCCGGATCGAGTCGTGCAGCCGGAATCGAAGAGCACGAGACCCACCGTGGCTGCACCGCCCCACTTGATGAACTGCCGCCGTGTGATGCGCGTCATCCCAGATTCACCTCTGTCAACTCGATGTGGGCCGGGTCGTTGGTGCCCAGGCCCAGTTCGGCACAGGCTGCCAACCAGTGCACAGCCCCTTCCTTCATCGCCGTCGTGTCCCTACCCGCCGTCGTCAACACTTCGTCGGCGATACGCAGACCAACCGCGTCGAGGGCTACCGGGTCGAAAGCCATCAGCAGTGCACCGTTCCCGCCGATGATCTGGAATCCGTAACGTTCGCGGCGTGTTTCCATCGTCAGCAGGTCGCCGATGACCAGGCGGGCGCGGTCTTTGAGTGGCGGGAGCGCATTCAGGCCCGAGACCCCGGCGGCAAAGCGATTGCCGTGGAAGAGCGCGGGCTTGTCGAACGTGCCATAGTGATTCTTCAGCGCAAACGAAATCCCGGCAGCGGCAGAAGCCGTCTTGAGTATCGGGATGTTGATCAGCGCATTGCATGCCAACAGGATGTTGCTGAGCGCGATGTCGGTTCCATCCAACGTCCAACCGGTCGTATAACCCATATCGCTGCCGTAGCAGCGCACACCGGGGCCGTCTCGGTTGATCGTATACCCTGCACTCTCCAGTTCGAGCGTGTAGCGGTCGAAAATGACGATCTGCTCGCCAGGGACACCCGCCTCCTGCAGGCACTTGGCAACGGTCATCACCAGCGGGACATGGGTCGAGTCCTCTGTGATCGAATTGACCTTGATGGCGATGCGCTCGGTTGGGGCGAACAAGGCCTGCCAGGCCGCCAGGGGGTCATCCAGACCGGTGAGTGCGGTAATCGAGGCGTCGAGCATCTGGCGAATAGCCTCCGGCACCAGCGTCTCACCATCCCACACACCGGCGTGATGGGTACGCACGACCCTGCTCGGAGCATCGGGATAGAACTCGATGATCTCCGGGCGACGGACAGCCACTGTCGGCGCGACGGTAGGGGTGGATGTGGGGCGAGGTGGAGCAGTCGGCGCGGGCGTGCTCGTCGGCGCGGTAGTCGGCGGCGCAGATGGTGTGGCAGAGGGCTGTGCTGTACAGCCGGGCCCCCAGAGCACCGTGCCAGTGGCGGCCAACCCTGCCAGTCGAAGAAAGTGCCTGCGGGTCAATGGTTTCGTCATAGACTAACCTCCACAAGATTGATGTTCGCCGGATCGTTGGCGCCCAGGCCCAACTCGGCGCTGCTTTCCAGGCACGGCGTTGCCATGCGCGTCACTGCGGCCGTACTGCCGCCGCTATCGGCCAGCATCTGGGTGAGCACTTGCAGGCCAACCGTGTCGTGGGCCACCGGGTCGAAACTCATGAGGATCGAATCTCCTACAGTGTCCGCCTTCCAATACGGCCACGCGCCGCGGTAGCGGATGCAGGCTTCCAGCATATCACCCACAATCAGGCGGGTACGCTCTTTGATCGGCGGCAGCGCGTTCAACTCGGCCATCGCGCGGCCGACCGGGCTATGCAGAATGTCGGGCCGACTGAGGGAGCCGTAATGATTCTTGAGCGCGAAGGAGATGCCAGCGATCATGTGCGACTTGAGGACAGGCATGTTGATCAGAGCGTCGCAGTTCAGCAGAATGTCGCTGAGTTCGATGTCCCTGCCCATCACCGAAAAACCGCCCGTATAGTCCAGGTCGGTGCCGTGACAGCGCACCCCAGACCCATCCCGGTTGACCGGGTAGCCTGCCGTCTCGAACTCGGAGGTATAATAGTCAAAGACGACAATCTGCTCCGCCGGAACGCCCGCCTCTTGGAGTGAGTCCGTCACCGCCTGTACCAGCGGGAGGTGCGTCCAGATCAGGCTATTGCGGAAGACATTGACCTTGATGGCGATGCGCTCGGTTGGGGCGAACAAGGCCTGCCAGGCCGCCAGGGGGTCATCCAGACCGGTGAGTGCGGTAATCGAG
>FWPU01009653.1_pt1 | contig 15034 bp, 13 predicted proteins | sample 2228361 | NCBI WGS metagenome assembly FWPU01 (sample SAMEA103939777, study PRJEB20133) | metagenome
CTCTCCCTGTGGGAGAGGGGAGCAAGCCCTCACCCCCAGCCCCTCTCCCTGTGGGAGAGGGGAGCAGTTCCATGGCGTCGGCACCCTCGACCCGCAAGCGCACGCTGCCCAGGTCGGCCCCGGGTTGAACCACCAGGCGCAGCACCATCCGCCCAGCCTCGGCGGTAACCTCCAGGTCCATGCCGGGGTATAGCCCCTGATAGCGCAGGCCACCCCACACCGGCACATCGGCACGCCACTGAGCCGGGTCGTTGCCGAGGAAGTACGAAACGTGCGTGTCCAGGCGGTCGAAGGGCTCCAGGCGCACCTGTGGGTTGGCAGCGACGAAACTCAATTTGAGGTGGACGCCGTGGCGGGGTGCGCCCTCCTCCCTCTCCCTGCCGGGGAGAGGGGATGGAGGGGTGAGGCTCTTTCCTTCCATCACCGTCACCCAGATGGCATCCTGTGCCAGCCAGAGGGTGCGGTCGCCGCCGCGCACCTGGAAGCGTGCCCCTTCGGCAAACTGCCCAACGTTCTCGATGAACAGCACCGGGCTGTTACGCAATGCAGTGGAGAGGGTCAGTGCCGAGTCTGTGGCAGGTCGTTGGGCAATCGTAGGTTGTGCTTGGCTTGCCAGTGGAAAGAGCATGAACACAAACAAGGCCAATAGGCTGAACCGGTGCAGTTTCATAGTCTGCGTCCCTCCCGTTGATGATGTTTGTCTCCACATGCACCGGTGGACTGTCAGCTGTTGCGCAGGTTTAGGTGGTTTGCGGAGCAAGTTCCACGCAGTTGCTCTCTCCCCCTCGGCTGAAGCAATCAACGATGGTCTGTAGTTGATGAGCCGGTGACTGTAAGAGTTATTGCTAGTATAAACAAAAAAAGGGGGCGAGTCAAGCGAAAACATCATCCAATTAGGAGGCTCTCCAGGTAGTTTGGGGGCTGCAGTAGTGGTCTTTTGTTTTCCAAAGCCAGATTTTTACAAGGCGGGAACGGACTTCAGGTGCAGAATTCGCAGATGACCTTCCAAAGGGCTTGCAAGCCGCTTTCGATGGCAGAGATAGGCAGGCGTTCATCGTGTCCATGCCCCAATTTCATCAGTGGAAAGCCTTTGGGCAGCACGCCCGGGGTGAAGCCATAGACGGTGATGCCGGCATGTTGATAGACGCAGGCATCGGTCGCACCGGGCATCAGGAAGGGGAAGACAATCCCCTGTGGGTCCATCTCTTGGGTGACCTTTTCGAGCAGGCGATAGAGGGGGGTATCGGTGGAGAATTCGGTGCCACTGGAGGTCATGATGGGTTCGAGGGCGATTCTATCGCCAAAAATGGATCGAATCTCGCCCATGACGTCTTGCGGTGTCTGCCCGGGCAGCAAGCGACAGTCCAGGTCGACCGTGGCTTCGGAGGGGATGACATTGGTCTTGGTGCCGGCTTTCAGGACGGTGGGGGTGACCGTGTTGCTCAAGATTGCCGTGAGCAGGCTTCTGCTCTGCTGTGGTAGGGACTTCATCTTCAGCAGCCAGTGGATGGGCGTAGGATGGCGTAGAAGGGGCACAAGCCAGCGTGTCGGAGCGCGCAGATGGCTGGAGACCGAATCGAGCATCTTCAGGAAGGTGGGTGTGATGTGCACCGGCAGGTGCCCTGCACGGCGCAAGCGTTCGAGCACGTGGGCAAGGTGGAACACGGCGTTATCGGCGTGGGGCAAAGAACCGTGCCCAGGCTGCCCCTGTGCGCTCGCCTTGAGCCAGCAGACTCCCTTTTCGGCGACTTGGATGGGGTATAGCCTAGCCTTCCCCATGTAGATGGTCATGGCACCACCTTCGTTGAGGGCATATTCGGCTTCGATCAACGAACGGTGCTGTTCCACCAGGAACTTCGAGCCGTGGGTGAAGCCGGCTTCTTCGTCGGCGATGGCAGCCAGGATCAGGTCGCGCTTCAAGGGGAGGTTCTGCCGTTTGGCGAGCAGGAAGACCTGCAGGTACATTGCCAGGAAGCCTTTCATGTCCAGTGCCCCGCGCCCCCAAACGCATCCTTCGGCGACCTCGCCGCCGAAGGGATCGCGGCTCCACCGTGTGCGCTCGACCGGGACGACATCCACGTGCCCGCTGAGCAGCAAGGGGCGGTGGGAGCCATCGCCGCGCAGGCGCGCCACCAGGTTGGCACGCTGCGGCGCCGCCTCGACGATCGTGATCGCCTCTTCGGGAATGCCTTGGCTCACCAGAATATCCCGAATTGCCAGGATCGCCGGCAACTCATTGCCGGGCGGGTTGGTGGTATCTATCTGAATCAGCCGTGAGAGATGTTGAACGGTCTCTTGGGTGGCTTGCTCCCAGTGAATGTTCTCCAACATGGCAACCTCTCTTCTTGCTAGGCAACCACTAACGGATGCCGGATGTGCGGTTCAACCTGTGGTTTGGTTTCATCCATTCTCAGAAAATTCGGCGGCTCAATCGTAAACGCCTTCGTTGACGTAGTGGGTGAGTTCGCTCACGCTCAGGTGGGCGATGCCCAGTTTATCCACGGTGCGCCCGCGCCGCCAGTAATCGGTGCGATGGATGATGCAAGCCAGGCGGATGATGCTATCCATGCCGCGCACCGAGACGCCGTAGTTCTGCCCCAAGGAGGCAATCGGGACCAGGCTCATCGGCACATCCTCGAAGATGTAGCGGTGGTTGAGGGTGCTGGGCGCGGTGATGCCGTAGTAGCCGGGTTGGTTGTGGATTGCCTCGTGCAGGTCTTCACCGCTGGTGTTGTACGCCATTTGCAGCCATTCCATAGCGGTTCGGGCGCGGATGCCCAGGGCAGAGGCGACCGTCACCCGTTCGCGGTCGAGCACCTCCAGCACGCGTGCCACCGAAGGGGTGACGCCATCAATGTAGAACTGGAAGTCGCCATGGGTTGCCTCGATCCAGCCGGCGTTGAGCAAGGTCAGCGCGGGGTGGAAGATGGCGCCCATGTTGTTCAAGCCCGTGTGCAGCACGTTGATACCGTGGATGAACTGCGGAAACGCCGGGCGCAATGCCTCCAGCACGTGTTCGGTGCGCGTGGCAGGCAATGCCGCCAAGGGCACCGCCTCTTTGATGCGGAAGATGCGCGCTTGGGCAGGTCCATCGGAACGGCTGGCGTAGATGAAGGTCTCTGCCTCAGCAATATCCACCTGGGCTTGGCAGTTTTGGTCTTTGAGTACCTTGGCGAACTCGATGGCGCCGCACGTCCTGCCCGGGTTGAGCACGACGATCTGCCCATCGCGCAAGTGCGGCGCCAGGGATTTGGCGACATCGGCATGGGCGGAGGAGGGCACTACCACCATGATGACCTCCGCACGAGAGACGGCTGCCGCTATGTCGGAGGTGACCAGGGCAAGCCTGCCAAAGCCGCGTGGCGTCATCTCGCCTCCTTCCAAGTCTATGCCACCGCGTGCCTGGATCGCCGCAATGTGTTCCGGAGTGCGGTTGTAGAGGGTGACCTCAAAGCCGATCAAAGCCAGGTGAGCAGCCATGGCTTTGCCACCATGCCCTGCGCCGATGACCATATATCGAGTGGGTGGGTTCATTTCATCTCCTTCAACACATGTCCAATACGCTCCTCCTCGCTCAAGGGACGCCCCGACTCATCCACGGCGTGACATGCACCGTTGAGCAGGCGTGTTCGAATGTTCCCCTTTGCATAAGGGTTGTTTTTCAAGTGCGGCGCATCGAGGATGCCGCAGGTGACCGCCCGCGCCAGGGTCTTGGGGTCGGTCAGTGGATCGGCGGTGCCCGGCTCCGCCAAGGCGCGGATTGCCTCCAACGTGATTTCGGCTTGCGCCATCAGTTCGTGGCAACGGGCTTGCACCCGTTCATCAGCGGTCATATCGGGCTGACCTTCTAGGGCGTTTTCGATGGCACGCTGCGCCAGTTTGCAAGCTTCGATGACCTCCGGCGCCGTGGCGGCGTGATGCGCTTCGCTGTGTCCGACCACGTGGACGATGTGGGGCTTCAGCGCCATTTGCAGGTAAACGCTGGTCGCCAGGTGGGCACGCGCCGCGTCCACATCGAGTGGGTAACTCAGCAAACCGGTGCGCGTCTGCCGCCAGATGCGAAAGGTGGAACGGCTCAGCGGGGCGATGCTCTCCAAGATGGCGAGCATCTTCGCCAAATCCATCGCATCTGAGAGACCTGCGGGACTGTTGAACATCAGTTGGGCAATGTAATCCTTCACACCAAAGGCACGGGCATTGTAGGCAGAGAGGTAACCCGCTACCACAAAGATCACATCCGGCGCATCGCGCATGCCCCAATGATGGGGTTCGTTGAGTTCCACCGGGATGTTGCGTTCACCATACCATGCCATCACCTTTTGGTGTTCGCCAATCGAGCCTTCCAAGTCCCAGGGACCGCGACCGTCCATCTGGTTGAACCAAAACAGGGGAATGGCACACCAGGCGTTGTGGATGGTCTCCACGTACATTTCCGCCAGGCGGATGAAATCATCGCTGCCGGAGTAGGTGCGCAGGAGGGGAAAATTGCCGCAACGGCTGGCTGCGTAGAGGGCACGATAGTCCTCGGCACTGCGTACCGGCACGCCTCCCGCGCCGGTGCGCCGCGGGTCTTGCCTTTCTGGGTGGAAGAAGTTCTCTTGCGCGTCCTGGTCAATTCCTAGGGAAATGACATCCAAGACGCCGGCTTGGGCAATCTGCTGGATGCCCAAGCGGGTTGCCTCCAGCGTGGGCAAGCCGAAGTGGTGGCGCAGCAGGGGTAGGGGTGCCTTCCAAGCAATGCGTTCGATGGTGGTTTGGGGAAAATCGCCCTCAACGGCTTCTGTGGAGGGGTGACCCTTCAGGTATGCCAGCACGACATCGGCAGGCTCCCCACCTTGGAAGGTGCGTTCGAAGAAGCCCATGGCTTGCGCCCGCTCGGCGAGCGGTGGGGTGCCCCCAAAGGCGAAGCGCACCCCTTGGGATTTCAGGGCATCGGCGGCTTCGGCAAAGTCGCCCAACAGGCGTTCGCCCGTCTCTGGGGTGAGGCGATAGGAGACGGCGATCAGCAGTTCGCCGGGGGCAACCGTGCCGGTGGCAAGTTCCTGCTGGGCAATCTGCAACACCCTCTCCACCGGGACGGCAGGACCGAGAAAGAGGGTGCGCCACCCTGCCGCTTCTGCTAGGCGGATGAACCGCATCACCCCGGCGACGTGGACGCATTCCCCCAGCGCGCCGGCGATCACCGTCTTCATGTTGGCTCCGCTTCAGTCATTCTGCTCAGGACGATTCTGCTGCGGAGGTGGAGACTTTGGCTGCCTCGACGATGACCGGTCCTTTGCCAGGATGTTGCCGATGCGTCCCATCGCAGAAGGGAAAGTCTTTGGAGAAGAAGCACCGACACAGTGCCACTCGTTCGCCGGGCTCCAGTTTCACCATCGTGCGCGGGTGCCCCTGTCGGTCTTCGGTGGAGTGTTCAGCCATTGTTTACCTCCTTAAATAAATATTGGGTGTTGGTCTATTGTGGGATGTCAACCGTCGCGATGCGCTTATCTCAGCGCAGCGATCTTTCCGAAAGCACGGTCCTACATCCTGTATTATAAACGCAAAGAGCCCAGCGATGGCAATTGACCTCTTGCCTGTTTTGTGGCATAATCTGAGCCAACATCTTTGCGACCCAAAAGGCGATGATGGAAACGAGTAAGCCTGAGAGGGCTGTCAGCGAGCCTGGGAGGGGTGTGAGCCGGGTCAGCACCGCAGGCTGAAAATCCTTCCGGAGCCGCAACCCGAACCAGAACCAACCCACGCAAGAGGGTTGGCTGCTGCAGTAAGGACGCCGGAGTGGTCCCCCCGTTAGCTGGGACACGAGTATAAGCCGGAGCCTTCTCTCGGTCGTACTCGAATGAGGTGCCCGCCTCGGCGGGAACCAGGGTGGTACCGCGGGAGTCAGCAACTCTCGTCCCTGTTCAGGGACGAGAGTTTTTCTATGATGTTTGGAGAAGATATCAACGTCGTTCGAGGTGATTCATGATGTTTAAACCGGTTTCGCCAAAATTCAACGTTACCCAAATGGAAGAAGCCATTCTACGCATGTGGAAGCATCGCCACATCTTCGAGAAGAGCGAGGAACAACGCCGCGGCAGCGCCGAATACGTCTTCTACGAAGGTCCGCCCACTGCCAATGGCAAGCCGGGTGTCCACCACGTCTTGGCGCGCTCCTTCAAGGATATGTTCCCACGCTACAAGACCATGCGCGGCTATCACGTCATCCGGCGTGGCGGTTGGGATACCCACGGGCTGCCGGTGGAGATCGAGGTCGAAAAGCAACTCGGCTTCACCACCAAATCGCAGATCGAAGAGTATGGCATTGACCGCTTCAACGATCTGTGCCGCAAGTCGGTCTTTCGCTACATTCAGGAATGGGAAAAACTGACCGACCGCATTGCCTTTTGGGTGGACCTGGAGAACGCCTACATCACCTACACCAACGATTACATCGAATCGGTCTGGTGGATTCTCAAGACCTTTTGGGAAAAGGGTCTGCTCTACCAAGGCTTCAAGGTGGTGCCGTATTGCCCTCGTTGTGGCACCCCTCTCTCGGATCACGAGGTGGCGTTGGGCTACGATCAGGCGGTTGACCCTTCGATCTTCGTCCGCATGCCATTGGTGGAAGACCCGGGCACCTCTCTGCTGGTCTGGACGACCACCCCGTGGACGTTGCCCGGCAACGTTGCCGTGGCAGCCCATCCCGAGGTGGACTACGTCATCGTGGAACGCCCGATCCCCGATGGCACCGGCGGCAAACCTGGACGGCAGAGCGAACGCCTGATATTGGCGCGCGCCTTGCTGGAAAAGGTCTTTCGCGAGGAACCCGTGCAGGTCTATGAAACCTTCAAGGGCAAAAAACTGAAGGGATTGCGCTATCGCCCGTTGTTCACCTTTGTGCCGCCGGATAAAGAGGCGTATTACGTCATCCTCGGCGATTTCGTCAACATCGAGGACGGCACCGGGTTGGTGCACGTTGCCCCTGCCTACGGTGCGGAGGATATGCAAGCCGCCCTGGAGTACGATCTGCCCGTGCTGCAAACCGTCACCGAGCGCGGCACCTTCATCCCCGAAGTCCGTCCATGGAGCGGCAAGTTCGTCAAGGATGCCGATCCGCTGATCATCCAGGACTTGGACGAACGTGGTCTGCTCTACCGCGCCGAGACCTATACGCATACCTACCCCTTCTGCTGGCGATGCGATACGCCTCTCCTGTATTATGCGCGCAGCACCTGGTACATCCGCACCACGCAATACAAGGACAAACTGGTTGCCCTCAACCGGCGCATCAACTGGTATCCTGAACACGTCAAAGAGGGGCGCTTCGGCAACTGGCTGGAAAACAACGTAGATTGGGCATTAGGACGCGAACGCTATTGGGGTACGCCCCTGCCCATCTGGGAATGTGAGCGTTGCCATCATCAACTGGCGGTTGGCTCGGTGGCTGAACTCTCGCAATTGGCGGGGAAGGACCTCTCCGGGCTCGATTTGCACCGTCCGTTTGTTGACCAAGTGCGTCTCACCTGTCCGGAGTGCACAGGCGAGATGTCCCGCGTCCCCGAACTGATTGACGTCTGGTTCGATTCGGGCTCCATGCCGGTGGCGCAATGGCACTATCCCTTTGAGAATCAGGAGTTGTTCCAAAAGCAGTTCCCCGCCGATTTCATCTGCGAGGCGGTAGATCAGACGCGCGGTTGGTTTTACTCGCTCCATGCTATCAGCACATTGCTCTTCGAAAGCGAGTGCTTCCGCAACGTGATTTGCCTGGGGTTGGTGCTGGATGCACAGGGGCAGAAGATGTCCAAATCGCGCGGCAATGTGATCGACCCTTGGGATGTGATCAACCAACACGGCTCAGATGCCTTCCGCTGGTATCTCTACACGGCAAGCCCGCCGGGTCAGGAACGGCGCTTTTCGGTGGACTTGGTCGGAGAGGTGATTCGCAACTTCACCTTGCCGCTTTGGAACGTCTATTCCTTCTTCGTCACCTACGCCCGACTGGACGATTGGCTACCCCCGTTCAATGCCCTATCGGAGTTTTCGAAGAATCGAGACACCTTTGCCTACAACGCTCTCGACCGTTGGTTGCTTTCCGAGTTGCACACCCTGGTGCGTGATGTGACCATCGCCTATGAGACCTACGATGTGCTCGGTGCCACCCGCCCGATCCAGTCCTTCGTGGATGTGCTCTCACGCTGGTATCTACGTCGTTCGCGGCGCCGCTTCTGGAAGAGCGAAACGGACGCCGATAAGAATGCTGCCTATGCCACCCTCTACGAGACGTTGCTCCTCCTGAGCCAGTTGCTCGCCCCCACCATGCCTTTCCTGGCGGAGGAGTTCTACCAGAACTTGGTGTACGCCGTGAATCCGAATGCCCCCGAGTCGGTGCATCTGACCGATTGGCCCGCCTTTGACCAGGCGGTCATCAACGAAACCTTGAACCGTGAGATGCAATTGGTGATGAAGTTGGCTTCTCTGGGGCACTCGGCGCGCAACCAGGCTACCATCAAGGTGCGCCAACCGCTCTTGGAAGCAGCCTTTGCGGTGAGCAACCCCCAGGAACGCCAGGTGCCCGAACGGTACGCTGACCTCCTGGCAGATGAACTGAACGTCAAGTCGGTGCGCACGTTGAGTTCCGCGGGCGAGGTGGTCTCCTATGAGTTACACCCTCTGCCCAAGCAACTTGGGCAGAAGTACAAAGCCCAGTTCCCAGCACTTCGCGAAGCCATCCTCGCCCTCGACCCCGAAGTTGCCGGTCGTGAACTCCTGCAGGGCAAGCCCATCCAAGTTCGGGTGGGTGAAGCCACCTATGACATCCTGCCGGAGGAGGTCGAGGTGCGCTTGCAAGCCCATTCGGGGTTGGTGGTCGCCTCCGAAGGCGGTTACCTGGCTGCCCTGCAGACCGAACTGACCCCCGAACTGGTGCGCGAAGGGCTGGCGCGAGAATTCGTGCGCCGTGTGCAAGACCTGCGCAAGCAAGCCGATTTCGACATCGCCGACCGCATCCACCTGACCTACCAAGCCACACCCCAACTGGCAGAAGCCATCCAAGCACACCGCGACTACATCATGGGTGAGACGCTGACCTTGGACCTGAGGGAATCTCCCCCCGCTGCAGAGATGGTCACCGCTCGGTTGGAATTCGACGATCAGGTGGTGACCGTCGGCATCCGTAAGGCAACGGCATCGTAGGGGCACCTCATGGCGTGCCCCTACACCTCGCTTATGTGCGAAGAGGGATGGCTAGCGTTCTAACCAGATGGTCACAGGACCATCGTTGTGGATTTCCACCAACATGTGAGCCCCAAAGACGCCCGTCTGGGTGGGCACCCCCAGTTCGGTCAAGAGTTCGGCAAAGCGCAAGACGAGCGGGCTAGCCACTTCGGGCAACGCCGCGTCCACGAACGACGGGCGGCGTCCTTTGCGAGTATCGGCATACAAGGTGAATTGAGAGACCACCAACGCCTCACCGCCGATCTCTAGGATGGAACGGTTCAGTTTTCCTTGCTCGTCGTCAAAGATGCGCAGATGAGCGATCTTCTCGGCGAGGTAGCGCGCCTGCTCCTCGCCATCCCCATGACCGACGCCGAGCAAGATGACCAATCCAGGACCGATCTCGGCAACGGTCTGTCCATTGACGTTCACGCTGCCGCGTCGCACGCGTTGCAAGAGAGCGCGCATGTCCTCGTATCCCCGATCTCAAGGCAAGCCGACGGCTTCGCGCACTTCAGCCATGGTCTGTTCGGCGATGACCCGCGCCCGTCGGGCGCCTTCTCTCAACACGTCCATGGCGTAGTTGGGGTCTTTGCTCAGTTCGGCGCGTCGTTCCCGGAAGGGTGCCAAGTGCTCGTTGAGATTGCGTGCAAAGAGCATTTTGCAATCCACGCAACCGATGCCAGCACGGCGACACTCCACATTGACCATCTCCACCTCTTGCGGGGAGGAGAACACCCTGTGCATGGAAAACACATTGCACACATCCGGGTTGCCGGGGTCGGTGCGACGGATGCGTTGGGGGTCGGTGACCATCTGCATCACCCGCGCCTGGGTCTCCTCAGGCGTGGCGGCAATTTCGATGTGGTTGTTGAGGCTCTTGCTCATCTTCTCCTTGCCGTCAATGCCCAACACCTTGGGAAACTCGGTGGTCTTCATCTGCGGCTCGATGAGCACGTTGGTCTTGAAACGATGGTTGAAGGTGCGTACGATCTCACGAGCAAACTCCAGATGAGGCGCTTGGTCGATCCCCACCGGCACGACGGTGGCTTTATAGAGCAAGATGTCGGCAGCCATCAAGACCGGGTAGCCCACCAACCCATAGTTGACGTTATCCGGCTGCTGGCGCACCTTCTCTTTGAAGGTGGGCAAGTCGGTCAGCTTGCCCAGAGGGGTGACCATGGAGAGGATGGTGTGCAGTTCGGTCACCTGAGGCACGTGAGATTGCACAAAGATGATGCTCTCCTGCGGTCGAATGCCCGCGGCGATGAAGTCCAAAGCCATCTCGATGGTGTTTTGGCGCAGGTTCTCGGTGGTTTCGATCGTCGTCAGAGCGTGCAGGTCAACGATGCAGTAGATGCAATCGTATTCATCTTGCAGAGCAACGTAATTGCGGATGGCACCGAGGTAATTGCCCAAGTGTTGGCGACCAGTAGGTCGAGCACCGGAAAAGACGCGTTCTCTCTTCGATTCGTTCATCTGCTCTCCTTCAGGTATTTTCTCACCAATTGCACCACCTCACCCGGTTCGGCGTGACGTTGGGTGGATAACTTGGAGTACAACAGACGGTCATTCACTTTGACCTCGAAACGCCCACCATCCGAGGGCACTACGGTGATGGAGGCGATGTCTGCCTCGAATTCCTTCAGCAGTTCAGCCACCAGACTGATGGCGCGGTCGGTGTAGTGTCATACAGCACAGTACTCCAGTTCGATGTTCAGCATGGATAACCTCCGTCATTCGCAAGATTCTCTTTGCCATTAAACAGAACCCCGCCGGTGACGCGACGGGGATAGTGAGCCAGCCTCACTCGTACAAGGTACAGTCCCGTGGACGATACCCTTGCTCAGATAACGGTAGCAACTCCGGCACAGGCTTACTCTGCTCCTGTGAGAGCATTTCACCTGGCAGCTCTGAGGACCATTCGGTGCTGGCTCACGGGCGGAATTCGCAGCAACTACCGCTCTCTGGACCGTTGCTTCAGCACGTACTCTTCCTCTTCGTCGCTGTTGGCAGAAGACTTACAGCATAGTATACCATAATGTGATAGGAGCGTTGAAGCGGATTTTGGGAACAGAGGGACGGATTTGGCTGCTGAAGCCCTGCATCAACAGTCCATAGGGAGCGGATGGAAAGCGGCTTGGAATGCTGAAGCCTTGCTTCGGCAGCCCATAGGACATAGATGGGTGGCGGGTTTGGCTTGGTAAGTGTACCTGAACCCCACAATCTCTCAGGCGATGCTGGCGGCGATCCGGTCTCCGTAGCCAAGCAGAGCCTGAACCATCTCTTGCGATCGCCCTTCGGCGTAAATCCGTAGCACCGGTTCCGTCCCCGAAGGGCGAATCAACAGCCAGGAATCATCTGCCAGGATGTATTTCACCCCATCCAAAGAACGCACCTCCACCACCCTCTCCCCACCGATCGTTGCCGGTGATTCACCCACCAGGAAACGGGTCATCTGGTCCTTGGAGATGGGGCGGCTCAGGCGCAGGTCGTTGCGCTGATAGAACGCCGGACCAACGTCCTTGAGCAAATCTTGGGTCAACTCATAGAGCGAGGCGCGTGTGCTCGCAACGACTTCGATCAGCAACAGACCCATCAGAATGCCATCGCCTTCCGGAATGTGTCCACGGAAGGAGATGCCTCCCGATTCTTCTCCCCCGATGAGGACGTCTTCCTTGAGCATGTAATCGGCAATGTGGTTGAAACCGACCGGCGTCTCATACACCGGCAAACCATACCGTTGAGCCAGACGGTCGATCATGCGGGTGGTCGAGACGGTGCGCACGACCGGACCACGCCAATTGCGCTTTTCCACCAGGTAACGCAAGGCAAGCGCCATAATCTTGTGCGGGTCAACGAAGTTGCTGCGTTCGTCCATGGCACCGATGCGATCGGCATCGCCATCGGTAGCCAGCCCCAAGTCGCCCATGCCCGTGCTGATGGCACTGGCGAGCGCGTTGAGGTAGCGCCCGATCGGTTCAGGATGGACCCCGCCGAAGCCGGGGTTCATCTCACCGCGAATCTCCTGCACCTCACAACCGGTGCCTTGCAGGATGCCCTTGATCACCCCTCTGCCGGCACCGTACATCGAATCCACCACCACCCGCGGTGGGTTTTCGGCGATGATGTCCAAGTCGATCAGGGTGCGCAGGTGGTCATAATAATTCGGGAGCGGATTGAAGCGTTGGATCAACCCCGCCTGTCGTGCTTGTTCGTAGTCCATCAGGTTCGGACCGCGTCCGCGCTCTTCGTTATCGTTGAGGTAAATCTCCACTCGCCGACACTGTTCCTGCAAGGCAGAACCCCCATAGGAGGCTTTGAGTTTCACCCCGTTGTACCGTGGGGCATTGTGCGATGCGGTGATGACAATGCCCGCGGTGGCGCCCATCTTGCGCACATTGTACGAAATCGCCGGGGTGGGAGCATCGGATTGGGTCAGATAGACGGTATAGCCGTTGCCTGCTAAGACGCGGGCTGCCTCCACCGCATAGCGGTCGGAGAGAAAGCGAGTGTCGAAGCCCACAACGACCTTATTGGGGTCAACCGCCTGCTCCGTGGTCACTCCGTTATTCCAAGAATCCGAACGCACGGCATCTGCAATGGCTTGGGTCACTAAGCGCAGGTTGTGGAAGGTGAACGTATCGGAGATCACAGCACGCCAGCCATCGGTCCCGAAGTGGATAGGCATAGATTTCCTCCGTCAAATTGGGCTGAACTGATATGAAGCAAGACCGATTGTATCACGAAATGAGCCCTTGACGCCGGGAAGGGCGAGGCAAATGGGTGCCGAACCTTTCGCACAGCACCGCATCGAGCAACGATTCAGCCGGATTTTCAAAATGCCACTTGACAAATCCTCAATTCAATGGTATATTGATAGATAATGATTATCAATAAATTATTGAATTTTGATAACAATGAATACTATTAGAGATTCTTTGAAAACAACCACCTCCCGTTTGGATGAGATCGCCCGCCGGTTGAAGGAACGTGGCTATCGGCTTACGCCGCAACGCATGGCTATCATCCGCATCCTGCTCAGCGATGAACACCATCCAAGCGCAGAGCAAATTTACGAGCGCGTCAGAGCCGAATTCCCCATGACCAGCCTCGCCACGGTTTACAAAACCATCACCTTGCTCAAGGACATGGGTGAGGTGTTGGAAGTATCCATAGGTCCAGATGGCTGCCACTACGATGGGCTACAGAACCAGCCCCATCCACATGTGATTTGCATTCGTTGCCATGAGATCATGGACTCACAGCCGATCTCGCTAGACCACCTTGCGCAACAGGTTGCGCAAGCCACCGGTTATCAGATTGTCCATCACCGATTGGCTTTCTTCGGCATCTGTCCCAACTGCCAGGAGAAAGAACCATCTGTTTCTCTCTAAACCATCAAACATCTAATTGGAGGATATGACCATGTTAAGCAAAACGTTATTAGACGAGATGAACGAGCAGATCAAGCACGAACTCTATTCTGCCTATCTGTATCTCGCCATGTCTGCCCAGAGCGAAGCCATGAATCTGCCTGGCTTTGCCCATTGGATGCGCCTGCAGGCGCAAGAAGAGGTTGGACATGCCATGCGCTTCTACAACTTCATCCACGATCGTGGTGGAAGAGTGGTACTCCAGGCGATTGACCAACCCCCGGTGGAATTTGCCTCGCCTCTAGCGATGTTCGAGCAGACCTTGGAGCACGAACAAAAGGTCACCGCACGCATCCATCACATCTACAGTCTGGCGGTGCAGGAGAAGGATTTCGCCAGCCAGTCCTTCTTGGATTGGTTTGTAGATGAACAAGTCGAGGAGGAAAAGAGTGCCTCTCAGATTCTCGAAACACTCAAGATGATCGGTGACAAGGGGCATGCCTTGGTAATGCTTGACCGTGAACTGGGCAAGCGGGAGGCAGAAGAGGAAGATTAGAAAGCCCCTCACTCCAAATTTGGGCAATCCACCTTCGGCTTCTATCGAGGGTGATCGCAAAACACAATTTATCTAGACGGTAGAAAGGAAAATAGAAATGGCAAGAGTTGCACGTGAGATGGTAGAAAAGGCTGGTGTCAATGTAGATGAACTGGTCGAACTGCTGGTGAAGAACGCCGCAGCCGAATTGACCACTTACTATTACTACACCATATTGCGGGCAAACCTGATCGGGCTCGAGGGCGAGGGGCTCAAGGAAATTGCCGAAGCTGCTCGCATTGAGGACCGCAATCACTTCGAGGCATTGGTGCCGCGCATCTACGAACTGGGTGGCAAGTTGCCCAGAGATATGAAGGACTTTCACGACATCGCTGCCTGTTCGCCGGCATATCTGCCTGCCGACCCCACGGATATTCGCGCCATGCTGACCGTGCTGGTGGAAGCCGAGCGTTGCGCGGTGCGTGGCTACAGCCACATCTGCAGCCTGACCGCCGGCAAGGATCACCGCACCTACGACCTGGCGCTTGCCATCCTCCACGAGGAGGTCGAGCACGAATCTTGGTTCTCCGAGTTCCTCGGCGAGGGTCCTTCCGGTCACTTCATGCGCCGCGGTGAAACCTCTCCCTTCGTCTCCAAGTTCCTGAGATAAATCACCTTCTGAAGACAAAGAGGATTCCCTTGCCTTTGCGGGACATCCTCTTTGTCTTTCATCTCCGGGTTGGGTGTGGAGATTGCCACGTTCGCTCATGCCCGCTCGCAATGACCGGCAGGGTGTCATGGTGAGGGAGATTGCTTCGCTTCGCTCGCAATGACGGGAGGGTGTCGTGGCGAGCCCGAAGGGCGAAGCCATCTCCCGCACGGTCGAGGTAGATTGCCACGCTCACATTCGCTCGCTCGCAATGAAGAT
>FWPU01009654.1_pt1 | contig 15032 bp, 13 predicted proteins | sample 2228361 | NCBI WGS metagenome assembly FWPU01 (sample SAMEA103939777, study PRJEB20133) | metagenome
CCGGCTTCCTGCTTCCGGCTACCGGCTTTCTGTCCAGCAGGCCGAAAAACTGCGGAAATCATAGCACCCGGAAAATTCGCCAGACTCCAGGAAAAAAAACTTAAAAACTTTGTGTCTTTATGTCCTGGTGGTAAATCAAGAGCGCAAGCCGGTCTGAAAATACAATTGCAGGCCAACTGCGAGCAGTTACCCTGCCCGGTCCCGGAGATGGGGCCTTCTGAAGGAGGCGATGCCGTGGCGATATGCGCCCGGTTCGGGGGGTGCGGGAAGCACTGCACGGCAACATTTCGTGAGGAGGTAGACATGGAGAAAGTCGTTCTGGATGTCCCACTGATGTGGGCCGACCACCACGTCCTGAAGGTTCGGGAGGTCCTGACCAAACTGGATGGGGTGGCGGATGTGTATGCCAGTTCGGCCTGGAAACAGGTCCTGGTGGCCTACGATCCGGCGAAGGTGAGGCGGGAGACGCTGGAGCAGGTGCTGGCGCAGGCCGGGTATCCGGTGGGCCAGGGGGAGACCCCCATCCTGGTGCAGCCCACCGAGAAACGGCGCGACCCGCGCTGGGCAGAACTGAACTTCCGGATGAACCAGACCTACCGGGCCGACGTAGAAATGTCCGGTGACTTCCGGAAATGGTAATGGGAGGTTTGTCATGGCGAAGAAGAAAGTACGAACCCCGCAGGAGGCCAGCCGGGACCCGGCGGCTGTTGCATTGCTGGAACGCGCGTTAGAGATCGGCGCGGAGACCTGTTTCTACCGCGCGGATGAGATTACCCCCTGCCCGATCGGGGCGGAAGGGCTCTGCTGCCGCTTCTGTGCGATGGGGCCTTGCCGCCTGGTTGGCGACGTGGATAGGGGTGTCTGTGGGGCGACGATAGATACGGTGGTGGCGCGCAACTTCGCCCGATCGGTTGCCGCCGGAGCCGCGTCCCACTCCGACCACGCCCGCGACCTGGCCTATGTGCTGCTGGCCACGGCGGAAGGGCATGCCCCCGCCTATCAGATTCGTGACCCCTACAAACTGCGCGTGGTGGCCCATTATCTGGGGGTTCCGGTGGACGGTCGGCCGGAGAACGAAATCGCCCGGGATGTGGCCCTGGCCGCCCTGGGCGAGTTCGGCCGGATTCAGGGGGAGCTTCTTTACCTCAAGCGGGCCCCGGTCAAGCGGCAGAAAATCTGGCGCGACTTGGGGATCGCCCCCCGGGCCATTGACCGGGAGGTGGTGGACCTGCTGCACCGCACCCATGCGGGCAACGACCAGGAGGCCGAACACTTGCTGGATCAGTGCATGCGCTGCGCGCTGGCCGACGGTTGGGGCGGCTCCATGCTGGCCACCGACATCACCGATATCCTCTTTGGCACCCCCGCTCCGGTCCGCTCCGAGGCCAACCTGGGCGTCCTGAAGAAGGATATGGTCAACCTCATCATCCACGGCCATGAGCCCAGCCTCTCGGAGATCATCGTCGCCGCGGCCCAGGATCCCGAGATGATCGCCTATGCGAAGAGCAAGGGGGCCAAGGGGATCAATCTGGCTGGTATCTGCTGCACAGCCAATGAGGTGCTGATGCGGGAGGGGATCCCGCTGGCCGGCAACTTCCTCCAGCAGGAACTGGCCATCCTCACCGGCGCGGTGGACGCGATGGTGGTGGACGTCCAGTGCATCATGGAGGGGCTGGTGCCGCTGGCCAGGCGCTTCCACACGGCTCTGATCACCACTTCCCCCAAAGTGCGGGTGGCGGGCGCGGTGCATATCCAGTTTGACGAGCACCGGGCGATGGAGGTGGCCAAAGCTATCGTCCGGGAGGCGATTGACCGCTTCCCGCAGCGGGGCGAGGTCTTCATCCCCGACTACCGCAGCCCGCTGGTGCCGGGCTTCTCCCACGAGTACATCAACTACGCCCTGGGCGGCTACTACCGCGGCTCCTTCCGCCCGCTGAACGACGCCATCATCGCCGGGCGCATCCGTGGGGTGGTGGCCGACATCGGCTGCAACAACGCCCGCCTCTGCCACGACGAGAACCACTACTACGTCGTCGCCGAATTCCTCAAGAACGATGTCCTGGTGGTGCAGACCGGCTGCGGCGCCATCGCCAGCGCCAAGCGGGGCTACATGACCCCCGAGGCGGCCTTTGAACTGGCCGGGCCGGGCCTGCGGGAGGTCTGTGAGACGGTCGGCATCCCGCCCGTCCTCCATATGGGTGCCTGTGTGGATAACTCCCGCATCCTCACCGTCCTCTCCCAGATGGCCTCTGAGACCGGTCTGGGCGACGACATCGCCGACATCCCCGCCGTCGGTATGGCTTCGGAGTGGATGAGCGAGAAGGCCCTGGCCATCGCCACCTACTGCGTCGCCTCCGGTGCCTACGTCATTATGGGTGGCGTGCGTAACCCGCTGGCCGGGAGCCCCGAGGTCACCCGCCTGGTCACTGAGGGATGGGAGAAGAAAGTCGGTGGGCGGTTGGAGTTTGTGGAGGACCCCGAGGAGATCGTCCGCCGCTCTCTGGCTCACATTGACAAAAAGCGTGCCGCGCTGGGTCTGGAAGAGTACAATCCGGCCAAGTGGGGCAAGTCCGGCGACTGGCGCATGCGCGAAGTGCTGGAACTCCCCTTGGAGGCGCGGGTTGAGGCCGTGTATGGGGGCAAAAAGTAAATGCCCGAAATGAAGTCGGGTTGACATTCCTTTGGAGGGAGTGCTATGTCCAGATATATCGCGACCCGAGCCATTCGCGGGGCCCACGCCGTCGTCGCCGAGGCGGAGGCCCTGTTGCAGAAAGCCCTGGCCGAGAAGGGGCCGGATACCCCGGTGGCCTTCACCAACACGGCCTACTATCTCCCCGTCATCTACGGGATGATGGGCCACCCGGTGACCAAAATCGGCGATCTGGTGCCGGTCATTGAGTATGCCAAGAGTCTGCTCCATCCCCCGCCGGATGAGAACTGGTGGGTGCCCTACTTGGGGGAGACGCTGGACTGCGGGATGGCGACACTGCTGGCCGAAGAGGCCATTGAGGGCATCCGCTTCGCCTACGGGGAACAGCCGGAGCGGTATTCCGGCTTCCGGATGACCGGCAGTGCCTCCTTCACCAGCCCGGAGTTTGAGACGGAGGAGGGCGGTGGGGGGTACCTGAACGGCCCCATTGACGACATCCAGTTGCGCTCGTGGGGTATCCAGTTGGTGGACGGCCGGATGCCCGGCTTTGCCGCCATCATCGGCGCGGCGCGCAACAACCAGGCCGCCGTCGCCATCGTCCGCGAACTCCAGCGGCGGAACATCCTGGTTTTCCTCTCCGGCAACGTTAACGGGCGCTCCATCATTGACCAGTTGCACGAAGAGGGCGTAGAGATGGGGTACGATACTTACATCGTCCCCTTCGGCCGGGATACGATTGCCACCGTCTACCCGCTGGGCTTCGCCACTCGCTCCGCCCTCACCTTCGGCGGCCTCAAGCCCGGCCAGTGGCGGGAGATTCTCCTGTACAACAAGTACCGTGTCTTCGCTTTCGCCCTGGCCCTGGGAGAGGTGGACGACCTGAAGTACGCCACCGCCGCCGGGGCCATCTCCTACGGCTTCCCGGTCATCGCCGATACCATTATCCCGCAGATTCTCCCCACCGGCATCACCAAATACGAGCATGTCGTCTCCATGCCGTGGGAGGAGATTGAGGGGAAGACGGACGAGGAGAAGGCCGCCCGGCTGGTGCAGAAGGCCATTGAGGTCCGCGGTGTGAAGGTCAAGATCACCGAAGTGCCCATCCCCGTCCCATACGGCTCTGCCTTTGAGGGCGAAGTGGTGCGCAAGGCCGACATGCGGGTGGAGTTCGGCGGGCGCCATAGCCGCGCCTTTGAGTACCTGCGCATGGTGCCGATGGACGAGGTGGAGGACGGCAAGATTGAGGTGATCGGCCCCGGCTTTGAGGACGTGCCCGTGGGCGGAGCGATGGACCTGGGCATCCTGGTGGAGGTCGCCGGGCGGAAGATGCAGGAGGACTTTGAGCCGGTGCTGGAACGGCAAATCCACTACTTCATCAACGGCGCCTCCGGCATCCAGCATATCGGCCAGCGGGACATCGCCTGGATCCGCATCTCCAAGACTGCCGCGGAGAAGGGCTTCAACCTGCGCCACTTCGGTGACATCCTCTACGCCCGCTTCCACGCCGACTTCGGCGCCATCGTGGACAAGGTGCAGGTGAAGATCATCACCGATCCGGCCCTGCATGCCGAATGGCTGGAGAAGGCCCGCCAGGCCTATGACCGCCGCAACCGCCGTCTGGCCGACCTGGTGGACGAGGCGGTGGACACTTTCTACTCCTGCGTCCTCTGCCAGTCCTTTGCCCCCACCCACTGCTGTGTCATCAGCCCGCAGCGGTTGGGCCTCTGCGGCGCCTATAACTGGCTGGACTGCAAGGCGTCCTACGAGATCAACCCCACCGGCCCTAACCAGCCCATCGCCAAGGGGCAGTGTCTGGACCCGGTCAAGGGGTACTTCACCGGCGTCAACGAATACGTCCGGGTGGCCTCCCAGGGCAAGGTGGATACAGTGGCGATGTACTCCATCATGGAGAACCCCATGACCGCCTGTGGCTGCTTTGAGTGCATCGTCATGGTCATCCCCGAGGCCAACGGCGTGATGGTCGTCAGCCGGGAGGATCCGAGCATGACTCCCGCCGGGATGACCTTCTCCACGCTGGCCGGTATGGCCGGTGGCGGCCTGCAGACGCCCGGCGTGATGGGGGTGGGGAAGTACTACCTCACCAGCCCCAAGTTCCTCTCCGCCGACGGTGGCTTCAAGCGGGTGGTCTGGATGTCCTCCTTCCTCAAGCAGACGATGGCCGAAGAGTTGAAGGCGGTCTGCGAGCGGGAGGGCGACCCGGACCTGCTGGATAAGATCGCCGACGAGACCATCTGCACCGACGTGGAGGGTCTGCTGGCGTTCTTGGAGGAGAAGGGGCATCCGGCGCTGACGATGCCACCGCTCTTCTAACGATAGGGGGCGACGCGTCCGGAGGCGTGTCGCCCTTTTCCATCATCCGGGGGTGTATTTCAGTTCTATGGCAAGTTTGCCTCCTCCCAGCCCCGTCTGTTTACGGCGGGGCTGGGGAAACGGCACATTCCGCAATCTACCATAAAACTGAAATGCACCCATCATCCGGCGACGGAGTGGGGGGCCGTCGCCTTCCGGGGCGGCCCCCCCTTTGCTGAATGGTGGTACTGGTTCACCGCAGAGCCCGCAGAGCGCGCAGAGGGGTATTGGTCGCACCACATTTTCATAGTAACTACTGGACTTTGGCGAAACGCTCTTTTTCGCTCCCGGCGGGTGCTCCCGGCGGGTCTGCGACCGCTCCCAGCGGGTCTGTGACCCGCTGGTCATCGGACGCCGGTCACAGACCGGCTTTGAGCGACGGAAATCGTTGCTCTCAGGCCGAAACCCTGCGGAAATCATCGCGCCTGGAAAATTCGCCAGACTCCAGTAACTATTCAGTCAGGGGGAACCCTCACCCCCAGCCCCTCTCGAGGGTGCTTAAAAATTCGGATTTTCAACCAGCAGTGGGCTGCCGAATGGGGGGGGATGAGAGGGTGTTAAAGCACCTCCGGGAAGGGCGGGGATACTCGCCCCCGGTCACTTTTTAAGCACCCTCCTGTGGGAGAGGAGATGGGGGGGCGGGCGGCGGGAAGCCGCCCCCACAAACCCCACACCCCACCCCTTTGCAGGGCGAATTACTACGCAAGCCCTGTTGTTACCCTGGCTTGACATTCTGTTTATGCAGGAGTATGCTAAACCTGCAAGCGGTGCTTTGTAATCACCTCAGACCGAAGGAGGTTATGTATGCCGGTGGAAATTCCTGTAGAAAAGTGGCCCGGCAGGGTCCTGGAAGCGACCATCGGCGCCACCGCGGCGGAGGGAGGTACCCGCAGCCGGGTGGTCAGGGTGGGAGGAGAGAACACGCTTCCCTTTATGTTGACGGATGGGGAGATGCCCAATCCGCCGCGCATCGCCATTGAGATCGCGGACCGCTACCCGGAGGACTGGTCGCCCCTCCTGCGGGAGGCCTGGGGCGACGCGGCCAGGGACCCGGCCCTATGGGCGAAGGCCGCCGAAGAGGCCGGCGCGGAGCTGGTACTCCTCCAGTTGAGCCTGACCCGCGACGGTGAGAAGCCCACCACGGCCGCCGATGCCCGCGCGCTCACCCGTGCCGTTCTCCAGGCGACGAGCCTGCCCATTATGGTCTTCGGCCCCGGCCAGGTGGACGCCGATAACGAGTTGCTGGTCGCCGTGGCCGAGGAGGCGGCGGGCGAACGGATCGTCCTGGGCATCTGCGAGGAGAAGAACTACCGCACCATCGTCGCGGCGGCGCTGGCCAATAACCATCTGGTGAACGGGCGGACGGCGATGGACGTCAACCTGGCCAAGCAACTGAACATCCTCATCGCCGATATGGGCCTGCCGCTGGACCGCATCCTGATGGACCCGACGACAGCCAGTCTGGGCTATGGCATTGAGTACGGCTATTCCGTGATGGAGCGGCTGCGCCTGGCCGCCCTGCAGGGGGATAAGATGACCCAGTTGCCGATGCTGGTCACCCCCGGCTTTGAGGCCTGGCGACAGAAAGAGTCCAAGGTCGGCGAAGGGGTGCCGGCCTCCTGGGGCGACTGGCGAGAGCGGGCCATCCTCTGGGAGACCCTGACGGCGACCAATCTGCTCCTCTCCGGGGCGGATATCGTCGTCCTTCGCCACCCGGAGACGGTGCGGCGGGTTCGCGCCTTCATTGAACGGATGATGGCACAGTAGGAGGCGGAAATGGCGCTCACCGGATTGCAAATCTACAAATTGCTTCCCCAGACCAACTGTAAGGAATGCGGTTTCCCCACCTGCCTGGCCTTTGCGATGAAACTGGCGGCGAAACAGGCGGAACTTTCCGCCTGCCCGTACGTTTCCGAAGAGGCCAAAGCCCAACTGGATGCGGCCTCAGCGCCGCCCATCCGGCTGGTCACGGTGGAGGGGCCGGGCCATAAGGTGTCCGTGGGCAACGAGACGGTCATCTTCCGGCACGAGAAGACCTTCTACCACCCGCCGGGCCTCTTTGTGCGGGTGAAGGACAGCGCGCCGGTGGCCGACATCCAGAAGGCCGTTCAGGAGGCGATGGGGTACTCCGTGGTGTATGTGGGGATGAACCTGTATCTGGACGGTGTGGCGGTGGAGGCGGCCTCCGGTAATCCGGATACCTTCGCCGCGGCGGTGAAGGCGTTGCGGGAAGCGACCGATCGCCCGCTCATCCTGATCGCCTCCAGCCCGGCGGTGATGAAGGCCGGGCTATCCGCCGCTGACGGCACCCGCCCGCTCCTCTACGCTGCCACTGCAGAGAACTGGCAGGAGATGGCCGCGCTGGCGGCCGGGGCCAATGCCCCTCTGGCTGTTCGGGCCGATTCCCTGGACGGTCTGGCGGAATTGACCGAGAAGGTGAAAGGCGCTGGTGTGCAGGATATAGTCCTGGATCCGGGCGCGCGGGATCCGGCTGGGACGCTGGTGGCGCTCACCCAGCTGCGCCGTCTGGCGCTGAAGAAGAACTTCCGTCCGCTGGGATTCCCGGTCATCACCTTCCCCGGCGAGGGGGCGTCCGACGTCATTGAAGAGGCACAACTGGCGGCGGAGCACATCGCCAAGTACGCCGGCTTCATCGTACTGGACCGCTTCTCCCCGGCGATGGCTTATGCCCTTCTGGCCTGGCGCGTCAACATCTACACCAACCCGCAGGAGCCGATCAAGGTCCAGCCGGGCATCTACGAGATCAACAACCCCAGGCCCGACTCGCCGGTGATGATCACCACCAACTTCTCCATCACCTACTTCTCGGTGGCGAACGAGGTAGATGGGAGCGGGCTTCCCGGCTGGCTGCTGGTGGCCGATGCCGAAGGGATGAGCGTTCTCACTGCCTGGGCGGCGGGCAAGTTTGACGCCGAGAAAATCGCCAGGACGGTGAAGACGACGGGGATTGAGGAGAAGATCGCCCACCGCAAACTGATCATCCCCGGCGCGGTTGCCGTGCTGATGGGCGAGGTGGAGGAGGAGCTGCCGGGCTGGCAGATTCTCGTCGGGCCGCGCGAAGCGGTGGACCTGCCCGGATATCTGAAGTTGTGGAGCCCGAACTGAGCGGAGGAGCAGAGGAGCGGAGGAGCAGGGGAGTGGAGGGGCGGTGATTCGGAGCCACGAGGAGTTAGAGGTCTATCAACTCGCTTTTCAAGCGGCGATGCAGATTTTTAACCTCTCCCGGGGGTTCCCCCGAGAGGAAACGTACTCTCTGGTGGATCAGATTCGCCGCTCCTCCCGATCCGTCTATGCGAACATTGCCGAAGCCTGGCGTAAACGCCGGTATCCGGCGGTTTTTGTCAGCAAACTCAGCGACGCAGAAGCGGAGGCGGCAGAGACGCAGGTGTGGATTCAGTTTGCGATGGAATGCGCATATCTCTCTCCGGAAGTCGGGCAGGAGTTGCGGCAGACCTACGACTACATCATCGGCAAACTGGTCAACATCATCGCCAGGCCGCAGCCCTGGCTTATGCCGAGGGAGCGTTAGCCCTCTATCGCACCTCTGCACCTCTGCACCTCCGCACCTCTGCACCCTTGCACCTCTGCCCAGATAGGCGGTCTGTCTGGATATGTCTTATCCTACCGTCACCGTCTACTTCCGGCCGGCTGACCGGCGGGTGACTGTACCCGCGGGCACGCTGCTGAGCGATGCGGCCCGACAGGCCGGGGTGGATATCCTGATGCCCTGTGGCGGGCAGGGGCGATGCGGCCGCTGCGCCGTCGTGGTGGAGGAGGGGTCCGTCCGCCGCCGCTCCACCCAACGCCTCTCCCCGGACGACGTCGCTGCAGGTTACGCACTGGCCTGCCAGACACTGGTGGAGAGCGACGTCGTCGTCTTCGTCCCGCCCCAGGAGCGGATAGAACGGCGAATCAAGGAGACCAAGCGCGCGGCGAAGGTGGAACTTCCCTTCCCCTACGACCGCCACGATCAGCCGCTGCGCAAGTTCGCCGTCACCCTGGACCCCCCGTCGCTGGCCGACCAGACCGATGACTGGTCCCGCCTGCAGCGGGAACTGGCCCGCCGCTACGACCTGCGCAACATCCAGGTCTCCCTGCCGGTGTTGCGGAAACTGGGGCGCGCCCTGCGGGAAGGGGACTGGACGGTCACGGCGGTGGTGGAACTGGATTCCTGGGACCGTCCCAACGGCCCCCCGCGCTTGCTGGATGTCCTGCCCGGCGAGCACCTGGAAAGCCTCTGGGCGGTCGCCATAGACATCGGCACCACCAGCAACGTGGTCTGGCTGGTGGACCTGATGCGGGGCCAGGTAATGGCCCAGGCCGCCGACTACAACGGCCAGATCGCCCGCGGCGAGGATGTCATCTCCCGTATCATCTACGCTTCTAAGGGCAACGGCCTGCAGGAACTTCAGGAACTGGTCATCGGTACCCTGAACCGCCTGATCGCTCAGGTGGCGGCAGAGCAGAACATCCGTCCGGATGAAATCTACAAAGCCACCGTCGCCGGGAACACCACGATGATCCACCTGTTCGCGGCGATTCCGCCGGAGCCGATCCGGCTGATGCCGTTCATCCCCACCGTCAACCACGTCCCCACCTTTCCGGCGCGCGAGGTCGGCCTGGGGATCAATCCGGAGGGGACGGTGGACTGCCTGCCGGGGATCGCGTCCTACGTGGGGGCGGACATCACCGCCGGGGTGCTCAGTTCCGGGATGTGCGATTCCGGCGAACTGACGCTCTTTATTGACATCGGCACCAACGGCGAGATGGTGCTGGGGGACTGTTCCTGGCTCATCTCCTGCGCCTGTTCCGCCGGCCCCGCTTTTGAGGGAGCGGGGGTCGTCCATGGAATGCGGGCCACGGCCGGAGCCATAGAGGAAGTCTGGATCAACCCGGAGAACTATGAGGCGACCTACCGGGTCATCGGCGACGAGAAGCCGCGCGGCATTTGCGGTTCGGGTCTCATCTCCCTGCTGGCGGAAATGTTTATCTCCGGGGTGATGGACAAGAGCGGCAACATCAACCTGAACCTGCCCACGCCACGGGTACGGCGGGGGGAGCACGGGCCGGAGTACGTCGTCGCCTGGGCCCCGGAGACGGCGATCGGGAAGGACATCGTTATCACGGCGGTGGACATAGATAACCTGATGCGGGCCAAGGCCGCCATCTATGCCGGCTTCTCGGTCCTGGCCCGCAGCGTGGGCCTGACGTTGCAGGACGTTCAGCGGGTGCTTATCGGCGGTGCGTTCGGCCAGTACATCAATGTGGAGAAGGCGATCCAGATCGGGATGTTGCCCGATATGCCCTACGACCGCTTCCACTTCCTGGGCAACACGTCGGTGCGGGGCGCGTACTACGCTCTGGTCTCGCGGGAGATGCGCCAGCGGGTGACCGAAGTGGGGCGGATGATGACCTATCTGGAACTTTCGGCCGATAACACCTTCTTTGACGAATTCAATGCCGCCCTGTTCCTGCCCCATACCGATCTGAGCCAGTTCCCCTCAGTGGCTGCGCTGCTGGAAGGGCGGGGATAGGGCCGGGTGCGCTGCCCTGGGGGGAAGGAGGAGAGGTGGTGCAGGTTGAGACACCCCGTAAAAAGTTGTTCACCCATATATTGTTCGCAGGAAGGACATATGTGGGGGCAAGCCGGTCATCCAGGGAACGCGCATTAAGGTTGCACAGATCGCTATAGAGTATGATCATCTTGGCTGGACGCCGGATGAGATCGTGCAGGCTCACCCCCATCTGATGCTGGCGCAGGTGCAATGATGGACTTTCGTATTACTACGAGAACCTGGAAGAAATGCAGGACGAGATTCGGGAGGAAGAGCAGCTGGTGGAAAGGCTGAGAAGACATCGCCTCTCTGCAGAGGGAACTGGGAAGGAGGCGTTGGGCTAAAAAGGGTAATTTTAATCGCTGGTAACTATTCAGCCGCCTCCGCCCGACGCTAACCGTTTATACTTTTAGCGGACGGTTTTTCAACATAAATTAGAATTTGCCGTTGTCAATATAGTTACAATCACTGAACCATTGCCGGAAGCGATGGTTCGCGGGTAACCTTCTGCAAGTTCTGTAAACGAACTCAGAGCGGTTTTGGGAGGAAGAGTTGACCCTCACCATTGCGCTGGCCGGTAAAGGAGGAACCGGAAAAACGACCATCGCCGCCTGCCTCATCCGCTATCTGCTGGAGGAACGGGGGGGCTCCGTCCTGGCGATTGACGCCGATCCGGCGATGAACCTGCCCCTGGTGCTGGGGATGGAGGCGGAACAGACGGTCGGCGACATTCGCGAGGATATGCTGGAACTGGTCCAATCCAGCGGGGCGCTGGCGGGCTCCCTGCCCGGCGGGATGAGCAAGCAGGAGTATCTGGACTATCAGGTGCGGATGTCCATTGTGGAAGGGGATCGGGTGGACCTGCTGGTGATGGGACGGCCTGAGGGCCCCGGCTGCTATTGCGCTGCCAACCAGATGCTGCGCCTGATCGTGGATCGGGTGAGCACTCAGTACGACTACGTTGTGATTGACAACGAGGCCGGGATGGAGCACCTCAGCCGCCGGACCACGCGCGATGTAGATGTCCTGTTACTGGTGACGGACCCCACCCAGCGAGGCCTCTCCACTGCCCAGGCGATGGCCCGGATGGCCGGCGATCTGCATATCAACGTGGGGCGGGTCTATCTGGTGGTCAACCGGGTGGTGGGAGAACTGCCACCACCGCTGGCGGAAGCGGTGGCCAGAAGCGGGCTGGAACTGGCCGGCGTGGTCCCCGAAGACCCGCAGATGGCCGAATTTGAGTTCACCGGTCGCCCCCTGATTCAACTTCCGCCGGAAACGGCCGTCTATCAGGCGGTGCGGCGGATCGCCGAGCGGGTGGTGGATGGCAGGAATTCGTGATTCGTGTGGGGCGTGGCGGGAGGTGGAGATGGCGAGATTGGATCGGATAACGGTAGATCCTGAAGTCTGTCTGGGCCAGCCGACCATTCGGGGGATGCGGATAACGGTCAGCGTGATTTTGAAAATGCTGGCCGGAGGCAAGTCGCCGGAAGAGATTCTGGAGGCATACCCCGAACTGGAGATGGAGGATATTCGGCAGGCAATTCAGTATGCTGCCTGTCCTGCTTTGCAAGAAGGGTAAATGGGGGCCTTGCGGTTTTTAGCCAATATGAATATTTCCCCGAAGACGGTAAGTGCCCTGCGACAACGGGGATGGGATATTTTTCGTGTTTCCGAACTATTGCCTCCGACCGCACCGGATCAGGAAATTCTGGAATTCGCTCGCAGAGAGGAAAGGGTGCTGGTCACTCAAGACCTGGATTTCTCGGCATTGCTGGCATTAAGCGGTTATACCAGACCAGGTTTGATCACTTTACGTTTATCGGTGTCGGATCCGGAAACTGTAACCCGAAGGTTGCTGGAGGTTGTCCCGCAAGTGGAATCAGCGCTTCAACAGGGTGCTGCTGTGACCATATGAGGATATTGGCGTGCGGGTGCGTCGTCTCCCTATCGGGTACGAGGCACCAGAGTTGTTATGACCCATATCCCCTCAATGAAGGAGGTCCGGAATGTACATTATCGCTGAAAACATCCATATTATCTCCCCGCGCGTGAAGGAGGCCATTGCCAATCGGGATGCGAAGTTCTTCCAGGACCTGGCGGTCCGGCTGGTGGATGCGGGAGCCAGCGCGATAGACCTGAACATCGGCCCTCAGAAGAAGGCCGGGTATGAGATTCTTCCCTGGCTCACCGAAGTGGTGCAGCAGGTGGTGGATGTCCCGGTTTGTTTTGACACCACCAACCTGGCGGCGATTGAGGCGGCTTGCGAGGTGGTGACCAAAGCGCAGCCGATCATCAACTCCACTTCTGCGGCGCCGGAACGGCTGGAGAAGGTCCCGCTGGTGGCCAAAAAGTACAACACCCGCCTCATCGCCCTGACGATGGGCGAGGGGATGATTCCGGTGAAGGCGGAGGAGCGGGTCAACATCGCCCTGGAGATTCTTATCCCCCGTATGCTGGAGATTGACTTCCCCATCAGCGACCTGATCATTGACCCGCTGGTGCTGACCGTCTCCGGCTGCCAGGAGTACTGCCCGGAGTGCATTGAGGCGGTGCGCACGCTCAAGTACGCCTGGGATCCGCCGCCGTTGACCAACGGAGGGCTCTCCAACGTCTCCAACCAGGTGCCGGCGGAACTGCGCCCTCTGCTCAACCGGACCTACATGGTTATGCTGATGGGTGCCGGGATTGACATGGTCATCGCCGACCCGCTGGACCGCGACCTGATGGAGTGGATCCGGATTGTGGAGGAGCGGGACGACTCCACTCCGGTTGGCCGATTGCTGCTGAAAATCCACGACCGCATCGCGGCGATGGAAGAGCCCCAGCCCGAAGACGTGGACTTCTCCGACCCGGAGCAGGTGGATATCTGGAAGACGGTGCAGGTGTTGCTGAATAAGGTCATCTATACGGACGCGTATTTGAAATTCTAAATTGCAGATTCTAAATTGCAGATTCTAAATTGCAGATTCAAAATTGCAAATTCAATCCGCAATCTCCAATCCGCAATCTGCAATCTGCAATCTGCAATCTGCAATCTGCAATCCGCAAGGAGCGCCCATGGAGTACGAGGAGTGGGAAGCCCAGGTCCCGGCCGAGATCCGTCAGGACCCGCTATGGAGGATGGATGCTTATCGGCTGGCTCTGTACCTGTACGATCTGGCCTGGGAAGATTGCCGACGACTCCTCACCGATCCCCGTGGGCGCGCTGTGGCGGAGCAACTGATTCGCAGCGTCGGTTCCATTTGTGCGAACATTGAGGAGGGTTACGGGCGCGGGTTTGGCAGGTCTTTCGCCCAATTCCTGGGCTACTCCCTGGGCTCTGCGAGGGAATCCAGAGGCTGGTATTACCGGGGACGTAAAATCCTCGGCGAAGCGGTAATTCAAGCCCGTTGCGAATTGCTGACCCAACTCACGGCTCTTCTTATCATCGCCCGTAACCAGCAATCCACTCGCCGCTAACCTTGAATCTGCAATCTGCAATCTGCAATCTGCAATCTGCTCAAGGAGGCCCCATGACCGCTCAGTTGATTGACGGAAATGCTGTTGCCGCGAAAATCCATGAGGAAATCTGCGCTGAAGTAGAAGAATTGAAGACGAAGTACGGCATTGTCCCCGGCCTGGCCACGGTGCTGGTGGGCGAAAACCCCGCCTCCCAGTTCTACGTCCGCTCCAAGCAGAAGCGCTGCGGCGAGGTGGGCATCCGCTCCTTCGGCTACGATTTGCCGGAGAGCGCCAGCCAGGAGGAAGTGGAGGGGCTGGTCCGGGAACTCGGCGCCAACCCCGAAGTCCACGGCATCCTGGTCCAACTCCCCCTGCCGCGCCACCTGGACGAGCGACGGGTGCTCAGCGCCATCCCCATTGAGAAGGACGTGGATGGCTTCCATCCGATCAACATCGGCGAACTGGCGATGAAGGGCCGCGAACCCAAGTTCGCCCCCTGCACCCCGGCCGGTTGCATTGAGTTGCTGGACCGCTACGGCATTGAGATCGCCGGCAAGGACGCCGTCGTCCTGGGCCGGAGCAATATCGTCGGTCTGCCGGTGGCGATGCTCCTGCTCAAGCGGGATGCGACGGTGACCATCTGCCATTCCCGCTCCCACGACCTGCCCGGCATCTGCCGCCGCGCCGATATCCTCATCGCCGCCGTGGGCCGTCCTAAGATGGTCAAAGCCGACTGGGTGAAGCCCGGCGCCGCGGTCATTGACGTCGGCATCAACCGGGTGGACGACCCCACTGCTAAGCAGGGCTACCGCATCGTCGGCGACGTGGACTTTGATGAGGTCAAGGAGGTCGCTGGCTACCTGACCCCCGTCCCCGGCGGCGTCGGCCCGATGACCATCGCCATGCTCCTGCGCAACACCCTGACAGCGGCGAAGCGGGCGGCGGGGCTGATCCCGTAGTGGGGAGGGATGCGGGCGGCGGCGAAGCCGCCG
>FWPU01009655.1_pt1 | contig 15029 bp, 13 predicted proteins | sample 2228361 | NCBI WGS metagenome assembly FWPU01 (sample SAMEA103939777, study PRJEB20133) | metagenome
TCGCCGCCGCCTGAGCGCCGCCCGGCCGCCGGGGGCCTGGCAAGGGCCGCCGCCTGCGGGCTACAGTGGTCGCGCGGCGGCACCACCCATGATCCCGGCAGCGGAGGCGCTCGAGCGGCTGCGTGAAGGCAACCGGCGATTCGTGGCCGGCGCCGGCGGACGTCAGGCGGCCGGGAACCCGGCCGCCCGCCTGCAGGCCCTGGCCGCGAAGCAGGAGCCGTTCGCCATCGTCCTCGGCTGCTCGGACTCGAGGGTGCCCGCCGAGATCGTCTTCGACCAGGGGCTGGGCGACCTGTTCGTCATCCGCGTGGCCGGCAACATCGTGGCCCCCTCGCAGGTCGGCAGCGTCGAGTTCGCCGCCGAGCGCTTCGGCACCCGGCTGGTCGTGGTGCTGGGCCACTCCGGCTGCGGCGCCATCCTGGCCACGCTGGAGGAGCTGGCCCGGCCCTCGGAGCGCCGGTCGCCCAACCTGCGCTCGATCGTGGACCGCATCCGCCCGGCGGTGGAGCCGCTCCTGGCGCGCGCGCCGGCGCTGCCGCCGGACGGGCTGGTCCAGCAGGCGGTCCGGGCCAACATCCGCGCCGCGGTGAGCCGGCTGCGGCGGGGATCGGAGATCCTCGAGCGGCTCCAGGGCGAGGGGCTGCTCGTCGCCGGCGCCGAGTACTCGCTGGAGACGGGCGTGGTCGAGTTCCTCGAGCCCTGATCGGCGCCCTCGCCGGCGCGGTAGGATAGGCGGGCCATGACGGAGCGTCTCTACCAGCGCGACAGCTATCTCCGGACCTTCGACGCGCGGGTGACCGCCGTGCGCCCCGAGGGCGTGATCCTGGACCGCACGGCCTTCTTCCCGGCCGGCGGCGGCGTCCTCGGCGACACCGGGACGCTGGCGGGCCAGGACGGCGCCTTCCAGGTGGTCGAGACGGTCGAGGACGAGGGCGGCGTGCTCCACCGGCTGGATCGCCCCGGCCTCGCCTCCGGCGACGCCGTGCGCGGCGAGCTGGACTGGGCGCGCCGCTACCGGCTCATGCGCTACCACACGGCCACCCACGTGCTGACCGGCGTGATGTTCAACGACTACCAGGTCCGCGTGACCGGCAACCAGCTCACGCCCGACAAGGGGCGGGTGGACTTCGCCTTCGAGCGCTTCGACCGCGAGGTGCTCGAGGAGGGGTTCCGGCGCGCCAACGCCCTGGTGGCGAGGGACCTGCCGGTGCGCATCGCCTTCATCCCGGCCGCCGAGGCCCGGGCCCGGCCCGAGCTGTTCAAGCTGGAGACCGAGTTCCGCCACGACCTGCCCGAGCTGCGGCTGGTCGAGATCGTCGGCTTCGACACCCAGGCCGACGGCGGCTGCCACGTGGCCACCCTGGCCGAGATCGGCCGCCTGGTGCTCACGAAGACCGAGAACAAGGGCAGGGCCAACCGCCGCGTGTACTTCGTGCTGGAGTAGCGCGGCCTCGCGCCGGGCGCGACGTCGCCCGGACGGCTCCGGCGCCCCGGGGCCGGCTCAGGACGGCTCGCGGGGGTCGGCGGGCTGCCAGGCCGGGACAGGGCGGACGAGCGCCTGGCGGGGGGCGCGGGCCAGCAGCATGGCGCCGAGGTACACGGCGGCCCCGACGGTCAGCCCGAGGATCGTCGTGATCCGCTCGGGCAGGGCCAGCAGGAGGCCGGACGCCAGCAGCGCGGCGCGGACGCCGTAGCCCAGCGGCGTCCCGGCGATGGCGCCGACCCAGGGCAGGTAGCCCTGGAGGGCGTAGGCGACCAGGGCCAGGCCGGTGATGGCGGCCGCCAGCACCTCGACCGTCAGCAGCCAGGTGCCGCCCTGCAGCACCAGCACCGGGTTGTACACGAAGAAGAACGGCAGGGCGTACTTCACGGCCCCGAAGCGCATGGCCTCCATCATGGAGCGCATGACGGGGGCGCCGGCCAGGCTGGAGGCGGCCACCACCGACAGCGCCACCGGCGGCGTGATCTCCGACAGCACCGCCCAGTACAGGATGAACATGTGCACCGCCAGCGCGTTCATGCCCTGCTGCACCAGCGCGGGGGCCACCATGATGGCCAGGAAGATGTAGGCGGCGGTGATGGTGAGCCCGGTGCCCAGCACGAAGCAGGCCAGCGCCGTCACCAGGAGCAGCACGGTGATGCTGCCGCCGGCGATGCGGATGAGGTCGCTGGTGAACGTGCCGATGACGCCGGTGACGGTGAGGCCGCCGATGAGCATGCCGACCGCGGCCAGGATGGTGACCAGCTCGGTCAGGACGTGCCCGCTGGAGACGAGGAAGGCCAGCGCCCGCCGGGGCGTCCACCGGGTGTCCGCCCGGACCATGGCCAGCACCCCGAGCGCCCCGGTGGCGTAGAACGGCGCCAGCGCCTCCTGGCGCAGGTGCACGAGCAGGAAGACCAGCAGCGCGAAGGCGAAGACGTAGAACCAGCCGTCCCGGATGGTGGTGGCGAGGCGGGGCAGCTCGGCGCGCGGCAGCCCGCGGATGCCGTACTTCGCCGCGTAGCCGTCGACCTGCAGGAACAGCGACAGGTAGTAGAGCCCCGCCGGCACCGCGGCCGCCGCCGCGATGGACACGTAGGGCGTGCTCAGGATGGAGGCCATGACGAAGGCCACCGCGCCCATGACGGGCGGGGTGAGCACGCCGCCGCTGGAGGCGTTGGCCTCCACGGCCGCCGCGTCCTCGGCGCGGAAGCCGGTCCGCTTCATGGCCGGGATGGTGACCACGCCGGTGGCCAGCACGTTGCTCACCGAGCTGCCGCTCATGGTGCCGAACAGCCCGCTGGCCACGATCGAGACCTTGGCCGTGCCGCCCCGCACGGTGCCCAGCAGCGCCATGGAGATGTTGGTGAAGAACCGGCCCGCCCCGGTGACGTGCAGGGCGACCCCGAAGAGGATGAAGCCGACCAGGAGCGTGCCGAAGACGCGCATGGGGATGCCGAGGATGGCCTCGACGCTGCCCGTCTGGTAGCGGATGGTGTCGGCGAACGAGAGGTTGAAGCCGGCGACGGGGCCCGGCAGCTGCCCCGCGTAGACGGGGTAGAGGGAGAAGACGAGGAGGATCACCGCCAGCGCGCGGCCGCCGGTCCGCCGCGCGCCCTCCAGCAGGAGCAGCCAGAGGGCGACGCCGACCACGACCGCGGCCGGGGGCGCCTGGAACTCCCAGGCCTCGGCCACCATGCGCTCGGCGTTCCAGGCGAAGTAGCCGCAGCAGGCCATGGCCACGGCCGTCAGGAGGGCGTCGTACCAGGGCACGCGCGCGGTGGCCGGGCCGGCGGCCGGGAAGAGGAGGAAGACCGGGGCGAAGAACGCGGCCAGCAGGAGGTAGAGGTAGCGGTTCTCCAGCAGCACCACCCCGGCCAGGAACCCGAGGTTGAACAGCTGGTTGACGGCCAGCAGCAGGCCGCCGGCCGTGAGGGCCACGAAGACCGCGCGCCAGGGCCCGGCCAGCGGGCGCTGGCGCGCGGCGGTCTCATCCGCCATGCCGGCTCACCGGCCGCGGCTTACCAGAACTTCGTCTCCCAGTACGGATCGAACCCGGCCTTGCGCAGCTCCTCGGCCCGGACCTTCATCCACAGGTCGCCGAACTCCGCCACCTTCACCTTCTTCGCCTGCGCCTCCTCCTGGGCGCGCTCCCAGGCGCGGGCCAGGACCTCCTGGCGCTGCACCAGGCGCTGGTTGTGGCGCTCCATCTCCTCCGTCCAGACCTTCTTCTCCTTGAAGTAGCGGATGGCGCCCTCGTGGTAGGGCATGGCCCACATCAGGCGCTGGTGCTCGAGGGCGAAGCCGTCGTTGCCCGGGAAGGCCTCCTTGTAGTCGGCGTGGAGCTCGTAGATCATCCGCGCCTGCTGGTAGACCAGCTCGGGATCCTGCCAGGCGTAGGTGGCGATGATCGGGTAGCCGTAGGTGCCGCCCAGGTGGGGGGTCTCCTTGGAGACGGGCGGGGCCCCGATGGTGGCCGAGTTGGGCTCCATGTAGGGCGCGACCTTCTTCAGGCGCTCCCAGGCCGCGGGATCCTTCCTGGGGTCGGGCATGGCGGCCGGCTGGTACCGGCGGGGGGAGTTGGCCAGCTCGTACACGTGGCCGGAGTTCGTGCTGGCGATGAAGCAGTCGGCCTTGCCCTCCACGACGGCCCGCGAGGAGGCGCCCCAGCTCGGGAAGTCCACCTTCTGCACGTCGTTCCAGGTGAGCCCGGCGGCGGCCAGGTAGGCCGTCATGTTGAGGTTGAGGGCGGGCGCGCCGACGACCCAGGCGACGCGCTTGCCCTTCAGGTCGAACACGGTCTTGATGCCGGCGTCGCCGGCGCAGGAGGCCACGCCGGTGTTGAAGTCGGCCCAGGCCGCGCCCAGGATGCGGATCGGCTGCGGCCCCCACTCCGGCGCCGCGAAGTCCATCACCCCTTCCTGGGAGAGGAACGACGCGCTGCCCAGGGCGCCGAAGTGCGCCCGGCGCTGGACGAGCGGGATCTGCCGGGCCACGTCGTTGCCCGCCGGGATGACGCGCAGGGTGACCTTCTCCTTGACGGACATCGCGTGCCCGATGGAGGCGGCCTGGCTGTAGCCGGCCGACCCCACGTCGTAGGCCGTCCACACGAGCGTGCGGGGGACCCTCTGGGCATGGGCGAGGACCACGCCGAGCACCAGGACGAGAGCGAGCGGCAGGAGCGCGAGAGCGGCCCAGCGCTTGATGCGGATCATTGGCATCGCCTCCTCGGGTTGCCGTGGCTGCGGGTGCCGTATTGTACGAGCCCGGCGTCCGGGCACAAAGGGGGGTAAATCAGTCCCTGACAAATGGGATGACAATTCCGCCGAAGGTCTCGCCCGTCCGGGCGTCGACCAGGTCGACCGCGAAGGTGACCTGCCGGGCGCCCCGCGGCAGCCGGTCGAAGTAGAGGAACCCCGAGACCTGCTCGGGCGCGGCCTGACCGGGACGGCCGCCGGGGCCTCGCTGGCCCCCGCGCGGTCACGTCTCCGCCAGGGGGACGCAGGCGGCCGGCGGAATGCGCAGCCCGACCGCCTCGCCGGGCCGCAGGCGCTGCCCGTCGGGGGCCGACACGCGCAGGACCAGGTCGCTGCCCGCCACCCGCACCTGGTACGCCACGCTGTCGCCCAGGAAGCTCGCGCGCTCGACGGCGCCCCGCCAGGCATCGGGGCCGCCGTCGCCGTCCGGCGGCGCCCCGAGCGCGATCAGGTGCGGGCGCACCGAGACGGCCACCCGGGCGCCCGGCGCCAGGGTCGCGGCGCCGATGCGGAGCCGCAGGCCCTGGCACCGCAGCAGGTCGGGGCCCTCGGCCACGCCCTCGATGACGTTGGTCTTGCCGATGAACTCGGCCACGAAGCGGGTGCGCGGCTCGCGGAAGATCTCCTCGCCGGTGCCCACCTGCGCCACCCGGCCGCGCTCGAGGACCGCGATGCGGTCGGAGATGACCAGCGCCTCGGCCTGATCGTGCGTGACGTAGAGCGTGGTGATGCCGAAGCGCTCGTGCAGGCGCCGGATCTCGAAGCGCATCTCCTCGCGCAGGTTCGCGTCCAGGTTGGACAGCGGCTCGTCCAGCAGCAGCGTCTCGGGCTCCACCACCAGGGCCCGGGCCACGGCCACCCGCTGCTGCTGGCCGCCGCTCAGCTCGCCGGGGTAGCGCGACTCGAGGCCGGCCAGCTGCACGACCCGCAGGATCTCGGCCACCCGCCGGTCGCGCTCCGCCCGCGACAGGTCCTTCTTGAAGCGCAGGCCGTAGCCGACGTTCCGGGCCACCGTGAGGTGCGGCCACAGCGCGTAGCTCTGGAAGATCATCGCCATGCGGCGGCGCTCCGGCGGCACCACGGCGCCGGGGGCCGACAGGCGGCGCTCGCCCACCCAGATCTCGCCGGCGTCCGGGGCCAGGAACCCCGCCACCAGCCGCAGCGTGGTCGTCTTGCCGCAGCCGGAGGGGCCCAGCTTCTGCGAGAGGTGGGTGAGGAGAATCCTGAGCGCAATGAGTGGTGGCGAACGCGAGACGCTGGTAGCTTTGAAGTCTGGACTAGCTCCAAAGGACGTCGCCTGCTTCTAGAACCCGTGGGCGAGGAAGTGTACGGATACTCAGTCACGTCCAGCAAGGACGAAGGCTATTTCTTTTATCGCTCAAGGAGCTGTCGCGAAGGGAGGGCAAGAGAAGTCGGAAAGGCGTCTACAAGGTCAGCGAGCATGCGTTGCCTTCAGGGAGGAAGGTCAAGAATATTGATCTGATCTGTTCCGACGGCAAGGTCATGTTGCTTCGCCTGCTTCCGACAGGAGCCGGCTACAGGGTCTTTCCGAGACGAGTTCCAGGATTTCAGGGCTCCCTGGACTAGAGTCCTGCGAGAGGCATAGGGAACGGCGCGGTTCGATGGTGCCTTCGAAGGAAGTACAGGCCTGCAGTTGACTGCTCGCCGGCCGCCGGGTCGGATGCCGAGCGCGCCCATTGTAGCCGGCAAGGGGGTGCAGCCGGGAGCCATGCTGACGCCGCGTGCTGATCGGTGAGGAGACATCGGTGGAGACGATCTCATGGGATGACTTCGCGAAGGTGGAGCTGCGCGTGGGGCGGGTGATCAGGGCGGAAGCGTTTCCGGAAGCCCGGAAGCCGGCCTATGTGCTGCACGTGGACTTCGGCCCGGAGATCGGGGTCAAGAAGTCGAGCGCCCAGATCACGGACCTGTACCGGCCGGAGGAGCTGAGGGGCAGGCTGGTGGTGGGGGTGGTGAACTTCCCCAAGAAGCAGATCGGCCCGCTGATGTCGGAGTGCCTCGTCACCGGATTCCACGACGAGCAGGGACGGGTGGTCCTCTGCGTTCCCGAGAGGCCGGTGCCTCTGGGGGCGAAGCTGCTGTAGGGCGCCCGCCGGGGGGACGCTCACCACACTCGTCGCCGGGCGATTCGGGAAGGCGCGGTCGTCCCGGGGCGATGGACGGTCGGCGGTAGGGCATGAGAGACTGCCGGCTGCAGGTCCTGGACGAAAACCTCGCTGATTGCCTTCCCCGGACACGTCGTCCCCTGTGGCGCAGGAAGGAGGTCGTGCTCATGTTCGATCTCGAGCGGTTCAAGGCCGACTGCATCGCGGCCGTGACCGAGAAGGCGGCACTCCAGGCGATGCGTGAGGTCATGGCCCGGGCAATGGAGAATCCAGGAGCGGTTCTGCGGGCGCTGGGGGAGCCGCCGCAGGCGGGGGCGCAGCGGCTCTACTGCTCCCCTCAGCTCACGATCCTCAACGTCACCTGGGGCCCGTGGATGACCGTCATGCCGCACAACCACAACATGTGGGCAGTCATCGGCATCTACACGGGCCGCGAGGACAATATCCTCTGGCGGCGGGTGCCGGATGCGCCTGGTGGGCGCATCGAGGCGGCTGGCGCCAGGGCGCTCTGCGAGCGCGATGTCGCTGCGTTCGGCTCCGACGTCATCCATTCGGTCACCAACCCGATCCGGCGCCTGACGGGCGCGATTCACGTGTACGGTGGTGACTTCTTCGGGGTGCCGCGCAGCGAATGGGACCCGGAGCGGCTCGTGGAAGGGCCGCGGGACGTCGAGAGGCTGCTGCGGCTGTTCGAGGACAGCAACCGCGTGCGGGCAGCGCTGACGTGATCGTCCAGGCTGGCGGCTGGGGGCGCGAGAGGGATGGCGCGAGCCCGGGCAGAGGCTCGAGTTCGAGGAGATCACCGTGGTGCTCCGGGGAGTGGTGCGGGTGGAGCACGACGGCGGCGCCCTGGACGTCCGCGCGGGGCAGGCGGTCGTCACCCGTCCCGGCAACCGGGACGCAGAGGGGAGGATCACGGGCCGATGCTCACGATCGCGGCGACACCGGCATGGCGGGCCGCCCACCCCGGGGCGGCCATCGGGCCAGGACTTCCTGGCCCTGCCCGCGATGGGCGCGTACTCGCGGTACTACCGGCGCTTCGGCAAGACCTACCACGTGCTGCTGCAGCTCGAGTCCGTCGCCCTCAAGGGGAAGCCGCTGGCGAGCGTCTCGCCGCTGGTGGACGCCAGCTTCACGGCGGAGCTGGAGACGTTGATCCTCGCCGCCGGGCACGACGCCGCCCGGCTGCGCGGGGCACCTGCGGCTCGTCGAGGACCACGTGCGTCTGGCCTCGGCGTCGGCCGTCCTGGAGCAGCGACAGGTGCTGGTCGCCTGACGTCAGCGCACGCGGACGCGCCGGCCGTCCTCGACCTCGCGGCCGGGGTGCACGATGACGGCCTCGCCCTCCTCGAGCCCGCTCACCACGCGCGTGTAGCGCTCGCCCCGCTCGGCGACCTCCACGGGGCGCAGGCGCGCGCGCCCGTCGCGCACGACGAACACCGCCCAGCCCTCGCCGTGACGGAACAGGGCGGCGGTGGGCACCCGCAGGACGTCGCTGGCCTCCCACAGGATGAACCGGGCGTTGATGCGGTAGGCGTCGCCGAGCCGGCTCCAGCGCTCCACGGGGTCCACGAACTCCACGATGACCCAGACGCGCTGCTCCTCCACGCCGAGGGCCGAGATCTTCGTGAAGGCCACCGGCTCCACGCGCTTGACGCGGCCCGCCAGCGGCTCGGGCTGGCCCCAGCCGACCAGCTCCACCCGCATGCCGGGCGCGATGCGCACCGCGTCCACCGAGAGCACGTCCACCTCGACCTCCAGGCTGGCGGGATCGCCGATGACCAGGATGGGCTCGCCCCGGGGCACCACCCGCGCGCTCTCGAAGTGGCGCACCAGCACGCGGCCGTTCACGGGGGAGCGCAGCTCGAACAGGCCGGTGGCCTCGACGTCGGTGCGCCCGGCGTAGGCCAGGGCCGCCCGGGCGGCCTCCAGCTCGTGGGCGGCCGTCCGCATCCGGAAGGTGGCGGAGCGCCGCAGGGCCTCGGTGCGGCGCGCCTCGGCCTCGGCGTGCTGGACCTGGCTGGGCGCCACCAGGCCCTGCTCGCCCAGGCGGCGCAGGCGCTCGTACTCGTCCTGCGCGAAGCGAGCGTCGGCCTCGGCGGCCTTCGCCTCCTCGCGGGCGGTCGCCAGCGCGGCCTGGGCGGCGGCCACCCGGGCGCGGGCCAGCGCCACCTCCCGCGCGTCGAGGGCGGCCGCCGGCGCCGGCTCGATCGTCGCCACGACGTCGCCTCGCCGCACGGGGTCGCCCACCTCCAGCGTGATGCGGCGGATGTGGCCGGCGATCGGGGCCGAGATCTCGTAGCGGTCGATCACGCGGGTGCGGCCCTCGTTCTCGACGGCCACGACGACCGGGCCCCGCGCGACCGGCTCGGCGTCCACCAGAACCGGGGTGGGGCGGAAGCCCCAGACCAGCAGCCCGGCGATCACGGCGACGGCCAGCAGGCCGAGGAGCGGGCGCCGCCAGCGCCGCAGCCGGTCCCGGACCTCCCCGGCGGCCACGGTCACTCCTGCGTCCTCGGCACCGCGACCAGAGCGGCCACGGTCACTCCTGCGTCTTCAGCACCGCGACCAGGTCGAGGCGCTGGATCTGGCGCGCCACCAGCAGGGCCGACAGGGCGGTGGCGGCGAGGATCACGGTGGCGGCGAAGGCGAACACGCGCGGCTCGGCCACCAGCGGGATGCGATACAGGTCGGACTCCACGCCGCGCACGATGCAGGCGATGAGCCCGAACCCCACCACGAACCCGGCCGGGATGGCGGCCAGCGTGAGCACGGCCAGCTCGCCCAGCAGGATGTACGCCGCCGCGCCCCGCGAGAAGCCGAGCACGCGCAGGGTGGCCAGCTCGCGCGCGCGCTCGGCCAGCGCGATGCGGGCGCCGTTGTAGACGACGCCGACGGCGATGCTGCCGGCCAGCAGCGTGCTGACGAAGGCGAAGACGAGGACGATCTCGGCCATGGAGTCGCGGAAGCTCTGGATGGCGGTGCGCCGGTCGGCGAGGCCGGCCACGCGGGGGGCGTTCCGGAGCGCGGCGATCACGGCCGGGCGCTGCTCCGCCTCGACCGCCAGGGCCGCGCCGGAGACTGTCGGGCCCTCCCGGAGCAGGCGGTTGAGGGCGGCCAGGTCCATGTACGCGGCCGCCCCGGTGAACTCGCGGATGACGCCCGCCACCCGCACCTCCCGGGTCTCCCGCCGGCCCTCCAGGAACTCCACCGTGACCAGGTCGCCGGGGCGGACGCCGAGCGTCTGGGCCAGGAAGTCGTCGAGCACCAGCCCCTCGGGCGGCAGGGGCACGACCCGCAGCTCCTCGTCCAGCAGCCGGCGCAGGTCGCCCTGAGGCGGCAGGCCCTGGATCGCCGTCCGGTAGCGGCGCTGCTCGAAGCGCAGCACCGCGGGCGCGGTCCGGTACGGCTCCGCCCCATGCACGCCCGGCAGGGCCCGCAGCTCGTGCAGCGCGCGCCCGGACGTGGGCTCGACGAACGTCACGGTGAGGTCGTCGCGCTGGGCGAGCCCGAACTGGACGGCGATCAGGTGCTCGATCGCGCCCTCCTGGAAGCGGCCGAGGGTGAGGATCCCGCAGGCCAGCGCGATGCCGGCCGCCGACAGCAGGGCCCGCAGGGGCCGGCGCTCCAGGTTGCGCAGGATCATCCGGGTCGGCTGGCTGAAGGCCCGCTGCAGGCCCAGGCGCTCCACGACGGTCGGCCGGAACACGGGCGGCGGCTCCGGCCGCATGGCCTCCGCCGGCGGCAGGCGCACGGCCCGGCGCACCGCGACGGCCATGCCGGCCAGGGCGGCGGTGGTGGTGACCAGGACGCCGGTCACGACCACGCGCGGCGTGAGCTGGTACTCCAGGTAGGGGAAGCGGAAGAAGGCGCGGTAGAGCTCGGCCATCTCCCGCCCCAGCCACAGGCCGAGGCCGGTGCCGAGCAGGAGCCCGAGGCCGACGATGAGGAGCACCAGCTGCCCGTAGTGCCAGCCGACCGCCCAGCTGCCGTAGCCGAAGGCCTTGAGGACCCCGATCTGCTCCCGCTGGGTGGCGATGAGCCGGCCCAGGACCACATCGAGCAGGAAGGCGGCCACGCCGAGGAAGATGGCGGGGAGGAGGGTGGCCATCGTGGCCAGCTGGGTCAGCTCGGCCTCCAGGTAGCGGTGGGAGAGCTGATCCTCGCGCCCGATGGCGCCCAGCCCGCCGTACGGCGCCAGCAGGGCGTCGAGGCGCTCGATGACGTCGGCCACGCGCGCGTCCCGCGTCAGGGTGAGCACGACGTCGTTGAAGGCGCCGTCCATGTCGTAGGCCGCGCCCAGCGCCTCGCGGTTCATCCAGAGGACGCCGTGGCGCTCGAAGTCCGGGAAGAGGCCGCCCGGCGTGACGTAGTAGACGTACTCGGGCGAGAGGCCCACGCCCACGACGCGCAGCTGCCGGTACCGGCCGTCGAGGACGGCGGCCAGCCGGCTGCCCGGGCGCAGGCCGTGCGCCTCGGCGAAGGCCTCGTGCGCCACCACCTCGTCGTCGCGGCCGGCCTCCGGCAGCCGGCCCCGGCGGAGGAAGAGGCGGTTGAGCTCCGCGTTGCGCCCCTCGGGCAGCGACACCAGCGTGCCGGTCACCGGATCGGCGAAGCCCGGGACCTCCAGGCTGGCGGCGGCCACCACGCGCGTCTCCACCGCCTGCACCCCGGCCAGGGCCTCGATGGACAGCCGCAGCCGCTCCGGCGCCCGCTCGAGCGAGGCGAAGACGTGGGCGAAGCGGTGATCGCGGTAGTAGGCGTCGCGGGTGAGCGCCAGCGAGTCCAGGCTGGTCAGCGACATGACCAGCGTCGCCACGCCCCCGGCCACGACCAGCGCGATGGCCGCCGCCTGCCCGCGCAGGCCGGCCAGCTCGCGCAGCAGCTTCCGGGAGAGCGCGCTCACCAGACCAGCTCGGCCGGCGCCTTCTTGGCGGAATTCACGGCGATGGCGTGGATGCGGCCGTCGTGCATGTGGATCACCCGGTCGGCCATGGCGGCGATGGCGGCATTGTGCGTGATGACGGCGGTCGTGGTCCCCAGCTCGCGGTTGATCCGCTCGAGCGCCTCCAGCACCACGATGCCGGTCCGCGAGTCGAGGGCGCCCGTCGGCTCGTCGCACAGCAGCACCTCGGGCCGCTTGGCGACGGCGCGGGCCACGGCCACCCGCTGCTGCTCGCCGCCGGAGAGCTGGGCGGGGAAGTGGTCGAGGCGGTGGCCCAGCCCCACCAGCTCCAGCGCCTGCTCGGGCGCCATCGGGCTGCGGGCGATCTCGGTGACGATGGCGACGTTCTCGCGGGCGGTCAGGCTGGGGATCAGGTTGTAGAACTGGAAGACGAAGCCGACGTGGTCGCGGCGATAGGCGGTGAGCTCGCGGTCGCCGGCCGCCGCCAGGTCATGGCCGGCGGCCAGGACGCGGCCGCTCGTGGGCCGGTCGAGGCCGCCCAGGATGTTGAGGAGCGTGGACTTGCCGCTGCCGGAGGGCCCGAGCAGCACCACGAACTCGCCCCGGTGCAGCTCGAGGTCCACGCCGCGGAGGGCGTGCACCTCGACCTCGCCCATGCGATACACCTTCGTCAGGCCCTGGACCTCGAAGACGACCTCCGCGGCGGTGCGGGGCATCACGCCGCTCATGATCGCACCCCGGGCGGGTGGCCGGCGGAGCGCGTGCGCGCCGTCGCGCGCGCCGCCCTGGGGCGCCCTCGCCGCGGTGGGACAGCCGTGCCGCGGCGCCGAAAGCCCGGGCCGGCCGGATTCGTCAATCGTTCCTCTCACTTCCGGCTCCTCGCCGGCTGGCAAGCGGTTCGCAGAGCAGGCGACCGGGAGGAAGGCATGAGACGACTGGCACGCTCCGCGATGCTGCTTGCGACGGCGCTGGCGATCCCGTGGCCCGCCTGGGCGCAGGAGCGCCCCTGGGACGGCTGGGGCATGCATCCGATGTGGGGCCCGTGGGGGGTGTGGGGGATCGGGATGATGCTGGGCATGCTCGTCTTCTGGGCGCTCGTCATCGCCGGGCTCGTGCTCGGCATCCGGTGGCTGGTCACCGAGCGGCGGGAGGCCCCGCCCGACCGGGCCCTGGCCGTGCTGCGGGAGCGGTACGCGCGCGGCGAGATCAGCAGGGAGGAGTTCGAGAGCCGGCGGCGGGACCTCGAGGCCGCCTGACGCCCGGTCTCCCCGGCGGCCGGCCGGCGGCGCCGGTCAGGGGCGCGCGGGGCGGAAGCGGAGCACCGCCGCCAGCGCCAGCAGGCTCACGCCGAAGGCGCACACCACGGTGGCGCCGGTCGGCAGGTCGAGCGCCGCCGAGGCGGCGACGCCGATGACGCTCACGAGCGCTCCGAAGAGCCAGCCCGCCAGGAGCCGGGCGCCGAGCCCGCCGCCCAGCAGGACGCCGGCCAGGGCGGGGACGATCAGGTACGAGAACACGAGCAGGACGCCGGCTACCCGGACGGAGCTGGTCACCACCACCCCGAACGACACGTAGAACAGGAAGTCCCAGAGGCGGACGCGCCAGCCCTCCCGGAGCGCCCGGTCGGGATCGGTCGAGATCAGCAGGAAGGGCCGCCGGCAGAGCCAGTGAAAGGCGCCCACCGCCGCGTAGAGCGCGGCGACGGGCACGATGTCCGCCGCGCCGACGGCCAGGATGTTGCCCACCAGCATCGCGCGCAGCTGCTCGGCGCCGTGCGGCGCCCGGGCCGCCGCCAGCACGGCGCCGGCGGCCGAGACCGCGTAGACGGTGCCGATCACGGCCTCCTGCGAGACGCGGCGCCGGCGCGTGCGACTCAGGGCCAGCACGCCCGCGCCGGCCACGGTGGCGCCCAGCCCGAAGGCGTAGGCGGCCGCCGAGGCTTCCCCGAAGTCCAGCAGCACGGCCACCGTCGAGCCCAGCGCCGCCACCTGGGCCAGCGCGATGTCCACGAAGATGACCTCGCGGGCCAGGACGTGGATGCCGAGGTAGGCGTGGATGCCGGTGAGCACCAGGCACATGAGGAACGGCGCCCACAGGAGGGCGAGCAGGTCGATCACGAGCCGAGCGCGGCCGCCAGCGCCGCCACGTTGTGGTCGAAGACGCCCAGGTAGGAGTCCGCGCCCTCCACCGCCCCGACGGTATGGGCCAGCACGACCACCCGGGCCCCGGTCTCGGCCGCGACGCGCTCGGCCAGCCGCCGGTCGCTCCACGGCTCGACGATCAGCGCCCTGATGCGCTCGGCCTTCATCTGGCGGATGAGGGCCGCCAGGTGGCCCGGCGAGGGCGGGATGCCGGGGCGGTCCTCGACGGTGGCCGCCTGGACGAGCCCGAAGCGCGAGAGGAAGTAGGGCCAGGTGTTGTGATAGACGACCACGCGGGCGCCCGCGAACGGGGCCAGGGCCTGCTTCCAGCGGGCCTGGGCCGCCTGCAGCTGGTCCACGAACGCCTGGCGCCGGCGCTCGAACGTGGGCCGGTGCTCGGGCGCCGCCCGGGCCAGCGCGTCCGCGATCGTCGCCGTGACGGTCACGGCGTTCTCGGGATCGAGCAGGTAGTGCGGGTTGCCGGAGGGATGGACGTCGCCCATGCTGCGGTCGATCCGGCCGGCCGGGACCTCCAGGGCGGCGATTCCACGGGAGGCGTCCACGCGCCCGGGACCGCCCGGCACCAGGCGGGGATTGTTCGCCCCGCGCACCAGGGGCTCGACCCAGTAGTCGAGATCGAGCCCGTTCATGATCAGCAGGTCCGCGCGCCGGAGCTTGGCCATGAGGCTGGGCCGGACCTCGACGTCGTGGAAGTTCTGGGTGCCCCGGGCGAGCGACTCGACGCTCACCAGGTCGCCGCCGACGGCCTGGGTGAGCGACTGCAGATCGGGCGTGGAGGCGACGACGCGCAGCCGCTCGGCGGCGCCGGCGCCGCCGGCGACGCCGGCCACCGCCGCGAGGATCAGGAGACGCAGCAGGTATCGCATGCGGGCGTCCTCCTCAGAACGGATGCGGGGCGTGGGCCCCGAGGTAGAAGGTGGCCTGGAAGAGCAGCTCGTCGAGGCGGCGCGGTCCCGGGCCGCCCCCGGCGAAGCCCTCGCGGCGCGATCGCTCGGTGTGCTTGAAGGCCAGCCGGAAGCGCAGGAAGTCCGACGGCCTGAAGGCCAGGTAGGGCGCGACAGCCCACTCGTGGCCGGGGTCCGCCGGCAGCTGGGTCCA
>FWPU01009656.1_pt1 | contig 15027 bp, 13 predicted proteins | sample 2228361 | NCBI WGS metagenome assembly FWPU01 (sample SAMEA103939777, study PRJEB20133) | metagenome
CCTTTCCATCTTTTTTATTTTAATATTTTTGAATTTAAGCTGCCTTAGGGTTTTTAGTTGAAGCTTTTGCTAAGGCTCCAATCCCTTCTTCTCCTTTTGCCCAAAACTTCCTTATCAAAAAAAATATAACTTTTCAATTAGTTGGAAATGACTCTAAAGCATCTTTCTTGATACTTTTCTATTTTTTTAATTAATTTTAAATCTTTCCTTTGTCCTTTTCCAAATGAAGCAGTACAGAAGCTTTTAATTTAAAAATTCCAAAAAATATGTATAGAAATGGAAAAGAAAAAACCTCTGACAAGGGGTAAATTTGGGTTACACATAAAATATGAAGAAAAATTTAAGGGTTTTTAAAGCTTTATCCAAAAGTTTAATTTGCTCCTTTTTCGCTGAACCAATACAATTTTATTTAAGAAACTTTAAGGAATATTTAAGTTCATTTCACTTTTTTGGGTATCTATTTTTTGGTTGCCAAAGATTTTTATAAATGGTAAAATAATTTTATGAAAAGCAAATGTGAAGTTCCATCCTTTATGTCCCAAAAAAAGGAAATAGATAATTTATTGAAAGAAGCAAAAACAATAGCTATTGTGGGGCTTTCCTCTAATCCAGAAAAGGACTCCTATGGAGTTGCAAATTATCTAATTGGTGAAGGGTATGAAATTGTGCCTATAAATCCCAATGCAGAAGAAATCTTAGGGAGTAAAAGTTATCCTTCCCTTTTATCTATTCCAGAAGAAATAAAAATTGATATTGTAAATATCTTCAGGAAACCTGAAGATGTTCCTCCTATTGTAGAGGAAGCAATCAAAAAAAATGTAAAGGGAGTTTGGATGCAGGAGGGAATTGTAAATAACCAAGCAGGCAAAAAAGCAAAGGAAAAAGGAATTATTGTGGTTATGGGTAAATGCATTAAGAAATATCTCTCTTCTTTAAAAGAAAAAAAGAAATGACAAAGGTTTTAATTGTAGATGATGAAGAAAATATACTCAAAGCTTTAAGTGTAATCTTAAAAGAAGAAAAATTTTTGGTCTTAACAGAAAAAAGCGGCAAAAAGGGGCTTGAAAAATTTATAAAAGAAAATCCTGAAGTTGTTTTACTGGATATCTGGTTGCCAGAGATGGATGGTTTAGAAATTTTAAAAGAAATAAAAAAAATTTCTCCCTTCTCAATTGTAATAATGATTTCAGGGCATGGAACAATTTCCACAGCTGTTGAAGCTATAAAAATTGGTGCTTTTGATTTCCTAGAAAAACCCCTTTCCATGGAAAGAGTCCTCTTAGCTATAAAAAGGAGTATTGAATATAGAAATTTTCTTATAGAAAATCAAGAGCTTTTAAAGATCCTTCCCCTTAAAGTAGAAGAAACTTTGGAAGATAAAGAAAAGGAATTAAAAGAAAAAAGAAAAGGGGAATTGAAAATAGAAGAAAAGGACAAAATATTTCCTCAAAAAACCATTAAGAAAAGCACAGTTTTATATGGAACCGGGCTCCATTCAGGTTTAAAAACAGGATTAATTTTAAACCCTGCTCCCCAAGATACAGGAATTATTTTTTATTCAATTCCAAGTAATGTAGAAATTCCCCTTCATTTAGATTATGTAGTAAGGGGGGGTTATGCCACAACTTTAGGGAAAGATGGTATTATGATTTCAACAGTAGAACACTTACTTGCAGCTTGCCATTGTTTTAACATTACAAATCTTATAGTAAAAGTCCATGGCGAAATCCCCGTTATGGATGGTTCTGCCCTTGAATTTTGTAAGATCTTTCAAGAAGCAGGAATTGAAAAACAAGAAAAGGAAATAGTTCCAATAATTATAAAAAAGACATATAAGGTTGAAAAGGGTAAGGAAAAAATTTCTATAAAACCATACAAGGGCTTAAAAATTACCTACCATTTAAATTATCCTCCCCCTATAGGGTTTGAATCTTATACCTTTGAATTTAAATCCCCTGAAGATTTTATAAGAGAAATTGCCCCTGCCAGAACCTTTGGATTTATGAAGGATATAAATGAATTGGAAAAAATGGGTTTAGGTTCAGGGGGAAGATTAAATAATTTTATATTAATTGGAGAAGAAGGGATTTTAAATACGAACTTAAGATTTGAAAAGGAATTTTCCAGACATAAAATTTTGGATATCTTTGGTGATCTATACCTCTTAGGAAGACCCATCTTAGGGGAAATAGAAGCACATATGACGGGGCATAGTGATAACCATAACCTATTAAGAGAAGTAATTAAAGAATTCAAAAATTGAAGAAAAAAAGGGAAAAAGTGCAAGAAAAGGATGAAAAAAAATGCATTGCATCCATAAAAAAGGGAAATCTTGAAGAATTTGAAAAAATTGTAGATTCCTATTCAAAGGTTTTGTTACATATTTCCTTTTATATTGTGGGGAACAAAACAGAAGCAGAAGATTTGTGCCAAGAAGCTTTTATAAAATTATATAAGTATATCAAATCTTTTGTTCCCAAAAAGGGTTCTTTGAAGGGCTACCTCTATAAAACAATAGTAAATCTTTCAGTTTCCTTTTTAAATAAAAAAAAAGTGGAGCTATCTACCACTATAGATGAAAACTTAGGAGAAAAGACAAAGGGCTTTGAAACAGAGGGGGAAATTTATTCTATAATTAATAAATTATTATCTTTTTTAAATCCAAAAGAAAGAGTTGTTTTTGTATTAAGGGAAATAGAAGAAATGGAATATGGGGAAATAGCAAAGATGTTAAAATTAAATGAGATTACCATAAGGAGATACAATTCTATGGCAAGGGAAAAATTAAGAGAATTAATTGAAAAAAAGTATCCAGAATACAAGGAGCTGTTATGAAAAAAATTTTAGAAGTTTTAAAGGGAAAACCCCAAACTCCTCCTCCCCTTTGGTTTATGAGACAAGCTGGGAGGTATCTTCCTGGCTATCAAAAATTAAGAGAAAAATATTCCTTTTTACAAATGATTTCAGACCCCGAATTGATTGCAAAAATTACAATGGAACCCGTGGAACTCTTTGACTTAGATGGTGCCATTTTATTTTCAGACATTTTGATAATACTTCCTCCCTTGGGTTTTCAATTAAAATATGAAGAAGGGATAGGTTTTGAAATTTTAAGGGAAAAAAAGGAATTGGTATTAAAATTTAAAGATCCTGAAAAGGAATTAAATTTTGTGATGAAGGGGATTTCTGAAATAAAAAAGGTATTACAAAATGATAAGACATTAATAGGATTTTCTGGAGGTCCCTTTACTGTTTTTTCTTATCTTATGGAAGGAAAGACGGGAAAAGAATTATTTAAAACTAAAGAATTTTTATATGAAGAACCAGAACTATTTTTTCAAAAGTTAAAAATTTTAAGCGAATGCACAAAAATTTATTTGCAAGCTCAAGCAGCTTATGGTGTGGACTGCCTCCAAATTTTTGATACTTTGCTTTCAAATCTCCCCCCATATTATTTTGAAAAATACTATCTACCTATACTTTACGATTTAACAGAAGAAATTTCCAGATATATCCCTATAATTTATTTTGGCTTAAATTTAACTTCTTACTTTAAATTAATAAAAAGTTTGCCCATCTCTTGTCTTTCCCTTGATACTTCTTCTTCCTTTAGTCAAGCAAGGGAAATTTTTGGCTCCTCTTTCCCCCTTCAAGGGAATCTTGATCCCGCTGTTTTGCTTTGTTCAAATAAAGTAATTGAAAAGGAAGTTAAAAGGGTAAAAGAAGAGGCATTTCCAAATCCCCATATCTTTAATTTAGGGCATGGGGTTTTACCAAAAACAGAACCCTCAAAGGTTCAAAATGCAATATATAATGTAAGGAAGACCCTATGATTAAGATAGAAATACCTAAATTTGACATCCCTTTACTTTTAAAATATGATAAAGCAGGACCCAGGTATACTTCTTATCCCACAGTTCCAAACTTTACAAGGGATTTTACTTCAAAGGAATATGAAAAAGCCCTCATAAAATCCAATTTTGGAGAAAATCCCCCAAACTTATCCCTATATTTTCATATACCCTTTTGTGGAGCTGGGTGTTGGTTTTGTGGTTGTAATGTTTTCCATACAAGAAATAAGGAACTAGCTGACAAGTACATTGAAATTTTGAAAAAAGAAATTGAAAGGGTAAAACTTTTTATAGATTCAAAAAGGCAGGTAGAACAAATGCATTGGGGAGGGGGAACCCCTTCCTTTTTAAAAAATGAACAAGTTGAATGTCTATATAAAATAATTGAAGAAAACTTTAAATTTACAAGGGATGCAGAAATTGGAATAGAAATTGACCCCAGATCTGCTTCTAAAGAATCCATCTTGTTAATGAAAAAACTTGGATTTAATAGAATATCTATGGGGATACAGGACTTTAATCCAAAAGTCCAAAGAGCAATAAATAGAATTCAAACCTTTGAACTAACAAAAGAAATAATAGATTATTGCAAAGATGCCTCCTTTGAAAGCATAAATATTGATTTGGTCTATGGACTGCCTTTCCAAAATTCAGAGGACTTTGAAGATACAATAAAAAAAGTAATTGAATTAAATCCCAATAGAATTGCCTTTTTTAACTTTGCATACCTTCCAGAAAAGATAAAAATTCAAAGGGCAATTAAAAAGGAAACCTTACCCACAAAAGAAGAAAAACTAAAAATTTTTGAAAAGGCAATAAAAATGTTTACAGAGGTAGGTTATGTATTCATTGGAATGGATCACTTTGCAAAACCAGAAGATGAGCTTTATAAAGCATTATTAAATAGAACCTTATATAGAAATTTTCAGGGTTATAATACCCATGCAGGGTGTGATTTGCTTGCCTTTGGATCCTCATCTATATCCCAAGTTTCCAATTCCTATGCTCAAAATGAAAAGGAATTAAATTTATATGAAGAAAAAATTGAAAAGGAGGGCTTGGCTACTTCAATTGGGATTTGGCTTACAGAAGAAGATGTTTTGAGAAGAGAAATAATTACCAAATTTATGTGCCATTTCATAATAATAAAGGAAGAGTTTGAAGAAAAGTACAAAATCTCCTTTGATGAAAAATTTGAAAGGGAGTTAGAAGAATTAAAAAATTTTGAAAAGGATGGGCTTTTAGAACTTGGAAAAGGCCAAATTATTGTAAACCCCTTGGGAAGGTTAGTAATTAGAAATATTTGTATGGTATTTGATACTTACATAAGAGAAAAGAAAAATATATTATATTCAAGAACCATCTAATCACCTTAAAATTTAAAAAGAAAAAGAGATTTGCTTTTCAACTCAAAATTATAGCAAAAGATCATTGATAATGTCTTGAAGTGTTTGAGATCCTTGGCATGCTTGACGAGTAGTCCAAGAAGTATATCACACCAATACTTTAGGAAATCAAATAAATTTTTTTACTAACCCCAAGCAATAAAAAGGGAAAAGAAATAATTTCATGCCAAATAAAAGATTTTTAAAATAATAAAAAGGAGAAAGAATAGGTAAAAAATATCTAAAAAAATAAACTTTTTACAAAAATTTTTCCCTATGGTATAATTTTTAAAAATGGGAGGTATCCTATGGATATAAAAAAAGTTTTAGAATTTTTTGAAATTGAAAAAGTAAATTCTGGAGTTTACAGTAAGGACTGGATAAAAAATCCAAAAGGCGGAGAGCTTGTATCAGAAAATCCTTCCACAGGTGAAGTGCTTGCAAAAGTTCTTCAAGGAAGCGAAGAGGACTATGAGGAAGTAAAAAGTTGTGCAAGGGAAAGTTTTTTAAATTGGAGAAAGGTTCCACCCCCAAAAAGAGGTGAGATAATAAGACAATTAGGAGTAAAATTAAGGGAATATAAAGAACCCTTGGGTTTTTTAGTGACTTATGAAATGGGAAAAATTAAAACAGAAGGTTTAGGTGAAGTTCAAGAGATGGTTGATATGGCAGATTTTTCTGTGGGACTTTCAAGACAACTTTATGGACTTACAATTGCTTCTGAAAGGGAAAATCATAGGATGATGGAACAATGGCATCCCTTAGGTGTTATTGGAATTATAACTGCCTTTAACTTTCCTGTTGCAGTTTGGTCTTGGAATGCTTGTATTGCAGCAGTTTGTGGAGACACTATGATTTGGAAACCTGCCTCAGATACTCCCTTAACTGCCATTGCTGTTCAAAAGATTTGTGATAAAGTTATGAAAGAAAATGGATTAAATTCTATCTTTACCCTATGTATTGGGAAAGGTTCTGTTGTGGGAGAAAAATTGATAAATGATAAGGAGATACCACTTGTCTCTTTTACTGGCTCTTGTGCTATGGGAAAAAGGGTTGCAGAAAGGGTTGCTTACAGATTTGGAAGAACAATCTTGGAACTTGGTGGAAACAATGGAATAATCTTAATGGAAGATGCCAATTTGGATTTAGCTTTAAGGGCAGTTCTTTTTGCAGCTGTGGGAACAGCAGGGCAAAGGTGTACTACCTTAAGGAGATTGATAATCCAAGAAACAATTCAAGAAAAATTTTTGGAAAAGTTAATAAAGGCATACAAAAGTGTAAAAATTGGAAACCCCTGGGAGGAGGGGGTTTTAATGGGTCCCCTTGTAAATAAACAAGCTCAAGAGACTTTCAAAGAAGCTATAGAAATAATTAAAAAACAAGGGGGAAAGGTATTATATGGAGGAAATATAATTGAAGGAAAGGGATATTTTGTTGAACCCACAATTGTTTTAGCAAATCCCAATATGCCCCTTGTAAAGGAAGAAACCTTTGCTCCAATATTATATATTTTACCTTTTAAAGACCTTGATGAAGCCATTAAAATCAATAACAATGTACCCCAAGGTTTATCTTCTGCAATTTTTACAACTAATTTGCAAAGTGCAGAAATCTTTTTGTCTCCAGGGGGTTCTGATTGTGGAATTGCAAATGTAAATATTGGAACCTCTGGGGCAGAAATTGGAGGTGCCTTTGGTGGTGAAAAAGATACAGGTGGAGGAAGGGAAGCAGGTTCTGATTCTTGGAAGGCATATATGAGAAGACAAACCTGCACCATAAACTATGGGAAAACCCTTCCCCTGGCTCAAGGAGTAAAATTTGATATTGAAGGAACTTAATGAGTCAAAAATACGCCCTAATTGAAAATCTGGAAAACCTCCTGCCTCTTGCCTTTACGGAGGACTTGCCCGATATAACAACTGAAGCCCTCTGTCTTGCCTCTGAAAATATAACTGCAAAAATAATTTCTAAGGCAACTGGAGTAATTTGTGGAATACCCCTTTTACCTTATATTTTTCAATATAGAATGGTAAATGTCTCCATAACCCCTTTAGTTCACGATGGGGATGTGGTTCAAAGGGGAACCCAAATTGCCTCTTTGGAAGGTTCTTCCTTAGGAATATTATCTTCTGAAAGGATTGCTTTAAATTTTTTGCAAAAACTTTCAGGGATTGCAACTTTAACCAGAAGGTTTGTAACAATGCTACAGGGAACAAAGGTAGTTCTTTTGGATACAAGAAAAACTACTCCTGGCTGGAGATACTTAGAAAAATATGCCACAAGGGTAGGAGGGGCAAGAAACAATAGAATGAATGCTTCAGAAGTTATTATGCTTAAAGACAACCATATTGCTTTGACAAAAAGTATAACAAAAGCAGTTCAAAAGGTAAGGGAATTTTATGGAGAAAAAATTGAAATTATCTTAGAAGTAAAAAACCTTGAGGAGTTAAAAGAAGCTTTGAATTTAAATGTTAGTAGGATAATGTTGGATAATTTTAACCTTGAAGATATAAAAAGAGCAGTTCAAATGGTTCAAAAGAAAGTCCCCTTAGAGGTTTCTGGGGGAGTAAATTTGCAAAATATAAAGGAAATTGCTTTCACAGGTGTAGAATTTATATCCGTTGGAGCCATCACCCATTCTGCCCCTGCATTAGACATATCCTTAGAGGTTTAAATTTGCAAGAAATAATCATAATTTTACAAACCCAAAGGGGGATAAAAAAATTTAGCTTTAATAAAGATGTTATTTCCATTGGAAGAGCAAAGGAAAACGATATTGTTTTAGACGATGAAACGGTAAGTAATTTTCACGCCTCTATAACTTATGATCCAAATATTGATTTTTATGTACTAATGGATTTGGATAGTAAAAATGGAACATTTGTGGGAGATAAAAAGATAATAGATCCTTATATCTTAGAAAAATTTTCAATAATTACCATTGGAAAAAATAAATTGCAAATTTTTCCCACAGAATTAAAAGGGGGCTCTAAAACAGTTTCTTTTAATGTGGAAGAATTTAAAAAAACCATTCCAGAAAATATTAAAAATGAAATTGAAGAGGAGGAAAAGATTCCCACAATCCCCATTCCAAAATTATTAGAAAAAGAAAAGGGAGAAAAAACCCTATTGGAGCCCATAAAAGAAAGGCAAGAGGAGGAGTGTCAAATTATATTTCTTGAAGGAGAACACAAGGGAAGAATTGCAAAAATTGAAAAAAGGGGTGAAGGTTTTCTCTTTGGAAGATCAAGAGATAGTGATTTTATTTTTTCAGATCAAAGGATTTCAAGGGAACACTTTAAAATTTTTTATAAAAATGATAAATGGTATATAAAAAACTTAAAACCTATAAATCCTGTTTATTTAAATAATGAAGAAATTTCACAAAAAGAAAGAGTCTTAGAAGAGGGTAGTATTATATCTGTGCAAAAGGAAAAAATCAAATTTGAAAAGGTCAAGCCTTTAGAAAAACCAAAAGAACCAAGAAAGATAGAAATTCAAAAAGAACTGACAATGGAAATTAAAAATCCCATAGAAAAAGTTAATTACTATATCTTAAAAGGACCTTTAAATATTGATTATTACTACAAATTAGAAAACCACCTCCTCTCTTCCCTTTCTCCTTCAAAAAAATGGGCAATAATTGATTTTAAAGGAGTTTCTTTAATTGACTATCCTGCTTTGGCAAGTTTGCTAAAAATAATTGCAGAATATACCCAAATAGGAGGAGAAATCATATTAATTAACATTTCAGAAGAATTGGAAAAGGTTTTTGAACTTGTAAATGTTTCAAGGTATTTAAGTAAGTTTAAAAAACAAGATTTAAAAGAAAGCTTAGATTATTTAAGGAAAAAAACAAATTAATGTTTCTTCTATTTTTATTTTGCTTAAGTTTTAATAACTCAAAAGATGGAATTTTATATTCTAATTTAGATAAAAAAAATATTGAAAATTGGATTTTGGGAAAAGATGAAGAGGGAAAATGGAAAGTAATTGGAGAAAAAAAAGAAGAAAAAAAGATGTTCATAGATTCCTTTAAACCAAAAGAAAATCCCTTCATACTTTATGATTTTAACAGTATTTATAATTCCCTTGGAGGAATTTATGGCAAATATATGGGAAGAGAGGCAAGATTAGAGGTATATCAAAGAAAAAATTTCTTAATTTTAGTTGGTGAAAAATTAGACATGGGTTGGGCAGGAATTTGGATAAGTTTCTTTCCCATAGATGATGTTTATATAAAACCTTTGGATTTAAGGGATTATGAAGCGTTAATTATACAATATAAAATTGAGAAAGGTAAAAATGTAAGGATAAAAATTGCTGATAAAGAAAGATACCTAAGAGAAAAACCCTTAGAAATTTTTAGTCTAAAAGAAGAAAAAATAGGGGAGTGGAAAAGTTTAAAAATTAATTTAAAAAATTTTCCCTTAGATTTAAGTAATTTATGTTCCCTTGTCCTTGATTTGACAGGAAATTCTGAAATTGAATTAAAGATAGGAAATATTTATGCTTTAAAGGAAAATAATTTTCTTCCCTACCCCAAAGAATATGGATTAAAAGAAGTTAAAAAAGAAAGAGCTATTTATTTTTGGGATACCATAGAAATGTTAAGCAATAAAGAGGATTGGAAAAAATTAACAAAAATATTAAAAAAGGGGGATATCTCAACTATTTTTATACAAATTCCTTATATTATAAATAAAGAAGAGGATTGTCTATGGCTTAAAAAAAGGGGAAAAAAATTTAAAAATTTTTTAAATTTACTAATTTCAGAAGAGATTAATTTTCAATTTTTAGATGGATGGAAGGGTTTTGCTTTAAAGGAAAACCACAATAGATTATTAAAACAAATTCAAAGGTTATATTTCTTTTGGAATACCTATTTCCCAAATAAAAATCTTCCACCCCTTCATTTAGATATAGAGCCATATCTTTTAAAAGAATATAATAGCAAAAATTATAAACCAATTTATTTCCAATTTATAGAGTTACTAAAAAAGATTAAGGACAATTATCCTGATATAATATTATATTTAGACATTCCCTTTTGGTTAGATAATTTAAAAGGGGGAGAAAAAATAATTGGGGATATTTTAAATTTTTCCCATGGAGTTTACATTATGGCTTATAGAAGTAAAGTTTGGAGTAAAAATGGGATTATTGAAGTTTCAAATAAAGAGATAGAAATTTCCAAAAAAAAGGAAAAGAAGGTTTTTATTTCCTTAGAAACAATGGAACTAAAAGATGAAATATATTATGGAGTCTTTAAAAATGATGGAAGCAATTTCCCCCTATATTTGAAAGAAACGGAAATTCCAAATATATATCTTATCTCAAAAGATCCCTCTGAGTATGGATTAAAAATTATAGAGCAAGTGGAGGGAAGTAAAATTTCCCTTTTTGGCTTAAATTGGAAAGAAATCTTAAATTATGAAAAAGAAATTTTAAATTACTACCCAGAAATAAATGGAATCTCTTACCACCATTTGGGTTCCTTGAAAGATTTGATAAATAAATGAATTATTTAATTTACTTATCATTTTTTTCTCTTTTTTCATTACTTTTACCCCTTTTAACTTTATTAATATCAAATTTAAAGAAAAAAAGGGGGAAAAATTTAAATAAAAAATGGTATCTTTATTACTCCTTGGAAAAGAAAAAGGATGATTCCTTAAAAAAAGAAGCAATTTCTGATTTAAATTCACGGGATAAAACTTTAATAAGTGGTTCAATTAATTATTTAGGAGCCCTATCAAAAAGTGAAGACTTTGAAAAAATATTAAAATTTTTAAAAGATGATGACTTTTTTTTAAGAGTTCACAGTGCAATGGCATTAAAAGACATTGCCTTAAATAACTTTAAATTTTTTAAAGAAAATTTTAAGAGGAATCCAGAAAAGCTAATAGAAATTGCTTTAATAATTTTTCCTGATTTAAAAGAAGAAGATAAGTATGAACTCTTTAATTTGATAAAAGAAAAATTTCTTAAAAATGAAAAGGTAATGTTTGAAATTTCAAAATATTTGAAGGAATTTTTAAAGGAAGAAAAATTGGAAGAAATGCTCTTTCAATTGGATGCATATCCTGTAGGTTTTCAAAGAGAATTTTTAAAGATTTATGCAAAGAATTTTAATCTTGAAAAGAACATATCCTATTTATTTTTTAAATTAAATACTCTTCCAAAGGAAATAAGAGTTCATTATATGCCCATATTTTCCCAATATTTTTCTGAAAAAAATTATTTGGAAACTCTAAATTTTATTGAAAACTTGGAAGATAAGGAATTGGAAACCTTCTTAATTGAATATTTTCCAGACCCTGAAAATTTTATAAACTTTGTCTTAAATTTGAAAAGAAATTTAACTTCAAAGGGTTTTGAAATACTCTTGGAGAAACTTTCTTTAATAGTCCATTCCAAATTAAATGAAGCAGTTATGAACCTTTTAGAAAAAAGTCAAGAAAGGGAAGGACTAATCCTAAAAATTTCATCTTTGGCATTGGATTGGAAAGGAAGGGATATAAAGCCCTTACTTTTTTGGATTTTGACAAAGACCCATAATCCCATATATAGAAATAAAATATCAAATACAATTGAGGAAATATCCCATGATAATTAGATATATAATGTATATTTACTTTATTTTTTTTCTTCTTTTTCTCTTTACCTTTATAATGTTATCCCTTGGTGCTTACATCTCTATAAAAAAAATTAGAAAAAAAGTTCTTTGGGCAAGGGAAGATATTTTATCTAAAGCCCTCCAATATTTTCCTAAGCTCTCTTTAATTATCCCTGCATATAATGAAGAAAAAACAATTTCAAAGGCAATTAGTTCCTTCCTTGAAAGCTCCTATCCAAACTTAGAGATAATAGTTGTAAATGATGGTTCAAAAGACAATACCTTAAATATTTTAAAAAGGGATTTTGTTTTATATCCCATATATTTAGAAAAAACAAGCAACTTGCCTTCTGAGCCTTTAGTAAGATGTTATAAAAGTGGAAATTTTCCTAATCTATTAGTACTGGATAAATTAAATGGGGGAAAAGCAGATGCCTTAAATTGTGGAATAAACTATGCAAGGGGAGAAAAATTTTGCTTTGTAGATGCAGATGTAATCTTGGAGAAAGATGCTTTAATTAAAGCTGTCCTTCCCCATATATGGGAAAAAGATGTAGTAGCAACAGGAGGGTTTATAAGATTGAGAAACAATTGTTATGTCTCTGCCTTATCCTATGAAATCAATTTTCCAAAAAAAATTATTGAAAAATATCAAATTCTTGAGTATTTGAGAGCTTTTTCTTTGGGAAGAGCTGGTTGGGATTTAATAAATGGAGAATTAATCATTTCTGGTGCCTTTGGGGTTTTTGATGGGAAAACTGTAAGGGAAATAGGGGGATTTCAAAGGTTTTCTGTGGGCGAGGATATGGAAATTGTTGTAAGGATTCACAGATTTTTTAGAAAACTGAAGAAAAAATATAAAATAAAGATAGTCCCGGATGCCCTTTGCTGGACAGAAGCCCCAGATAACTTAAAAGATTTAATTAAACAAAGAAAAAGGTGGCAACAGGGTCTTACTGGAACTTTGCTAATACATAAAAACATTTTTTTCAATCCAAAATTTGGCTTAATTGGATTTTTTGTCTTTCCCTATTTTTTAATCTTTGAACTCTTAAGCCCCTTTATTGAAGTTTTTGGTTTATTAATTTTGTTTATTGGTTTTTTATCTAAAATAATTTCTTCTTATGAATTTTTAACAATTTTATTTTTACCCTTCATAATTGGTTTTATACAAAATAATATAATTTTATCTTTAAACTTTCTCTTATTTAAAATTTATAATAATTTAAGGTGGTATATCCAATTTCAATATCTAAACTTTATTGAAATGGCATACTTCCATTACATATTTAATTTCATAAAGATAAAGGCATTATATGATTTTTTTTCAAAGTTTCATCTAAAAGGCGGGTGGACATCACCTAAAAGATTGTGATAAAATAATATTATAAGGAGGTACTATGAAATTTAAGTTTACTTTTTTATGTCTTATTCTTTTACTCTTAGCTTCTTGCAAAACAGAAGAAGAAGTAAAAAAATCCTCTACCTTTAGAGTAGGAAATTATGATCTCTTATGGGAAGAAATCTCTTGTAATTATAAAATTCCTGAAGGAAAAACTTTTATTAAAGTAGAAAACAAAATAGAGGATAGATTTTGTAAGTTCATTTTTGATGGTGCCCAATACTTTGAATTTAGCTTAGATCCGAAACAAGAAAAAGAAATGGTGATTAATGCAGGAAACTACAACATTTTATTTTTTACTTCTGCCTATGGTAGTGATTTTAGAGAAAGACAACAATTTTATTTGGAAAATGAAGAATGTTATCAGCTTTCAGTTTCTTTAAGAAAAAGTTATAGGGATTATGAAACATCCCCAAAAAGATAGGAGGTAAAAATGAAAAAAGTTATTTTTCTATTAGCTGTTTTATTAGTTTTAATTCTTGCTTGTAAATCTACTGAAGAAGAAACTGTAGTTGCTTATGTTCCCCCTCCACCACCCCAAGATAGCAATTTAATTTTTAGGGATTCCTTTGATACCCATAAAAATGAATGGGTTGAAAGGACTGGAAGATGGAAATGGATTGATGGATTTCTTTCACAAACCACAAGTGACCCAAGGGAATTGAATTCAATTATCTTTTTATCCAATCCTCAAGTTGCAGATGGCTCAATTGAAACACTTGTAAGAATTAATTTTTCTGAACATGCCTTAATGGACAATCCTGCATATAACAGAAAATATATAGTTGGAGCAGGTATTATTTTTAGAATGCAGGATATGAAGAATTATTATATGTTTCGCCTTGCAGGTGAGACAGGGGCTGTTTTGGGAAAAATGGTAGATGGAGAATGGATTGATATTAAAAACCCAAGGGCTTATGATTTCCTGGAAGGAGAAGTTTTAAACTTTGGGGCAAATAATTGGTATAACTTAAAGGTTGACTTAAAAGGTAACAGAATAATATGCTATGTTCAAAACTCAGCTGTTATAAATGCCACAGATGACACTTTTTCAATTGGAAAAGTTGGCATTGTAACTTTTAAGGCATCAGCAGATTTTGATTATATAAATATAAAAAGCTTTTAATAAAATTTTTATCTAAAGGACTTTTTTTCAAGGGCTTGTTTGAACTAAATGGTAATATTATTTTTTCTTTTATTATTTGACTTCAGTCAATCCATCCAACAATTGGAAAAAAGATTGGAGAAATTGAGGAAAATTGATAACTTATATAATTTACAAATAAAAAATGAAATTTATAAAATGAAGCTTGAAAATATTAGGAAAAATAATAAAATTGAAGATCTGGAAAAACTTAAAAGCGAAATTGAATATGACCTCAATTTAGCTCTTAGATCAAGATATTTACAAATCATCAAAAAACTGGAAGAAAATTTATCTCTTTTTGAAAAAGAAAAAATTGAAAATTTTAAAAATTATATAAGGGAAATGGATTTGAGGATAGAAACCAAAGAAAATCTTGAGTGCTTTAATGATGAAATAATTGAAAAATTTAAAGATATCCACAAAAAATTTCCAGATAAATGCCCTGAATATTTTCAAAAATCAGAGTCCACAGATTTGCATTATAAAAAAATCGAAAATTATTGTCTAATATTAAAGGATATTTGTTTGTTTTCTGAGGACTTAAAAGAATTTGCAAAAGAAAAATTGGAAAAAGAAAAATCAAAATTTTTTTTAAATTTAAAAAATAAAAAAGAAATCAAAGA
>FWPU01000360.1_pt1 | contig 15023 bp, 12 predicted proteins | sample 2228361 | NCBI WGS metagenome assembly FWPU01 (sample SAMEA103939777, study PRJEB20133) | metagenome
TGCGCAGCACCGTATGCAGGATGCCGCCATTGCGGTAGTACTCCACTTCCAGCGGCGTGTTCAGACGGGCAATTGCCTGAAATTGGATGACGCGCCCATCGGGCCTGACCGCCTGCAAAGACACCAGGCTTTGCGGTTGAATGCCGTCGTGCAGCCCGAGCACATGGTAGATTTCGTCCCCGTTCAAACCAAGCGATGCCAGATTTTCGCCGGGCAAGAATTGCAACGGCAGCACGCCCATGCCCACCAGATTCGAGCGATGGATGCGCTCGAACGACTCGGCGATCACTGCTTTCACGCCCAGCAGGAGCGTGCCCTTCGCCGCCCAATCGCGGCTGGAACCAGCGCCGTATTCCTTGCCCGCCAGGATGACCAAGGGCACGCCCTCGCTGCGGTAACGCATGGCCGCGTCGTAGATGCTCATCCGCTCGCCTGAAGGGAAGTGGACGGTGACCCCGCCTTCGACGCCAGGGACGAGGCGGTTCTTCAAGCGGATGTTGGCGAAGGTGCCGCGGGTCATCACCCGATCATTGCCGCGGCGGGAACCATAGGAATTGAACTCGCGAACCGAAACCCCCTTTTCGATCAGGTATCTTCCGGCGGGGCTATCCGCGGGGATGGCGCCTGCTGGCGAGATGTGGTCAGTGGTGATCGAGTCGCCGAACACCGCCAGCGCCCGCGCCCCGCGGATTTCCCGAATTGGTTCGACCTCCAGGGAGAAATCATCGAAAAACGGCGGCTCTTGAATATAGGTGGAACTCTCGTCCCAATCGTAGAGATCGCTTTCCCGAGCCGGGATGGCATTCCAGGTTTTGTTGCCGTCGAAGACGTTGGCGTATTTCTCCCGATAAAGCTGGGGGGAAATAGCCCGGTCAATGGTCTCCTGCACCTCCTGCTCGGCAGGCCAGATCTCGCGCAGGTAGACCGGTTGACCTTGCGCGTCGTATCCGAGCGGATCGGTGGTCAGATCGATATCCACCGTGCCGGCGAGGGCGTAGGCGACGACCAAGGGCGGCGAAGCCAGGTAATTGGCGCGCACATGCGGATGGACGCGTCCTTCGAAGTTGCGATTGCCCGAAAGCACCGCCGCCGCTACCAGATCGGCGCTGGTGATGGCTTTGACCACCTCGCCCGGCAGTGGACCGGAATTGCCAATGCAGGTGGTGCAGCCGTATCCCACCACATGGAAGCCCAGCGCCGCCAGCGGCTCGATCAGGCCAGCCTGTTGCAGGTATTCGCTGACCACGCGCGAGCCGGGCGCCAGGCTGGTTTTGACATACATAGGGACGCGCAGACCGCGTTCGACCGCTTTCTTTGCCAGCAGGCCGGCGGCAACCATCACCGAGGGGTTGGAGGTGTTGGTACAGGAGGTGATGGCGGCAATGACCAGCGCCCCGTGCCCTAACTCCAGCTTGCCGCCATTGGTGCCCATTACGCCTTTGCGCATCAGGTCGGCCTCTTTCAATTCATAGCCGCGTTCCTTAACTGGCGCGGTCAACGCCTGGCGGAAGGAACGCTGCATCTCGCGCAGCGGGACTCGGTCCTGAGGCCGCTTCGGGCCAGCCAGGCTTGGCTCTACGCTCTCCAGGTTTAATTCGAGCGTTTCGCTGAATTCCGGCTCTGGCGTATCGGCAGCGCGAAACAAGCCCTGTTCTTTGAAATAGCGTTCGACCAGGTCAATGAGCTGTTCAGGACGACCGGTCAGGCGCAGGTAGCGCAGAGTTTCTTCATCGACCGGGAAGAAGCCGATGGTGGCGCCGTATTCGGGAGCCATGTTGGCGATGGTGGCGCGATCGGGCAGCGACATGGATGCCAGGCCGGGTCCAAAAAACTCGACAAACTTTTCCACCACGCCCTTCTGGCGCAACATCTGGGTGATGGTCAGGGTGAGGTCGGTTGCCGTAACGCCCTCCCGCAGCTCGCCGTAGAGCTTGAATCCCACCACCTCTGGAGCTGCCAAGTCGATCGGTTGTCCGAGCATGGCGGCTTCGGCTTCAATGCCGCCCACGCCCCAGCCGACCACGCCCAGGCCGTTGATCATGGTGGTGTGAGAGTCGGTGCCTACCAGGGTGTCAGGGAAGGCGCGCGGCAGGCCGCCTTCTGCGCCGGGTTGGCTGGTCATCACCACCTGCGCCAGGTATTCCAGGTTGACCTGGTGGACGATGCCGGTTGCCGGCGGGACGACGCGGAAATTGTCAAAGGCTTTTTGCCCCCAGTGGAGAAACTCATAGCGCTCGCGGTTGCGCTGAAATTCCAGCTCGGCGTTGCGCATCAGAGCGTCTGGCGTGGCGAAGAAATCTACCTGGATGGAGTGATCGATCACCAGGTCAACCGGCACCAGCGGATTGATGAGGCGGGGATTCTTGCCCAGACGGTCAACGGCGGCGCGCATGGCGGCAAGGTCAACCACAGCGGGAACGCCGGTGAAGTCTTGCATGAGCACCCGCGCCGGTCGGAAGGGCAGGCTGGGGCGTTCCGACTGGCGCGGCTGCCAGCGAGCCAGATTGATCACGTCCTGACCAGTGATTTCTTTGCCGTTGCATTGCCGCAAGAGCGATTCGAGCAGAATGCGAATCGAAAACGGCAAGCGGTCGAGATGGGTCAGGCCGGCTTTTTCCAGCCGATCCAGGCGGAATATCTCAAACTTACCATAAGGGGTGATCAGAACCGCGCCAGCGTTAAATTCATCTACCGACATAGAATCTCCTTGAGGCGAAACAGGTTTTTATTGCGTGGGGGTCAGCGGTTTGCGCCGGGTGATGGCGTCAGCCATGCGCGCCACTCGCGTCATGAATTCGACATCGTGAACGCGCACGATATCAGCGCCGCGGGCGATGCAGAGCGCCACCGCCGCCGCGGTGCCTTCCAGGCGCTGATCAGGGGGCAGATCGAGCGTATAGCCGATGAAGGATTTGCGCGAGGGTCCACAGAGTACCGGGTAGCCCAGGCTGCGAATCTCAGCCAGGCGGTCGAGCAGCTCCAGGTTCTGTTCCACAGTCTTGCCGAAGCCGATGCCGGGGTCAAGCACGATGTGCGCATCGGGTATCCCAGCGGCATGGGCGATCTGAACGCTTTCCAGCAACTCGCGGCGAATGTCTTCGATCAGATTCTCGTACGGAACACCCACATAACGACCGCCCAGGCGCTCGCGCACTTCGGCGTTCACCCAGGAGCTGCGATTGTGCATCAGGATCACCGGCACATCCCAGCGGGCAACCACGCCCGCCAGCTCTGGGTCGGCTTTGAACCCCCATACGTCGTTGACCATGCATGCGCCGGCTTTGAGCGCCTCCTCGGCCACGGCGGCTTTATAGGTGTCAATCGAGATGGGCACGTCCAGGTTGGCTGTCAGCAGGCGAATTGCCGGGATGACGCGCTGGAGTTCCTCGTCCAGGCTCACCGCTTCCGCGCCGGGGCGCGTGCTCTCGCCGCCCACGTCCAGGATGTCTGCCCCACCGGCGGCAAAGCGCTGCGCTTGGCGCAGCAGGCGCTCATCCGGGCTTTCCTGACGCTCGGCGGAGGCAGCCAGCAAGCCGTCGCCGGAGAAGCTATCCGGCGTGACATTGAGGATGCCCATGATATATGTGCGTTCTCCCCAAGTGAAAGTGCGCTGTTTGAGGGTCAGGGATGGGTGCATACGTCACCTTCTGGCGCTGGGGTCAGGGGATGGCGCCAGCCAGAGCAACCAGAAATGCGGGGTTCAAGAGGGCGGGCGCGAAGGCTAGGCAATCAAAGTGAGCGGTCTGTCGAGCCAGGCTTCAGCCTCCTCGATGGTGCGGAAGAGGCCCATTTCCACGCCACCGGGGGTTGTCAGCGCAGCGACCTCTTTCAGCGCCTCGATGACTTTCTCGCTGGTTGCCACTACTGCCAGGCGGATGTTGCGGACCGAAGGGTCGTTGTTCAGTTCGATGGCATACTTGATAGCCTCTTCGGATATGTCCTCCAACTGACGCAGATCGTACAGGTTGCGCGTCAGGCGGTCCGAGTCGAGCAGGTGTTCCAGCGAGAACTCGCGCCAGTGATCAAGAGTGGCTTTGGAGGTATCACTAAAGGTGAAGTGCATCCCGCCATCTGGTCGGCGCACAACGGTATAGCCAATGTTTGGAGCAGGCTTCCATTTGAGCGGTTTGATCTCAGCTTCAGACATGGTACGTCTCCTCTCTCAGGAACCGGACGACTTGCCATAGCCAGTTTCCCTGGCGCAGAAAGGTTATTTCAAGTACCCTATTCTATCTTAACTCCCGCTTCGAATGGGTCAAGCGGTCAGCAGATTTTAGCACAAACCCAGCGCATGCGCTTATGAATTGGCAGGGACTTTGTGCACACCACCGGCATCAATATCGGCCAGGAGCTGGCGGATCGACTTGCCCAGCACGGGGTGTTGCAGCTCGGGTTGAAGCTCGGCAAGCGGCACCAGCACAAAAGGGCGCTGGGCTAGCTGTGGGTGCGGGATGGTCAACCCTGGCCGGTCAATGATGAGATCATCGTAGAAGAGGATATCCAGGTCGATCAGCCGGGGGCCATAGCGGAAGGTAGCCTGGCGCCCCAGGTTGCTTTCCACGCGCTTGAGATAAACCAGCAACTCCTCGGGCTCGAGCTGAGTTTTCACCAGGATTACCTGGTTATAGAAAGCGGGTTGATCCAGATATCCCCACGGAGGGGTTTCGTACACCGAGGAGGCGGCCAGCAACTGCACCTGCGGCGGCAGGGCTTCTCGGGCGCGGCGCAGGTTTTCAGCCCGATCGCCCAGGTTTGTGCCCAGCGCCAGGTAAACGATGTGTTCCATGGGTTGACCTGTGGGATGCACGGCAGCGAGTTAAAGCCTCTCCAGGATCGAAGCAGTAGCCATACCGTGACCGATGCACATCGTCTGTAAGCCGTATCTCGCGCCGCTGCGCTCTAACTCATGAAGCAGCTTGGTCATCAGAATGGCGCCGGTAGCGCCAAGGGGATGGCCGAGGGCAATGGCGCCGCCGTTGGGGTTCACCCGCGCCGGATCGATTTCGATTTCTTTGAACCACGCCAGCACAACCGAAGCAAAGGCTTCATTGATTTCGACCAGGTCAATATCGTCAAGGGAGAGGCCGGCTTTCTTGACCACCTGGCGGGTGGCGGGTATTGGCCCATCCAGCATCAGCACCGGATCGGTGCCAACCACTGCCCGCGCCACCAGGCTCGCCTTGGGCGTCAGGTTGTACCTTCCAACGGCTGCTGGCGAAGCCAGCACCAGAGCCGCTGCGCCATCGCTGATCTGGCTGGCGTTGCCAGCGGTGATCACGCCATCTTCCTTGAAGACGGGTTTCAATGTAGCCATCTTGGCGCGGTCGGGCGGCATGCGCACGCCCTCGTCCTGACTGACAATCCTGCCCTCTGGCAGGGGGATCGGCAAAATCTGCGAGGCAAAACGGCCCTGTTGAATGGCGTGCATGGCTTTCAAATGGCTATGGTAAGCAAAATCGTCCAACTCCTCTCTGTCCAGGCTCCATTTTTGCGCCATCAGCTCGGCGCTGATCCCCTGGTGCACCAACGCGTAGGGGAAATCCTGCGGCCACGTCGTTGGCCAGTCGCTGCCAATCGGTTGGTGCGACATCATTTCGGTGCCACCAGCTACGATGATGTCCATGTCGCCAGCGAGGATAGCCTGGGCGGCGAAGTGAACCGCCTGCTGGCTCGAGCCGCACATGCGATTGAGGGTGACCGCGGGAACCGTCACCGGAAATCCCGCCTGCAGGACTCCCAGTCGGGCGAGGTTGGCGCCCTGGTCTCCGATGGGCGTGACGCAACCCCAGATCACGTCATCCACCTGCGCCATCTCGATGCCTGCCCTTTCGACGGCGGCTTGCAAAATCATGGCTGTCAGGTTGACGGGAGAAATGGGGTACAGGCTGCCGGTGGGCTTGCCAATGCCAACCGGTGAGCGGACGGCGGATAGGATATACACGTCGCTTGCCATCTTGTCCCTCTGGCTTTCGTGATATAAGATGTGCGTATTAAGAATACCATGAATGGCTACGAATCTCATGGGAATGAGCTGCCATCCTGGCAAAACGAAGTATGCCGGTGACCGTGGAAACCGGCGGGTTGGGATTCTTGCCCTGCTGCTGCGGAACGCAGTCGGTTTACAAAATCCTCCAGCCAGAATACAATTGGCCGGGTTGATGCAAAAGATACTCTTTTGTTGGAGGAGCGCGCATGGCGCAGGCGACGTTTCATTTTCCACGCGGCTTTTTATGGGGGACAGCGACCTCGTCTCACCAGGTGGAAGGCAATAATACGAATAACAACTGGTGGGCGTGGGAACAGGAAGAGGGGCGCATTATCCAGGGACACAAATCGGGGCTCGCCTGCGACTGGTGGGGCGGTCGCTGGCGAGAGGATTTGGATCGAGCAGCCGAAGCCGGGCAGAACGCCCAACGCCTTTCGATCGAGTGGAGCCGTGTTCAGCCGGAGCCGCAGCGTTGGGACGAGGAAGCCCTGGATCATTATCGCCAGATGATCCGGGGTATGCACGAACGCGGCCTCACCCCGCTGGTCACGTTGCACCATTTCAGCGACCCGTTATGGCTATCCGAGCAGGGCGGCTGGGAAAATGATCAATGCCCTGAGTTGTTCGCGAAGTACGCCGGCAAAGTAGTCGAGGCGCTGCGAGAGTACGTCAACCTCTGGGTGACCATCAATGAGCCGAATGTGATGGTGTCAGCCGGGTACTACGTGGGCGTCTGGCCGCCGGGTAAGAAAAGCCTTCCCGCGGTTTTTCGTGTGATGGCGAACCAGGTTCGCGCCCACGCCGCGGCTTATCGTCTTATTCATCGCCTGCAGCCAACGGCGCGGGTGGGCATAGCGCTCAACTACATGCCCTTCGTGCCAGCGGTTCGCTGGTCACCATTCGACCGCCTGGTCGCGCAGTTTCAATCAGATGTGTTCAATGAGGCTTTCCCCAGAGCCTTGAGCAGCGGTGTGTTGCGTTTTCTCACCTGGCGTCGGCGCTTGCCCGAGGCTCGTGGCACCCAAGATTACCTGGGTATCAACTATTATCTTCAAGAGAAAGCCTCTTTTGCGAGTTTGTTTAAGCCTATGGAGAAGCTTCCCTCATCGAGTTTTGGGGAAAACGATCAGCATATCATGTATCCCCCCGGGATGTTCGCTGCAGTGCGCTGGGGTCTCAAATTCAAGTTGCCGATTATCATCACCGAGAACGGCGTGGCCGATGCTGAGGATCAACTGCGCCGACGTTATCTGATTGAGCACCTGCACCAGCTTTGGCGGGCGGTGAACTTCAATTACCCGGTCAAAGGCTATTTCCATTGGTCGTTGGTGGATAACTTCGAGTGGGAACGCGGCTGGACGCAACGCTTCGGCTTATGGGAGCTGGATGTGGATACGCAGGCGCGCCGCAAGCGCCCCAGCGCCGACCTGTATGCTGAGATCTGCCGCGAGAACGGCATTTCCTCGGAAATGGTCGCGCGGTACGCCCCAGAGATATTTGAGAAAATGTTTCCCAATTGATGCCCCAATGACCTCCCAGGGTTCGCGTTGGCGACATCCAGAAGAACTGTATGCGCTGGTCTGCCGGCCTGCCTTGCCGCAGGACACGTCAGATGTAATGGAATTAACGCGCACAATTTGGGAGGGAGAGGACTATGTGCCGGGTGCCTGGTTGGGATGGCTGCAAGACGCCAATGGGTTGCTGGCGGTTGCGCAGTATGGCCCGCGCGTGGTCGGATTGGGCAAGCTCTCGTGCCTTGCCGCAGGGGAATGGTGGATGCAGGGCTTGCGCGTCGATCCGGCTTATGAAGGCAGGGGAATCGCCTCTCGCCTGCACGATTACATCCTGAGGTATTGGGTGGAAAACGGCGAGGGCGTGCTTCGCCTTTCAACGGCGTCATTTCGCGCCAGTGTGCAGCATCTGTGCTACCGAACCGGCTTTCAAAAAGTGGCCGAATTCACCCCATTTGGGGCAGCGGCTCTACTTGCGGAGGGGTCGAGTTTTCTGTACGTGCCACCGGAGGAAGCCGCTCAAGTTTTTACCGCGGTTGCCGAGAACGAAATCGTATTACGATCACGCCGATTGATGGATTGGGGCTGGCAGTGGGTTTCGCTCAGCCCAGAACGCCTGAGCGAAGCCGCGCAGACCGGGCGTCTGTGGCGCTGGCGCGGCGGCGAGACAACAGCGACGGGTGAATTGGTTGCCAGAGGCGATGAGGACGAGAATGCCTTGGCGGCTGAACTGCTGGCGTGCCAGCGGGAAAACCTGGTCGAATTGCTGTTGGATTTCCGTCGCCTGGCTGGGGCGTTGGGTTATTCAAAGGCAGCCTGGTTCGCCCCGCTTGGGGCTGGGTTGGAGGCAAACCTGGAATCAGCGGGTTATGAGCGCGAATGGGAAGCATCGGTGTACGTCTATGAGAAGCAGCATCCCATCCATCCAGCACCCCTTGTGGTATAATCCCGCACGCCGACGGAGAGAAAATCGTCCGGCGTTTCAAGGAGAGGTTGCGTAGTCTGGTCTAACGCGCGCGCCTGGAGAGCGCGTGAGCCGCAAGGCTCCGCGGGTTCGAATCCCGCCCTCTCCGCCAGAAAACTGATGGTAGTCGTCTGCGATAAACTCCATGGGAGGCAGCAACGGCTACCCTTTTTATTATGCGCTGATGCCAGGCTCTTCCAGGGGGTGAGACTCAATCGGTCAGCCTGCGCCGGCCATAGCGGTGCCAATGGCGCGCAGGAGGATTCCCACCAGGAAGAGGAGCGCCAGACCGTAAATCAACATCTCCCTGCGCTCCTGCCTGCCCTTGGTGAAGGCGTACACCGCCGGGATGGTCATGGCAGCCACAATCCCATAGAGAACGTGGATCGAACGTTCAGGGCGTTCTCCAGCCAGCCAGAGATACCCCCCCAAAGCTCCCTGGACGAGAATCAAGATTTCGCCAATGACTAATGCTCCCCAATAATTGCTGCTCAACCCTTGTTTGCGGATCAGGCGCCAAAGGCCCCAAATTGCCATGATGCTAACAAACAACAAGGCGGTGTTTGCCAGCCGTCCGTGGATGTCGGCCAGAGACATAGATACCTCCCGTCGGCATTTGGCGATCTCATCAGTGCCGGTTGCGCCATCATACCACACCTGACAGCGGTGTGTTGAAGATGAACCGGGCTCTGGTTGCGTGATTGTGGATGGCGCAGGGTGATACATGGATCACCCGTTTGTGCGAAACAAAATCACACCAAAAGATTTTGGGGGTGTATGCGGCGCGGGGGCTTTTTTGGTAGACTCTCATGGGTGAGTGACATTATTTACCCGAATTATCTTGTTTGTGCTGGATGTTCGTGATACACTTCTCAAAGTTATTAAAGCATATATGAATTATCCGATTAGGAGTGGCGGGTTATGAGCAACCATCCTGAACAGGGAAATCAACAGCGCGTTCCAATCAATCGGCGTGAGTTCTTGAATCTGGCCTGGCTGGCTTCGTTGGGTTTTCTTACCCTAAACATCGCTGGCGTTACCTATCTTTTCGCCATGCCACGCTTCAAGGAAGGCGAGTTTGGCGGCGTCGTCAATGTTGGCGCTGTGTCAGAGTTGCCCGAAGCTGGTTCTGCGCCGGTGAATTTGCCTGTTGCCAAGACCTGGCTTTCAAACACCGACGCTGGTGTGGTAGCGCTGTATAAGGTTTGCACCCACCTGGGTTGCCTGTACAACTGGAACAATCAGGAGAGCAAGTTTATTTGCCCCTGTCATGGGTCTCAATTTGAGATTGACGGCAACTACATCAAAGGCCCAGCGCCGCGCTCGCTGGATCGTTTCGTTGTCCGCGCGATTGACCCAAACACGGGCGAAGTGCTGGCAGAAGCCGTGAATGAACCGCTTTCCCTGGATGGCTTGCCGGGCAACGCCATTATCCAGATTGACACCGGAAAGAAGGTGACCGGGGTTGCCCACGCGTAAACGGGGCGATTTCTCGAAGCTTTCCTTGCAGATGAGGGAGATTCCATGCTGAGATCATTGAATTTTAACGACCTGCGCAAGAAGGCGATCGGCGCCATTGACAATCGAGTGCGCATCATCACTGCTGGCCTGGGATTGGATGAATTGCGCGCCTTGATGCGCGGCGATCCACCTACAGAAAAGCCCAATCCGCGTTATCGCGTCCATACGACCAGCTTCCTCTTCCACATTCGACCGCGCTATTATGAGAAAGGCAGCACGATCTTCACCCACACCTTTCGATTGGGCTTCTTCACAAGCCTGTTCTTCTTTGTGGAGCTGATCACTGGCCTCATCCTGATGATTTATTACACCCCTTCGCCGGAGGGAGCTTACCAATCCATCCTTGCCCTGGAAAGCAATGTGTTTTTTGGCAAGCTGCTGCGGGATATGCATCGGTTGGGGGCTGAGGCGATGGTGATCTTTACCTCGCTGCATATGCTGCGCACCTATTTGACCGGCAGTTACAAAAAGGAACGTTCGTTTACCTGGTTCACCGGTGTGATCCTGCTTGGTATCACCCTGGGCCTGAGTTTCAGCGGCTATCTCCTGCCGTGGGATCAACTGGCGTATTGGGCGGTAACCATTGGCACCAGCATGGCAGAAGCTGCACCCCTGCTCGGTCAACAACTTAACCTGCTCTTGCGCGGCGCGCCGGATATCGGGGCGGGGGGGTTGTTGCGCTTCTACCTGGCGCATGTGGTCTTGCTGCCACTTGGCGCTATCCTGGTCATCAGCATCCATTACTATAAGGTCTCGCGCGAGCATGGCATTTCCTTGCCAGCCCGCTTTGAAGAAGGGGATGTGTCCCCTGAGGTCAAAAAGAACGCCAAGAGCCGGGTGGACTTCATCCCCGACTTGCTAACCCATGAGGTTTTCTTAACAACCCTGGGCTTGTTAGCGGTGGTTGCGGCGATTGTGCTATTCGGCTACAGCGCGCCGCTAGAACATCACGCCAATCCTCAGCAAACGCCGCTGGATACCAAAGCGCCCTGGTACTTCTGGTGGTTGCAGGGCATGCTCAAGCTGGGCGATAAGACCCTGATGGGGATCATCCTGCCGACCATTATTGTCCTGCTGTTGATCGGCGTGCCGTACCTGGACCGCAACCCCCATCGCAGTCTGTTCAAGCGTCCAGTGGCGGTCAGTCTGGGTTTGCTTTCGGTGATGACCCTGATCGTGCTGAGCTACATGGGGTTGCCCATTTACGGCATCGAAACCCCTGCCGCCACGCGCATCATTCAGGATATCGCGCCCGAGGAAGGGCATGGTCCACTCTATGAAATCCCCTATGACCAATTGCAACCCGGCGTGTACACCGTGAGCGAGACGCCTGCGGATGATTTGTGTCCCACCATTGATTACGGCTGTCCAAAGCTGACCGAGGTTTTCCTGCAATTCAACAACCGGATTATCGAGGCAGCGACCAATCCAAACCTCTCGGAGGAGCAGCGCTTGCCAAACCCCGAAGCGGTGATGGTTATCGAAGACTGGCAGCAAGACCTGCGTAAAGTAACCCTGCGCATAGCCTGGGATGATCCAAAAACGAATCAGCGAGCCAGTTACGAAAAGCTGGTTTTTATGCACAAGGATCATATCCGGGAATGATTTGCTGCTGCGAGAGGTGAGGAGCAAATATGTCGCGAACCAATCTTGAAATCTTGTTAGGCATCATCTTGGTGCTTATCACTGGCGGCATGCTGGTTGCCTATGGTCTGAATGAAGAAAAGCGCATGGCAGAGTACGAGAAATCCCAGCGTGCTCAGGCGATTGAAGTGGGTGCCAAGCTCTATGATACGAACTGCAAGGGTTGTCACGGCATACAGGGAGAGGGTATTCCTGGCCTGTGCCCACCACTGAATGATCAATACTTCTTCACGCAGAGATTGAAGGAAGTAGGGTGGAGCGGGACGCAAGAGGATTACATTATCTCCACGATTGCCTCCGGTCGGCTGGCTTCCACCCGACCGGAGCAGTACCCCGGCGGAGCCAGTCCGGCCATGCCATCCTGGTCTGAACGCTATGGCGGTCCTCTGCGCGACGACCAGATACGCGATCTCGCCGCCTTCATCCTGAACTGGGAGGCGACCGCGCCGATGAGGGAAATGACTCCCACGCTTGCCGGGCCGCCCGTTGGAACAGATATTCTGCAAACCCTGCCGGAAGGGAACGTCGCCTCAGGTGAAGCGCTGGCCACAACCAAGGGATGCGTGGGTTGCCATGTTTCTACCAATACTGGCCCAGCTTGGGCAGCCTCTGGCGGTGAACCGGGTATCGGCGAACGCGCCGCCTTGCGCCTCAGCCAGCCGGATTACACGGGGATGGCCACCACGCCTGAGCAGTATCTGCTTGAGTCGATTGTCAACCCGGCAGCTTATCTCGTGCCGGGATTCCAGCCGGTCATGCCCGCTAACTACGGCGCTACGTTGACCGCCCAGGATGCAGCCGACCTGATCGCTTACATGCTGACGATAAAGTGAGGCGCTGATGCGATTCGCCAATCGCTTGTGGTCTCTCGGAATAGCCCTGTTGTTAAGCCTGTTCTCGCTGGCAGGCGCGATCAGCCTCGCCCGCGCGCAGACAAGTGGTCCGGAACAGGTGCAGCTTGGCGAAAGGCTGTATGTCGAAAACTGCGCTGTCTGCCACGGCAGCGATGGGCAAGGGCGCGTCGGGGCAAGGTTGTCCAAGGATTGGCCCTCACTGCGTCCCGACCTGCTGGTGCGAGCCACCATTGCCAACGGGGTGCCTGGTTCGCCCATGCCAGCCTGGAGCCAGGCACAGGGTGGTCCGCTTACCGAGGCAGAGATTGACGCCATTGTCGCCTACATTCTGACCTGGCAGACGGGCGGACCACCGGTAATTCCGCCCACCCCGACCCCGATCGCCCGACCAGCTTACACACCTGTTCCCAACGTGGAAGGCGACCCGAATCGCGGGGCAGTGTTATACGATCAGAATTGCGCTGTCTGCCACGGGCCGAACGGCGAAGGCCGAATTGGGGCAAAGTTATCCAGGGCATGGCCGGCGATCAGGCCAGATTTAAGCGCCAAGGCAACCATCGCCAATGGCATCCCTGGCTCGCTCATGCCAGCCTGGAGCCAGGAAAAGGGAGGTCCGTTGCTCGAGGCGGAGATCAATGATCTGGTGGCATTCCTGCTGGTGCTGGCTGAGACCGGCGTTCAGGTTGCGCCAGCCACGCCGACGTCCACGCCAGCCCCCAGCGCTTTTTTCTCCGGTTGGGGAGGTATTTTCTTCGCCCTGCTCCTCTTTGCCGTCATTGTTGCTGTTGCCATCATCTTACAAACGCGACAGCGATGAGCATGCAAGATCGGACGGGGATTGACCGGTTGGTTCAGCCCCAGGATGTCTGTACGGCAGCTGGTTCAGGCCGCTCCTTCCGCCTGCAAGCGGTAGCCAAGCGCCTCTGTGCCCTGCAGAAGCAGACCAACCATCGCCAGGGTTAACCAGACAAAGACGAAGGTGATCAAGGCGGCCAGAACGTTCATTATTGTGGGCAGATTGCGGTCGAGCGCCTTCAAACGCGCGCTCAGGTCAGCGGCTGCAGATTGATATTGTTGCAGCACTGCTCTGGAGTTCTCCAGGCTGGTTGCAATCGCGCCGATATCAGAAGTTATCGCAGCAACTTCCCGTTGGATGGTTTCTACATTTGAAGCGGAGCTGTTGATCCCACCGCTCATCTGTTCAAACGTTTGCGGCAGGCTGTCCAGGCTCTGCGACAGATCTGCCAGGCCTTGATGCAACGGCGTTTGCGGGTTGTAAAGATCCGGAGAGACGAATGGCAGGCTGGAAAACACCCTCAGCACCGTATCAATCACGCGTGCGCCTTCTTGGGCGCTATTGAGCGCCGCCTGGGCAGAAACGACCGTCATCGGCAGAATCCCATCCATGAGACCTCCCAGCGCCTCCAGGATGGGCTTGGTGCTTTGAATGGTGTCCGCAGTGGCGTTCATGGCGTTTTGCAAGGCGTTAATGCTGCGGATAGAGGTGTCCAGAGCGTTGATTGCCACTTCTAAGCCTTGAACGCTTTCGTCAAGGATTGTAGTCAGCAGCCCAACAGTGGTTTTTGCTGCACTGGTGACGGGATTTTTATACTTCCAGGTAAGGAAAACTGCGCTGGCGTTGAATAGAATTCCCAATATGGCGGCGACAATAAGTGTGGTTGCCAAAATGCGGTGGATTAATTTTTTCATGAGCCTGATTCTCCCTGCTAAGCTAATTGGTGGTGGTAGATATAGCCCGTTTGCCCGACCATTGTATCACCCTCGGTGTGGGCAATCAGGGATGGGTTATAATTTCTCACCGTTCAGGTTCAAAATGGTGTACTTTTCATCCCGCGGACAGTGAAGCGATGCATATTCTGGTAACCAATGATGATGGCGTTGATGCCCCAGGTCTCTTGAGCCTGGCTCAGCAGGCGCGCAGCCTCGGCTTGGTGACGGTTCTGGCGCCCGATCGCAATTGGTCTGCTTCTGGCCATGTCAAGACGATGCACCGTCCCTTGCGGGTGAAAGAAGTGCAACTGGCCGACGGCAGCCCGGCGCTGGCCAGCGATGGCGCCCCTTCCGACTGTGTCGCCCTGGCTTTGCTTGGCCTGTTGCCGCAGAAAGTCGACCTGGTGATCTCCGGAATCAATCCCAACGCCAACATTGGCCATGATGTGACGTATTCCGGCACGGTGACGGCGGCAATGGAAGCAGCGATCTGGGGCATACCCGCCATCGCGGTATCTTTGGACGCGCCTGAGTATCATGCCGGTCCTTTGGATTACTCAGCCGCTGCCCAGATTGCATGCCGTGTTGCCGCAGCCCTTCACCAACGGGGGTTGCCCAACACGGCTTTGCTCAACGTGAACGTTCCCTACCGTCCCTTGGATCAAATCAGGGGATTCAAGATCACCCGCCAGGGGTTGCGCGTGTATCGGGATTCTCTAGTCAGGCGGGAAGATCCGCGCGGCCGTCCTTACTACTGGATTGGCGGCGAAGCTCCCACTGGCGTGCTTGAAGAAGGCACGGATTTCAGCGCG
>FWPU01009664.1_pt1 | contig 15022 bp, 8 predicted proteins | sample 2228361 | NCBI WGS metagenome assembly FWPU01 (sample SAMEA103939777, study PRJEB20133) | metagenome
CGGCTCGCGCGGCTTTTACGCCAACGGCAAAGCTGAGATCGACGGCAAACGCTACCAGGTGCAGATCCAGGTCGTCGAGATCGGCAGCAAAGCTCAGCACGTCGTCGAGAGCGCCTGATCTCTACAGATTGCGGACGGCCTCCCAGTAGGCCCGGATATTGGCCAGCGGCACGTCCGGCGTGATCGTGTTGCTGGTGAAGAAGACGAGCGTCGCCTGGCCGCGGCAGACGTCCACGGCGCGCCGCACTTCGGCGCGGACGTCGTCGGGCGTGCCGAAGGGAAGCGTCGTCGTCACCTCCAGCGGGCCGAAGATGAGGAGCGGATCGCCGTCGCGGGTGCGGCGCTGCACGATCCATTCCAGCTCCATGCCGCACTCGCGCTGGAATCCCTGCAGGCCTCCCACGCCGCAGGCCAGCACGTCGTCGAGCAGCGGTCGCCAGTCGCCGTCGCAATGCCAGACGACCCTGGCGCCAGCCTCCAGCAACGGCTCCAACGTGTAACGCAGCAAGGGGAAGTACTCGCGGCGCAAGAACTCGGGCGAGACCAGCGGACCGCGCTGGCTGCAGATATCTTCGCCGGTGAGGATAGCGCGCGGGTGGATGCCCTCGCGGATCGCGCGCGCCCGCAGTCGCGCGCGCTGGCGGCCGCGTGCGGCGCTGATCTGGATCAGCTTGCGATACTCGTTCGGGTACAGGGCCAGCGTCGTGAGCGCCGTCTCGTAGCCGAAGCGCGCGTACCAGAGCGCCTGCGGGATCATGCTCCAGTCGGCGGGGCACCAGAGAAGCTCGCCGCACTGCGCCTGGCGCGCCTGGTGTTCGGCGACGAACGCCCGATACTCGCTCTCGAAGTCGAATTCGGCTTCGATCTGGTCCACGCTCGGCTGCGCGGCGATGTACGCGAGCACGTCATTGACCGTGTAGCGGGCGCGCTCCTCGATGATGTTCTCATCGACGCAGCGGTAAGCGCCGCGGGCGATGGGAACGAAGACGGTGACGACCCCGTCTGAGCCGAGGATGCGCTCCGCCTCCAGGCCCCAATAGAAAGGGTCGGACCAGTACTCATCCTCAGAGCAGCCGGTGAGGGCCTGGATGTGACCAGGCGCAGCCAGCCAGCCGCCCAAAATGGGAGGGCGGTCGGGCGTATCGAGGTTGAAAGCGCAAGCCAGGCGTTCGTGGTGGTTCATAAGGCTCCTCGTTGACAGGGATGATCTCGCCAGCAGGGGCGGACGGCTGCCGGCCCCTGCTGGATGATACTGACAAGGTTATGCGCCAGGAAATTCCTCGCGAGCCGTGACCAGAACCATCTCGCCGTTGCGCCCCATCATGCGACGAGGCGGCGCGGGCGTCGGCGAGCTGCTGGCCGGCTCCTCGAGCGCGGCGCACGGCGTGCCGAAGAGGGGCCTGGCGAAGGGGAGGTGCGTGCGGCCGCGGGCCAGGATATGCAGGTAGTTGGCCGCATCCCCCTCCCACGGCTGTCCGTGGTTCCAGGGCACCCAGGAGCGGGCGTTGCAGTAATGCGACACGAACGAGCGGCGGAAGCGGTCCGTCGAGCGATTGACCGACGAGCGATGCAGGATATGGCCCTGGAAGAAGACGACGTCGCCGGGATGCGCTTCGATGAGGACTGGCTCCGGATACTTCTGCACCACGCGCGAGAGGGTGTTGACGCTGTCGTCCTGGTTGCTGACGTTGGCCACCGTCTCCAGGTCCTCGAAGGCGCCCTCCGCGTGGACGAAGCCGAGGTCGGGATCGGCGGTGGGATAGATCGGCTCGTGGTTAGAGGTGGGGATCATGCGCAGCGCGCCGGTCTCAGCGTCGGCGTGATCGAGGGCGATCCAGGCGCCGATCAGCGTGTCGGGATAGGTGGTGATGTAGTAGGAATCCTGGTGCCATCCCTGGCCGCCGCGGCCGGGCGGGTTCAGGAAGAGCATCGTCTGCAGGGCCAGCACATCGGGGCCGATGAGGGCCTCGAGCACGTCGAGGACGCGCGGGTGCAACAGGTAGCGCTCGGCGATCGGGTGAGCCCGGTGGAGCATGTGGATGCGCGAGAAGCGGCTGTACAGCTCGGCCGGGCTGGCGTTAGGCGGGGGCGGCGGCACGCCCGGCAGCTCGATGCGGCCGTAAAGGAGGTCCATGGCGAACTGCTGCAACTCAGCGACCTCCGCGTCGGGCACGAGATTGCGGACGACGATATAGCCCTGGCGTTGGTATGTGATGTACTCTTCGACCGTCACACGATAGCGGTCTGGACGATCCTGGGCGAGCGGGCGATACATCTCTCAACCTCCTCAGCAAGCGATCACGGGGGAACCATCTCACTCGTTACTCGTCAATCGTCACTCGTCACTCGTCACTCGCCACCCTCTCACCTTCTCCCAAACTCCTGGGCCAGTTGGCTGGCGCTGATATGGATCATCGTCGGGCGGCCATGCGGGCAGGTGCGCGGCGCGCGGCATTCCTCAAGTTGATGGATCATCTCCTGCATCTCGGCCAGGGCCAGCGGTTGGCCGGCTTTGATCGCGGCGCGTTTGCAGATCAGGCGGACCAGCGCCTCCTCTTCGGCCTGGGCCACGCGATGGCGCTCCGAATCCAGCGATTGCGCCAGGTCTTCGAGGGTGGCGCGCGGGTCGCCGCGGCTGAGGATGGCGGGGAGCGCGCGCAGCAGGTAGGTATCGGGGCCGAACGGCTCCAGCTCGAAGCCGAGGCGCGCCATCTCCTCCATCTCGGCCGCGAGGGTCGCCGCGGCGGCCGGCGAGAGCTGGATCGGGATCGGCTGCAGCAGGCGTTGGCTGGGGACATTGCCCGCGCGACGTTGGGCCATCATTTGTTCGTAGAGGATGCGTTCGTGGGCGGCGTGCTGGTCGATCAGATAGATGCCCGCCGGCCCTTCGGCGACGATATAGCTGGCGCTGACCTGGCCGACGACGCGCAGCATGGGCAGCCCCTCGCCCGTCGTTGGGGAGGGACTGGCAGAGGCGGGCGGCGACGCTGACGGAGCGGCTGGCGGGCGCGTGAGGCGCAGGGCGCCCTGGACGGCGGTCGGCTCGTCCTGGCCAGCGCTGAGTAACAGCTCGCGGCGGGCGGCCCAGGCGCCCTCGTCGGCGCCCAGGCTCACCAGGGGCGTCGGCGCCTGCTCGATGAGGGTCGTGCGCACCGCGCGCTCGACGGCGTGATAGACGGCGCGCGGATCGCGGAAGCGGACCTCAGCCTTGGCGGGATGGACGTTGACGTCAACGGCTTCGGGCGGCATCTCCAGGAAAAGGATCGCGAGGGGATAGCGGCCCTGCGGCAGCAGCGTATGGTAGGCCTGCACGATCGCATGGGCCAGGCTGGTGTCGTGAATCCAGCGCCCGTTGAGGAAGAGGGTCAGGTACGAGCGGTTGGCGCGATGCAGGCTGGGCGCGGAGACGAAGCCGCGCACGGCGACGCCATGGCGTTCCTGGGGGGGGATCGCCAGCATCGCGCGGGCGACCTCCACGCCGTAGGCTTTGGCGAGGACCTCCGGGACGTCGCCGGAGCCGGTGGATTGGAAGACGAGGCGTCCGCTATTGACGAAGCTGAAGCGGCGACCGGCGTTGGCGAGGGCGTAGCGGGTGACGAGGTCCTGGATGTAGGCGGCCTCGCTGGCGGGCGGGCGCAGGAACTTCAGGCGCGCCGGCAGATTGTGGAAAAGATGCTCGACGACGACGGTGGCGCCCGCAGGGGCGCCGATCGCCTCGCGATGCACCACGCGACCCTCCTCCAGGCGGATCTGCACGCCGATCGTCTCCGTGCGATGGCGGGTGAGCAACGTCACCTGGGCGACGGCGGCGATCGAGGCGAGCGCCTCGCCGCGGAAGCCGAGGGTGCGGATGTGCTCGAGGTCATCGACCGTATGGAGTTTGCTGGTGGCGTGGCGGGCGAACGCCAGTTCGACTTCGGCGGCGGGGGTGCCGTGGCCGTCGTCGCTGACGCGGATCAGGCGACGGCCTCCGTCGACGATCTCGACGCGCAGGTCGTGGGCGTCGGCGTCGAGGCTATTCTCGATCAGCTCCTTCACGACGGAGGCGGGGCGTTCGATCACCTCGCCGGCGGCGATCCGGCTGGCGACCTCGGGCGGAAGCAGTTGGATGGACATGGCAGCGATTGTAGCATGGCGCGAGAGAAGGGCCAAGCGCGGGCCGGGAGGTTGCTGTATGCGGATGGCCTCCGGATCGAGCGTTGGCGGCGCGGTTTCCGGTCGGGAGACCGGAAACGAACCCGTCCTCCTGATTGCGCCTGGTCTCCCGACCAGGCGCTCGCTCTCTGGTCGAGTCTGGCCTTCCGACCCAGCGTTGGCGGCGCGGTTTCCGGTCAGGAGACCGGAAACGAACCCAGAAGGAAGCCGGAAACGGCCCCGTCCTCCTGATTGCGCCTGGTCTCCCGACCAGGCGCCTCTCCGATCGCGTCCGGCCTCCCGTCCCAGCGCTGGCGGCGCGGTTTCCGGTCAGGAGACCGGAAGCGAACCCAGGAGGAGGCCAGAAACGAAGCGGTTTCCAGTCGGGAGACCGGAGACGAATCCAGAAGGAGACCGGAAACGAACCAGCCCCCTGAAGGAGCCTTTAGCTCTTCGCCTGAGCGTAGCTCTCGGCGACGGCGGCCCAGTTGACGACGTTCCACCAGTTCTGGATGTATTCGGGCCGGCGGTTCTGGTACTTCAGATAGTAGGCATGCTCCCAGACATCGATGCCGAGGATGGGCGTGTCGCCGTCCATGAGCGGGCTATCCTGATTGGCGGTGGAGTAGACCTTGAGCGCGCCCTTGCTGACGACGAGCCAGGCCCAGCCGCTGCCGAAGCGAGCGGCGGCGGCGGCGCTGAACTGCTCCTTGAACGCGGCGAAGGAGCCGAACGCGCTGGCGATGGCGGCGGCGAGATCGCCCGTCGGTTCGCCGCCGGCGTTGGGGCCCATCCACTTCCAGAAGAGCGAGTGGTTGAGGTGGCCGCCGCCGTGGTTGCGCACCGCGGTGCGGATGTCTTCGGGGACGCGATCGATCTCGCGCAGGAGCGCTTCGAGCGGGCGGTCATGCAGCTCGGGGTGCTTGTCGAGCGCGGCGTTGAGGTTGGTGATGTACGCCTGATGATGCTTCGTGTGATGGATCTCCATCGTGCGGGCGTCGATGTACGGCTCGAGGGCGTCGTAGGCGTAAGGCAGCGCCGGTAACGTGTGTGCCATTTTGGTCGTCTCCTTTTCTGTGAATTCCGATCCCGCGTGGAGCCTGGCTCGGCGGGAAGAGAACGTTTAGCAACGATCCTGTATAATAATTATAGCGCGCCGGCGCCGTTTGTCAAATTTAGATTATAGAATTAGAAGATAACGGCTGCACCAGTCCCGCCTGGGCGATCGGGCGCAAGGCGCTGCCACCGTAAGCCAACTGTAAGGTGATCACATCCAAAACCATTGAATTATATGATAATTTTCTGCGATAATCCTGGCGAGGCGCCCCTCCTCGCCAGGATCGTATGGCCAGACGGATCCCCTGCGCCCCTTTGATATCGTTCCCCAGGAGTTTATATGGATTCCCAACCAACGACCCTCCGGCCTCTGGCCCAGCTTGCCCCTGCTGTGTGGAACCGGGGCGTTCCCCTGAGCGTTCTGCGCTGCGGCCTGTGGCTCTTGCTCATCCTTCAGGCGTTGGGCGCATGGGCGCCGCCTTACGTGGCCGCTGCGCCCAGCGATGCTGTCGTCGGCGACGGCACGCCGGAAAGCTGCGATGGCAACGCATTGGAAGCTGCCATCAGCAGCGGGGGGATAGTCACTTTCAACTGCGGCGGCGCGCACACCATCCTCGCGAACACCATGGTGATCGACGCCGGCAACACCGTCGTCGTCGACGGCGGCGACCTCATCACGATCAGCGGCGAAGGACTGCGCCAGATCTTCATCGTCAGCGCTGGCGCCAGCCTCACCCTGAACAACGTCACGCTGAGCGATGGCAACTGGCCGGGACGCGGCGGCGCCATCGTCGTCTACGGCCAGGCGACGTTGAACAACAGCACCGTGCGCGACAGCCAGTCGCCCTGTTGGGTGTGCGACGGCAGCGACGGCGTCGGCGGCGCCATCGCGGTGGAAAGCGGCGGCGAGCTGACCGTCAACAACAGCCGGATCCTGGACAATTGGGCGGCCGGAGCGGGCGGCGGCGTCGCGCTCTTCGGTGGATCAGCCGTGATCGCCAATAGCACGCTGGAAGGCAACAGGACCAACGGCGTGGGCGGCGCCATCTCGACCAATGAGGGAACTGCGCTGACGATGGTTGACAGCAGCGTCGCCAGCAACGAGGCGTCCGATAGGGGGGGCGGGCTGTTCAACCGCGGCGAGGCCAGGATCGAGCGTTCCACGTTTCGCGCCAATCGCGCCAATGGCGGCGGCGCCATGGTCTTTCTCAGCGGCAATGTCTCTCTTGCGAACGTTACGGTCAGCGGCAACACGGCGACAGAGATCCCCGGCGGCATTCATTCGGCTGTGACGCGGGGGACGGGCGGCGTCTCCCTGACCAATGTCACCCTCTATGGCAATACCTACCTCGATAGCAACGCCAACCTCGTCGTCGAGGCTGAATCGGCGGCGCCGCAACTGCGGAACACGATCATCCAGGGCACGATCGACGGCGCCAACTGCTATCTGGGGGTCGCGCCGGTCTCGCTGGGCTACAATCAATCGAGCGACGCCAGTTGCGCCCTGACGGGAACTGGCGACATGCAGAACGCCAACATCGCCCTGGCGCCCCTCGCTGACAACGGCGGCCCGACGCAGACGCACCTGGCTACGGTGGGCAGCAGCGTGGTGGACGCCATCCCGGCCGCCGATTGCGCCGTCGCCGTGGATCAGCGCAACCTGCCGCGCCCGCAGGGGCCGAACTGCGACGCGGGCGCCGTCGAAGGCGTGCCCGTCGCCATGCCGCCGCTGCCGATCAGCCAGCCCTACTATCTGGGCAAAATCCTCGTGCGGCCGATCAATTTGCCGATCTTCGCCATCCTGCCCAACATCGCCGCCACGCGACTGGAGATCACGCAAGGGATTCAGGAGGCCGACGGGGAGGGGGTGACTTTGGTGGCCGGGAAACGCACCTATGTCCGCTTCCATGTGCGCAAGACCAGCGGCAGCGCCGATCCCGTCGTCGGCGCGCGGCTGTGGCGCATCGTCGGCGGCCAGCGCGTGGGCGATCCGATCATGCCCAGCGCGCGCCCAAACCGCTTCCGCTTCCTGCCCTACCACTTCGGCGACAACCGTTACATTTTCGACCCGACAATCACCGTGCGCGCAAGCCCAGACCGTAATGCCCTCGGCGATTCGTTCTTCTTCCGCCTGCCCGATAGCTGGACAGCGGCTGGCACATTGACGATCGAGGCCGAGGTCAACCCAACCTTCCTGCCCAACGCCGTGAACGAATCGACGCGCAGCGACAACATTTTGCGCTCCAGCTTCACCTTCTCCAGCACGCCGGGGATGGTGGTGCGCCTCTTCTCGGTGTTGTATCGCAGCGGCGGGACCGTCTACCAGCCATCCGAAACGCAACTGCGCGAGGTCGAGGATTGGCTGCGCCGCGCCTATCCCATCGCGCGCTTGACCATCATCCGCGACGTCGAGGATATGACGAACCTCAACCGCATCCCCACCTGCGACGAGGTCAACGGTCGCCTCTTCTGGGACAACCTCTTCCTCAAATGGGCGGGGATCGATCCACTGCCGACCCGTTACTTCGGGCTGGTGGCCGACGCCAGCAGTTCCGTGTGGATGCGCGGCTGCGCGGCCGACATCCCCAGCTTCATCGCCTCGGGCCCGACTGGCGATCCTGACAACCACAGCTTCTCGGCCTGGGACAAGGACAACGATGGCGAGAGCTTCGGCGATTGGTACACCGGGCATGAGCTCGCCCATACGTGGGGGCGCAGCCATGTGAGCTGCCGCGGCGACGAGGGCGGGCCGGATTCCAACTATCCGATGGGGGAAAACGGTTCGATCGGCCGCCGCAATGGCAACGACGAATATTGGGGCTTCGATATCTACCTGCGCGGGCCGATCGTCTATCCGCCCAGGTGGAAGGATGTCATGACCTACTGCAACAACCAGTGGATTTCGGCCTACACTTACGAAGGCATCCGCTCGCGGCTTGTCTCGGAGAACACGGCGGCTATGGCCCAGGCGGCGCCGGCGGCGTTGGCCGACTATCTGGTCATCCAGGGGACCGTGACGCCGGCTGGCCCATCAGCGACCCTGGGCGACATCTATCGGCTGACCGCGCCGTCGGTGCTGGCGAATTCGGCGCCCGGCCCGTACGCCATCCGCCTGCTCGGCGCCGGGGGCGACGTGCTGGCGACCTATCCATTCACCCCGCGCGTTGACACGGAAGATCCGGCTGATCTGAGCAAGCCGCTCCTCGTCATGGAGCAGGTTCCTTTCGTCGCCGGAACGAGGCGCGTGGAGATCATGAGCGGCGGCGCCGTGTTGGCGTCCCGCGTGGTGAGCGCTCGCGCGCCGACCGTCGCCCTGACCGCGCCGTCCGGCGGCGAGAGCGTCGACGCCGCGGGGCTGACCGTGAGCTGGGATGCCAGCGACGCTGACGGGGACGCGCTGGTCGCCACTGTCCTCTACAGCCGCGACGGCGGCGCCAGCTATGCCCCGCTGCGCCTTCACCTGAGCGAGGCGAGCGTTGTGATCCCGTTGGCGGAATTGGGCGGTACGACGCAAGGCAAAGTGCGCGTGATCGTCAGCGACGGCGTCAATACTGGCCAGGCCGATTCGGATGGCTTCTTCACCGTGCCCAATCAGCCGCCCGCCGCTCAGATCATCACGCCGGATGAGGGCGCGACCTCCGGCTACGGCCAGCTTGTCGCCCTGGCCGGCGCCGCTGCGGATATGGAGGATGGGACGCTGCCGGACGACGCGTTTCAGTGGTACTCGGACCTGGATGGCTTCCTGGGCGTCGGTCCGTTCATCGACGCGGACCTGGAGACCATCGGCGCCCATACGATTCAGCTCTATGTGACCGACGCCGAGGGCGCGGTGGGCGTCGCCACGCGCACGGTCGTGCTGAGCGATGATGTCATGCTGCCTCCCGCGTCGATGGTGGTGGCGCCGACGGCCACGAACTTCGTAGCGACCGTGGGCAGCGCTGCGACGCTAACCCAGACGATCAGCTTGCGCAATCCCGAAGAGAGCGCGCTCGCCTGGCAGGCGTCGAGCGACGTCGCCTGGCTTTCCGTCGCTCCAGCCAGCGGCGACACGCCCGCCGATCCGGAGCTACGGGTCGACCCGCAGGGGCTGGCGGCTGGCGACTATGAGGGCGTCGTGACGATCCACAGCGATGGGCCTGGCGGGCCTTTGCCGGCCCAACAGATGCGCGTGTCCTTGACCGTAACGGGCAGCGCTGCGACGCAACATCGTCTCTATCTTCCCCTGGTGCGCAGGTAGACGCGCCGCGTCCAACCGCCGGAGAGGGCGAGGTCCTTGTCCGCGTGTATGGCAGCCACCGTTGCCTGGATTTTGCCAACACGGTCGACTGGCATGCGAGCGACCGACCTGAGGAGTTGCTCACGAGTTATGAGGAGCTTGTCGCATGGAGCCAGCAGGCCGGCATCTTGGCTGGGGAGCAGGCCCAGTCTCTGTTGCATCAGGCTGCTGAGCGGCCCAACGAGGCGGAGGCAGCGCTCTAGCAGGCGATTGCCTTGCGCGAGGCCATCTATGGGGTTTTCGCCGCGATCGCGCATGGGCTATCTCCGCGGGAATCTGATCTGAGCGCGTTGAACGCGGCGCTATCCGAGGCGCTTGTTCATTCGCGGATCGCGCCGACGGAAGCTGGTTTCGTCTGGCAATGGGTTGGCGAGGAGGACGCGCTTGACTGGCCGTTGTGGTCCATCGCTCGCTCGGCGGCTGAGCTGTTGACCTCGGATGAGGTGCGGCAGGTCGGGCAGTGCGCCGACGATCGAGAATGCGGCTGGCTATTTGTGGACGCGAGCCGCAACCACAGTCGGCGCTGGTGCAGCATCAAGGGCTGCGGCAACCGGGCCAAGGCGCGCCGCCATTATGCGCGCAAACGCGGCTATGTCCCTGGCGCTTGAGGCGCCGCGATCGCGGCCAGCGCGCCTGCAGGAAAGCGCCCGCAGCAGGTGGATGGATCAGTCCACGACGCGAATCGTCTCGATGACATGGGCGTCGCTGGCTGTGGGCGCGTCGGCTGCGACCGCTGGCAACGCGGCGAAGGTGGCAGGGTCGTAGAAGGCGAGGACCAGGTCGTAGGTCCCTGGCGGCGCGTCCTTGGGGATGCGGATCACATCCTCGCGGACACAGAAGTTGCCCACGATCCAGTGGCTGGTGGGATCGACGCAAGGCCATCCTTCGGCCCGCCACAGCTCTCGCCCTTCCGCATTCACCAGGCGCAGTAGCACGTTATAGTCGATCGTCATCCTGGACAGCGTCTGCAGATAGAGGCGCGCCGTCAATTGATCTCCCGCATCAGCTTCGCGTCGATCGAGGTGATACGCAGCCAGCTTGATCTGGGCGCCGAACTCAGCGCGGTGGGCGTTCTCCATCCCGGCAAAGGGTGGTAGAGGGGCGTCGCGCAGCGCGTAGATGCGCGCCAGCTCGAGGCCATGGACGCGCACGGTGTGGGTCGGCTGTTGCGCCAGGAACCAGGAGGTCCACTCGCGAGAGGGGAGTTGGCGTTGCCATTGATTGACATAAAGGACAATGTAATCAGTATAGAGCCAGGCGATGTCCTCCAGGTCGCGCAAGAGGACCGCGTGACCATCGAAGAAATATGAGAAGGGGCCGTCAGCGTACGTTGCGGCGACGTACAGCCTCTCGGCGTCTGCCTGCTGGTTGAGCCAGGCGGCGGCGGCGTCCAGCCCTTCCCCCCAGCCGACGAGCAGGACATGGGGAGCCGTGTAAGCTCCTCCCAAGAGGGGGTTGTAGTACGTCAGGTAGTAGGGGAAGTGGGCAAGGGCCAATCCGCCCTGAAGCGCCAGCGCGCTTGCGAGGGCGACGGCGACCGCGGTGGATTCGGCCAGGCGGCGCACGCGGCGGGCCAACGCCTGCGCCAGCCCTGCCCATCCCAACGCTGCGATGACGTCCAGGAGCGGGAAAGCGGGGAGAAAGTAGCGGTCGAACATCTTGTTCCAGAAGGTCAATACCAGCGCGAAAAAGAGCGCGTAAGCGACAAGAGCCGCAGCGGCGCGACGAACTTCTGTTCTGGCCAGAGCACAGGTACGGCGGCGCGCCCAGGCTGCGGCTGCGCCCAGGCCGATCAAGGTCATCGGCGAAGCGCGGAAAAGGTAAGCGATCGGGTAAAAGAGGGGGCCAGGGTCGTCGGTGATCCGGCCTAAGAAGAAATTGCCGTTCACATGGCCTTCGGCGTATTCGGCCGCCTCGTGGATGACCTGTTCCAGCGCCGCCAGCGGGTCGATCCACAGCGCAGGCCAGAGCGCGAAGCAGATCGCCAGCGCCAGCGAAGCCCAAAGTGCGCCAGGGACCAGGCAGGCGGCCAGGAACGCGCGCGTTGTGCGCGGAGATTGATGCGCTTGCAGCCAGGTTACCAGGAACAGCAAGCCGCCGAAGGGCAGGAGCGTCAGAGAGGGAGATTTGGTCAACCAGGCCAGGCCCATGGCAACGCCCGATAGGACGAGGTAGCGCCAGGAGCGTCCAGCGTAGAGCCAGGCGAGCAGGCTGGCCAGGGCGAGCAGGGTCAGGCTCGCCAGCAGGCCGTCCACATGCAGTTGGCGCGCCAGGGCGATGGGAAAGGGATCGCTGGCGATCAGCAGCAATGCCAGCGCGGCGAGGCGACGTCCGAGAAGGCGTCGCAAGGGAAAGAACGCAACGACGAGGGACAGCGTGCTGGCCAGGGTGACGAGGCGACGTGCGGCGACGAGCATCTGCAAGGGGGTGCGCTGGCCTTGGGCGATCAGCCAGTCTCCCAACTCGTCGCGGTCCCAATCGAACTGGCCGGGAGCGCGCTCGAGATAGCCAGGATAGTAGAAGGCGAAGGCGGCGGCGCCAGCCCACATGATCGTGACGCCAGGATGGCCTTTCTGCAGAGTCTGCGCGTAGTGACGAGTATGCAGCGCCTGATAGAAATTAGCGCCACGCGCCAGCCACTTGCGCTCATCGGGCGTCACGAAGCGGTCCAACCCGGCAGCTCTCGGCAGCCAGATCGCCAGAAAAATGAGGGTCGCCAGGGCGAGATCATGAAATAGTTTGCGTGTAGTCATATCCTATTCTGTCGCCCGCTGGGTTGAAGGGCGTGCTACCGCCAGGATGACGTAGAGGTCGTTGGCGGCCAGCGGATGGACGCGCGCGGCGATGCCTGCGCGCGCGATCAAATCGTCGATCGCAGCCCGCTCCTGTCGGGAGATGATGATGTATTCGATCTCCTCGCGCAGGAGGCGCGTGAGCGTCTCGATGTTCGCGGGGTAGAGCCGCTCCTGGTTGGGGATCAAATACGCTGGCAGGCGCTCATAGACATACAGATATTCGAAGTCATAGAACGCCTGGTGGGTCGTGTAGTCACACAGGATATGCGTCTGAGTCGGATCCAGTTGTTGGCGAAATGCGAAGATCAGCGCGGTCTGCGGGACCTTGGCGAGATGTGTGCGCGCTTCCCAGTAGGGCGCATCTTCATCAGCGAAATGCAGGCCGACCATGAGGGGCAATAACGCGGTCAGGCCGCCTAGCAACACGGTTCGCCCTCGCGGTGATAATCCCGTCTGCCAGCGCACCAGCGCGACGAGCAACAGCCCACAAACCAGCAGCATCCAGCGCGGGTCATAGAGGAGCGCTGTCGCCATGCCCTGCAGGTCCTGGTCGCGTTTGTGCCAGAGGAACTCGCGCCAGAGCGGCAGAAGCAGGATGAGGAAAGCCAGGGTGGGCAGGTTGACGGGGCGCCGAAGCAGGTCGCGGACCATCAGGAAGATCAGCAGCAGCGCCCAGCCAGCCAGCAGCGCGCTGAGGACCACCCACGCGCGCGACACGGTCGTCAGATCGGGCAGGATGTTCACCGCCGTCCGCTCATAGCCCGCCCATGACCAGTACGCCGCGGCGATCGCCGTCCATGCCCCCCAGCTCACGGCCAGCGCGACGACGCCAGCGCAAAGCGGCTCCTGGCGCTGGCGGTTGCTGGCCATCCGGTAGAGGATCAGCAGCGGCCCCAGGACGAGCGCCTCCTCACGGGCCAGGAACATGGCGTTGAAGGCGAGGAGGGCCTCGCCTGTCGGGCGACGCAATGTGATCGCGATCGTCGCGGCGAGGAAGGCAGGCGCGAGCAGTCCGAAGGGACGCAGATCGTAGACGGCCGCCATCGGCGTGGCGGGATAGAGACAGTAGAGCAGAACGAACAGGGCGGCGAAGCGCCGATCAGACGGCGTCGGCATAGGGAAGACGCGCAGGAAATAGAGGATCGGCGTGAAGAAGAGGAGGGAGCGCCAGACGACCAACGCTGTGGGCGTATGGAAGATGGCGTAGACGAGGGCGTCCAGGTACTTGATCGGCTCGATGTGGATCGCCTGGTGCAGCCCAGCCTCGCCGTCAATGCCGTGGAACCCCAGGAAGTTGAAGCCTTCCGGGTTCAGGGAATGATGCGGCGTCAGACGGTCGTGCAGGAGCTTGGCCGCGAACTGCAAGTAATACGTGTAATCGCGGGTGTGGAACTCCATTGCCTGCAAAGTGAGCTGGTTGAAAAGGATGGCGGCCAGACAGGCTATCGCGATGAGCGCCGTGAGAAGGATGGACAGAGTTTTCCCGCTACTCTGTTGCGTCTGCATCAGGCGTGTGTTCCTGAGGGACCTGGCGCAGGGAATCTGAACCAGTGGCTGTTCCCGCCTCCGTCGTCGGCGAGGGCGCTGTCGACCCACCGAAGACGTGTACATGCTGCGCCAGGAAATACTTGGGCTCATGTAGGCTTCGGGGTGAAGCTCAACATAATGGAGCGTAAGAAGTCGTCCTGAACGCGTTTTGCACGGAAAGCCCAATCGAACACTGCTACATAGTGGTGCAGGTGCTCTTTATTGACACCGCGGAATGGTCGCAGGAAATTGCGCAGCCCTGTCCAGATGCCTTCCATCGTATTGCAATGAACTTCTCGAATGCCGTCCCCATCATCATCGCAAGCCCACTCGCGCTGACCGGGTGTGTGACAAACTTGTTTGAGAAGGCGCCCCGTCTCCGGCAGATGATTGTAGGCTGGCCATTCGTCCGTGTTCACGGTGCAGTCTTGTGGCGTGGTCTGCTCGACAAAGGGAAGCAGCGTCTCGCGGTCGCTATGATGACACACTGCCAGACGGGTCTGTCCACTGGCTCGCCCCACGACCCCGGCAATCGGAGGCCGATCGTTGTCCCACGTCCCATGGCCCTTGACTTGGTTGGCTCGCCGACGGGGAGGATCGTCAGGAGCTACGTGTCGGCGCCCCTTCTCACCGGCATTTTGGTACATCTCATCGGCTTCGACGATGGCATCGAGCAGGGGAGAGGGGGGAAAGACGCTGCTCAATCAGCTGTTGGATCGTATGACGCTTCTCCAGGAGGTGAGAGCGGTCGATGCCTAATTCCTTAGCCAGATGACTGGTCGGCACCCCTTGGGCAATGCCCCGCAGGATCAAGACGATTTGGACACAGCTGTAGCGGCTACCTTGCCAGATGGTGTCCGTAAAGAGGTTGAAGACGGCGCCACATTCTCGGCAGCGATAGTCGACAATCGGCTCACGATGGCGATCATGGGGATGTTGGTCAGGCGGCAGAGGGTGACCACGCGGGCATTTCAAGCCATCAGGATGCAACACCCTGAGCAAGTAGTCATAACACCTCTGTTCATCCATCATCTCTTGAATCGGAAAGAGCAACACGGAGCGTCCACCTCCCGCTGTTGATGTGTTGCTATCCTACCTCAATCGCAGCCAATAGCCAAGATTTCACCTTCTAGCCTACATGAGCCAATACTTGTTTAGCGTCTGATGCTCAGCAGAGGGCTTTCCTCATTATAGAGGCAAACAGTCTGTGTTGTCAATAGCGAATAATCGCTAT
>FWPU01001670.1_pt1 | contig 15017 bp, 13 predicted proteins | sample 2228361 | NCBI WGS metagenome assembly FWPU01 (sample SAMEA103939777, study PRJEB20133) | metagenome
AATCAGAATATGATAAAGTTTTACTTGCCCACGGAGGTGGAGGGACTTTGACTCATCAATTGATTACAAAATAATAATTGAATCAATATGGGAATGAACCGCAATCTTCTCCTCAGATCATTGCTGATAACCTACTCGCCCATGCAATCCATTTAGATGATGGTAAACCATCCGATGACATTAGTATTATCGTTATCAAAGTCGTCCCCCATCGGGGTGATCCCGCACGTCGCATGTTAGTGCGGTTACCGCTCAATGATGCTCTATAGGATTAACGATTTCTAGAAATGGATGCCTGCATTGGCATTGTAGGACCCTGCGCTGCCGGAAAAACAACTTTAGTCAGCAAGCTCAAAAAGCTTGGTTTTAATGTTCGTCATATTGCTCAAGAGCACTCGTACGTACCCGATATGTGGAAACGGATCGCTCAGCCAGATTTGTTGATTTACTTAGATGTGAATTACGAAAATACCTTAAATCGCAAAAGACTCAATTGGACACTTCAAGAGTATCAAGAACAATTAGAACGTCTGACTCATGCCCGTAATCATGCAGACTTGATTATCAATACCAATGAGCTTTCGGAAGAGGAGGTTTTTGAAATGGCAATTAATTTCATCGAAAATTGGCGAATCGGTAAACCTAAGATAGACGCATTCTGAAAATCGGAGTATAATGCCCGTGCTAGCCAGCCAATGGCTGGCATTTGTTTGAATCTGGAGGTCCAAATTATATGACCAAGAATACAACCATATCACTCATTGTGATTTTTGTTATTCTCATCGTCTCTATTTATCTTGTCCTTCCGACCACAAATTCTTTTCTCGGACGCACCATTACGACGAAATTGGGATTGGATTTGGTGGGTGGACAGCAAATTGTTCTACAAGTGGATTTGCCAGACGATGCCATCCCCGATCGAGAGCTTTTGGTCAAGGCAAGCGAAATTGTTGAAAGCCGCGTGAATGGTTTGGGTGTTGCCGAAGCAGTTGTACAAGTAGCCGGTAATCGGTTCATCAATGTAGAACTTCCGGCTGTAAAAGATGCCACAGAAAGTATCAATGCTGTCAAACAAACCGGTGTGCTCGAATTTGTGGATATGTCCCAACTAAGCGATGAGGAAGCATTCTCTCTGGTTGATCAAACGATCCGCACTGACTTAGAAGAAACTCTCGGAGGAGCATCCACGACACCAATTACAACCACGACTACTTTAACCGAGACGGTTTTTCATACCATCATGACCGGCACCATGTTAGATGCTGTTCAGACTACAACCAATCAAGTAGGACAACCGGTTGTGTCGTTTCGTTTGACCTCAGAAGGGGCTAAGATATTTGCGGATTATACCCGGCAAAATCAGGGCAAAATTCTCGCCATTGTACTCGACAAAAAGGTCATCTCAACCCCCCGCATCCGCGAACCCATTGAGAGTGGTGAGGGAATTATCGAAGGCAACTTTACCATTGAGAGTGCCAATGCGCTGACAGTTCAATTGCGTTATGGTTCCCTGCCGGTTCCACTAAAGGTTGCAGAGACCCGCACCATTGGCCCAACGCTAGGAGAGGACTCATTGCGCAAGAGTCTAATTGCAGGTGCCATTGGCTTTACAATTGTCATCTTGTTCATGGTGCTGTATTATCGTTTGCCGGGAGTAGTAGCGATCTCAGCTATTCTAACCTATGCCGTGATTACGTTTGCAATTTTCCGAACCGTTCCGGTAACCTTAACGCTACCGGGTATTGCCGGCTTTTTACTGAGCACTGGTTCTGCATTGGATGCCAATATCCTGATCTTTGAACGATTCAAGGAGGAACTGCGCAGTGGTCGAAAGCTAGGTTTAGCTGTGGATCTTGGATGGAAGAGAGCGTGGCCGTCCATTCGGGACTCAAACATTGCTACCATTCTGACGAGTTTAATTTTGTTCTGGTTCGGCAGTACTTTTGGTGCTACGATTGTCAAAGGTTTTTCCTTGACGCTCTTGCTCGGTGTGATGGTCAGCTTGTTTTCCGCAATTGTAGTAACTAGGACTTTCTTGACCATCGTTTTTACCTATTTTCAACCTTCAAACTATGCCAAGTGGTTTGGCCTATAAAAAGGTGAAAAAATGATTAACATCCTAAAGAATCGTTATCTCTTCTTTTTACTCTCTTTGCTTATCATTATCCCAGGAATGATCGTTCTTGGGATTTGGAAACTTCCCCTAGCGATTGATTTTACGGGTGGTTCCTACTTGGAATTCAAATTCGATAATCGGCAACCCCCTCCCCCAGCAGAAGTCGTGATCCTTTTCACAGATTTAGGAATCAAAGATGTTCAGGTGGTAACAACCGAACAGCAAATCATCATTGCTAAGTCCAGTTTTCTTGATGAGACAACCCAAGCGACATTATTGAAAACGATGGAAGAGAGATTTCAAGATAGCATAACGGTGCTCCGCTTTGATAGTGTTGGACCCACAATTGGACAGCAAGTGACCCAACGGGCGGTGATCGCCTTAGCCGTAGCAGCATTGGCTGTTATTCTGTATATAACATTTGCATTTCGTGGTGTGGAACATGCTTTTCGGTATGGATTATGCGCTATTATCGCCATGTTGCATGACGTAGCGGTTGTGATCAGCATTGTGGCAATAGGAGGCCGCTTCTTCGGTTGGCAGTTTGATTCTTTAACGCTAACAGCGCTATTGACGGTGATTGGCTTCTCTGTGCAAGATAAAATCGTGGTTTTCGATCGCATTCGGGAAAATAGCGCGAATTTGAAAAGGCTGCCCTTTGAGACTCTGGTTAATCATTCGATTGTTCAGACATTACAACGGTCTATCAACACCCAATTGATGACTGTCGAATTTATGCTGCTAGCTTTAGCTTTGTTTGGCGGTGTAACTTTACGTGAGTTTTCCACAATTCTCTTGATCGGATTGTTTATGGGTACCTACTCCTCCATTTTTATTGCTGCTCCGATTTTGGTTGTTTGGGAGAATCGGGAATGGCAAAAGTTGTTTAAACCCCGGGCAAGCAATGGTGTTGCATAATCTCAGGTGCGGATCAGGTAGAGCAAGACAAATGCACCAAGCATTAAGAAAGGAGCATAAGGAATTGCCATATTTTGACGATACTTTTTTGCAATCACCATCTGGATTACCAAACCCAAACTAAAAATACCGGCTGAGAAGATAGCAATCCAGAGTGCAACCAAAATAGCAGGCCAACCTAACAATAACCCTAAAATCGTAAATAAATTCACATCTCCAAAACCCAAAGCCTCCTCGTCCATTGAGGAGGCTTTGTTCTTGATTTTCAAGATCCATTTTCCAAGCATATACAATGCAAACATCAGGAGAAATCCGATGCCTCCACCGAGAACCGTAGACAACAGTCCATGGCGTAGAATGCCGATGACTCCAAAAAACAAACCCCCGATGATCACACTCTCGAATAGTACTACCCGGTATTCTATATCAATGACAGCAATGGTTGTGAAGAAGATAAAAACCAGCCAGGAAAGCCAAAAATCTAGTCGCACCGGAAAGGTTTGTATCCAATATCCCATCCAAATGCTGACAAGATAAACAAGCCAATAACGCAACCTTCGACGCTGTTGACAATCAGGACATTGGTGGAGAAAAATATAGGCACGAAGAGAGAGGTTTGTACCACATTGGTTGCACAAAGGCTTGGTCAACCGCCTCTTATGGGGTAGACAATCCGCCAAATAATTACTCAGCAGTCCACCTACAATACCCAACAAGAGAGTGTTCAAGTAAATTACCATACACCCATTATAATTAGCTCTAAGAACTTCTTGTCAAAAATTGCCTTACAAAACATTTAGGAGTCACAAAACGTATCATGGAAAAATTTATCATTTATGGAGGAATTCCCTTATCGGGGACGGTAAAACCCTCAGGTAACAAAAATGCTGCTCTACCCTTGTTGGCTGCTGCAACATTGACAGAAGAGCCAGTCATTTTACACAATGTACCTCAAATTCGAGATGTAGAATCTATGCGAAAATTACTCGAAAGCTTAGGCGTTGAGATTACCCAAATTGATCATCACTCATGGAAAATTCACGCAAAGCAGATATACATTCAGGATCTTGACCCAGATATTTGCCGAAGCATCCGTGCTTCAATATTGCTTGCCGGGCCAATCTTAGCTCGCTGTGGTGAAATTTATTTGCCGCCGCCAGGAGGAGATGTTATCGGTCGGCGTCGAGTCGATACCCATCTGCTTGCGCTCAATGCTCTAGGTGCGTCAACAGAATACGACCGAGTGCAAAAGCGATTTCACTTTAAGGCGAACCATTTGCGGGGTAATAATATCCTTCTCGATGAGGCAAGTGTAACAGCTACTGAAAACGCTATCATGGCTGCTGTAACTGCTGATGGAAAAACTTTAATCCGCAATGCTGCGTCTGAGCCCCATGTCCAAGAACTTTGCCTATTCCTAAACCATCTTGGAGCAAGAATATCGAATATCGGGTCGAATACCCTCATGATAGAAGGAGTAAAAAAGTTAGGGGGAGGTGAATTCACGATAGGGCCGGATTACTTGGAGGTGGTCAGTTTTATTGGCGCTGCGGTCGTAACCAAAGGCTCAATTCGGATCATCGATGCAGGACCGCAATATCTCGACATGATTGCCATCGTTTTCCGACGTCTTGGCGTTGAATGGATTGTAGATGGTAATGACATCATTGTGCCGGCGCAACAAAAATTAGAAATTCAACCCGATTTAGGAGATGCTATTCCCGAAATCAGTGTGATGCCTTGGCCAGCATTTCCAACGGACTTGATGAGCATTGCTATTGTCATTGCTACACAAGCGAAGGGGAGCGTTTTATTCCACGATTGGATGTATCCTTCTCGGATGTTTTTCCTCGATAAATTGGTCAGCATGGGCGCTCAGATTGTCTTGTGCGACCCGCATCGTTGTATCGTTCAAGGGCCAACACAACTTTTTGGTGAGAACTTAGAAAGCCCTGATATTCGGGCTGGCATGACTCTCGTTTTGGCTGCCTTAGCTGCAGAAGGAAAGTCTGTCATCCGCAATATCGGTCAAATAGACCGAGGCTACGAGAAGGTAGATGAAAAACTCCGCGCTTTAGGAGCGCGGATTGAACGAGTCAGCAGTGGAACTTAGGAGGGTTAGGCTTTTGCTGAATTAACAACGTTCAAGAATTCACTGACAATCTCTCGTAGCATGGGTTCAGGTAAAGCCCCTACCTGACGATGTACAACTTTTCCATTGTGAATAAACAGCATGGTGGGTATACCTTGAACCCCGAACTTCATTGCCCATTCTGAGTGCTCATCGGTGTTCACTTTGGCAACGATTGCCTTCCCTGCCAATTCTTTGGCTAGTTTGTCTAAAATTGGTGCGACCATTTTACAAGGTCCACACCAAGGTGCCCAAAAATCAACGATAACGGGTAGAGGCGATTGCATTACGGTTTTTTCAAACGCGGCATCGGTTACATGTATCGGTTCATCAATCATACACAATCTCCTGTCATTTGTTGTGCTCAAGTATAGCATGATCGGTTGTAATTGTCAGGTATAATTTCGCCAATGTCAATCGGAATTTTTACCAAGAATTCTATTCGTTATCAAGTGCAAACCCCTGTCTATGAGGGCCCTTTAGATTTGTTGCTCCAATTGATTGAAAAAGCTGAGCTAGATATTACCCAGCTAGCTCTAGCACAGGTCACCGATCAATTTCTCGCCTATATCCAAACACTTGAATCTCTGGAAACCAATGAGATTTCGTATTTTATTGTCGTCGCCACAAAACTGTTGTATATCAAATCCCAAATGCTCTTACCAAGAGTAGAGGTTGATTCTGAGGTAGAGGATGAAGATGGTGAAGAGCTTGTAAGGCAACTCAAGGATTATAAAAAATTTCGACAAATCGCTGCGTATCTTGGCAAGAGAGAAAATGTAGGTCTAAGAACTTATTTGCGTCTTGCACCCCCACCCAAAATTGAAGCTGCTATTGATCTCAGCGACCTAGAATTACAGACTTTTTTGCTCGCTGCGCAGGCTGTTTTTCAAAACCCTACTCTCTCTGCAGAACTTCATCGCACAATCATTAAACCTCAATACTCGATAAAAGAGCAAATACACAACATCGTTAAGACTCTTAAGGATAGTGGTAGAACGACCTTTCTCACATTGATTCAACCCTTTCGTTCGAGGAGCGAGGTTATTACGGTCTTTTTGGCATTATTGGAGTTGATCAAACAACGCCAGATTGAAATTCAACAAGCCAAATTGTTTGACGATATTGAAATTTTTCCCACCCCGGAATTATTTGAGACCAACATCGTGGAAAGTGAGTTTGAAGATTAATATGGTAAATCGATTGGCTAATTCGAATTCACCTTATTTGTTACAACATGCGGACAATCCGGTGGATTGGTATCCGTGGGGAGATGAAGCTTTTGAGAAAGCTAAAAAAGAAGATAAACCGATCTTCTTGAGCATTGGTTATGCATCTTGCCATTGGTGTCATGTGATGGCGCACGAATCATTTGAAGACGAGCAAGTGGCTGATTATCTAAACCGCCATTTTGTTCCGATTAAGGTAGATCGGGAAGAGCGACCCGATGTAGACTCCATTTACATGAATGCGGTGGTTGCAATGACAGGCCATGGAGGCTGGCCGCTGTCAGTATTTCTAACCCCTGATGGGACACCATTTTTTGGCGGCACTTATTATCCCCCTCTTCCTCGGCATCGCCTGCCAGCATTTATAGATGTTCTTCGGGCAATTCAGGAAGCCTGGACAACAAAGCGTCAACAAATTGAAGAAGTAACTAGCCAAATTTTGTCTGCCTTGCAAGGTCAGCAACAAACTCGCTTTACTCTGGGAACTTTTAAACCAGAGGATTTGGAAAAAGCGGTCGAGCAAATGCTCGAAACGTATGACTGGCAGTACGGCGGTTGGGGAAATGCCCCGAAATTTCCTCAGCCGATCGCTCTGGAGTTTCTTCTGCGTTATTACACCCAAAACTCTACTCAAACCAAGTTGATGGAGTCGATTGAGCATGCTTTAGAAAAAATGTCTCAGGGGGGGATGTATGACTTATTAGAAGGAGGATTTTGTCGTTACAGTACGGATAGACGTTGGATGGTGCCCCATTTTGAGAAGATGCTTTACGATAATGCGCAGCTCGGCATTGTATATCTATACGCATATTCCCTCAGTAAGAAGGAGTACTACAAGGAAATCGTTGAACAGATTGTGCGGTTTCTTTGTCAGAATTTGAGCGATCCAAGCGGTTTATTTTATTCCAGTATGGATGCAGATTCGGAAGGAGAAGAAGGGAAATACTATACCTTTACACTCAATGAATTACAAAGCACATTGACCAAAGAAGAATATGAAGCTTTTTCCAGAACCCATCATCTCTCCCCTCTCGAATCGAACCCTCAATGGATGGTTTTTCAACCGATTGATAAAGCAAGTATTCATGAAATCAGGACACAATACCCGATCATCTACGATAAGCTTAGAACACTGCGTTCAACCAAGGTACGTCCCAACATCGATGACAAGTGTATTCTAAGTTGGAATGGATTAATGCTAAGATTTTTAACTGAAGCGAGTAAGTATCTAGGGGATGATCAGTATTTAGAATTAGGGCTCACTTTAGCCGCCGCCATTAAGAAATGGTATTTTGGTGATGAAGTTTTATACCGTATAAAACGAGGGAATGTTGTTTCTACTCCAGCGTTACTTGAAGACTATGCCTATGTAGCCCTGGGTATGCTTTCCTTATATGAAGTTTGTGGAGATATTGAATGGTTTGAAACCAGTAAACTACTCTCAAACTGGATGAATGAGAGATTCTCAGATCCTCATGGAGGCTTTTTCGACACATCCTCTGAGCATGATCGCTTGATTTTGCGCCCAAAAGAATTGCAGGACACCTCAATTCCTTCCGCAAATGCCATTGCTTTACAGGCGCTCTATAAACTCTCCCTCTTTGAAGGAAATTTTTCCGAATGGTTTGACCGTCACAATTCATTCATCCATTCGATGGCAGATTATGTTCGTAAACATCCCCTTGCTTTCTCATCTTGGCTTGTGCTATTAAGTTGGGCTCACTCGGAATTCAGAGAGGTGGTATTGATTGGAGAACGGGAAGAACTCAAGCCGTTTTTTGTTGTTTTGTGGTCATCATTAAGGCATAATCTGATCCTCTGCCATTCAGATTTACCACTTCCATCCAATGCTCCACCGTTACTGAAAGATCGAACAAAAATCAATCAACAACCCACCGCGTATGTATGCCATTTAGGGGTGTGTAAAAAACCAACAACAGATTTACAAGAGTTTGATAAAATGCTCTCGTAAAACAAACCGATAGACTTGCCCAATTGGCTCACTAAAAAATAAAGGAGTCTTTGACGATGAAGCAGGTGATTTCTGCAATTAAAGGCACCCGAGATTTTTACCCTGAAAATATGGCGATTCGCACATGGTTATATGAGACTATTAAAAAAATCTCCCAACGATACGGCTATCAAGAATACGAAGGTCCTTTTCTGGAACCAATTGAACTTTATGCAGCCAAGTCAGGAGAAGAGTTAGTCAAAGAACAATCCTTTGTCTTTCCTGATCGAAGTTGAGAATTGATCACTTTACGCCCTGAGCTCACCCCAACCTTGGCACGAATGGTCGCCCAAAGGCAAAAACAACTGATCTTTCCACTACGTTGGTGGTCTTTTGGACCTTTTTGGAGGTATGAAAAGCCTCAAAAAGGCCGCTCGCGCGAATTTTTCCAATGGAACATCGATCTCATTGGCGTAAATACCCCAGAAGCCGACGCAGAACTGCTCTCAGTCATCGTTTCTTTTTTTAGGTTAGTTGGTTTGTTTCCCGATCAAGTAAAAATTTTTATCAATGATCGGAAGTTGATGGAAGATCATCTCAATAAGCTGGAGATTCCACTAGAATTACGCTCCAGAGTCTTCCGTTTAATTGACCGCAAAGAGAAAATGGAATTTCGAGAGTGGGAAGCATACGCTAAAGATGAAGGATTGAATGCTACTCAAATAAATGGAGTTACCGATCTGCTAGAGAATAAAGAGTTATGGAAGGAATCTCCAAACCTTATTCGAGTTTTTCAAGCACTGGAAAACGAAGAAGCAGGTGATTATATTGAATTTGATGCCAATATCATTCGCGGTTTAGATTATTACACTTCCACGGTATTTGAAGCCAAAGATGTCGGCGGTACTGTTAGAAGATCGATTTTAGGGGGAGGACGATATGACGATTTACTGGCGGCCGTTGGAGGAGATCCCTTGCCAGCGGTGGGTTTTGCAATGGGAGATGTGGTCATTTCATTAATCTTGGAAGAGTATGGTTGTTATCCTTCGAATATCTTTTCTCATCCGGCCCAGGTTTTGATCACCACCTTTTCCAACGAAACGCAATCGCATTCGTTCAAACTAGCTCATCAATTACGCGACAAAGGCGTAAATGTAATCACCTACCCTGACGTTGTAAATCTTAACAAACAGCTAAAATATGCCGATCGCATGAATATTCCCTACGCTATTATCCTAGGGCCTGATGAGATTGCCTCTCAAATCGCTAAAAACGGGCGAACAAATTCAAATTGACCTGTCCGAAATTGACCAAAAATTACTTCCTCTTCTTGCCCGTCACGAAAACTCGTGATAAAATATCTTAGAAAATTATTACGGTGCCAGTAGCTCAATTGGCAGAGCATCGCACTGTGGATGCGAGGGTTGTGGGTTCGAGACCCATCTGGCACCCCAGCACTGTCTTCACGCAATCCCTTGATGTAAGGGATTTTTTATTGTAAACCCAAGAAAAGAGCTCGGCGCATCTCTTGAATGTGATCGGGTGAACTGCCGCAACAAGCACCGATTAGGGTAGCGCCATTCTTGCGTACTTTTTGTGCATAATCCGCCATAATTTCAGGTGATCCATCATAAACGACTTTTCCCTCCACCAATTTTGGGATTCCTGCATTTGCTTTCGCGATGATCGGAATCTGACAGCCAGCCTGCTTCATTCTTTGGATGACACTTTCTAGTTCATCTGGTCCTTTTCCACAGTTTGCCCCCACAGCGTTCAGCTCTAACTCATCAGCAAGTTGAACTAGTTGTTCTGGGGTTACTCCCATCATTGTTCGACCGCGGCTTTCAAAGGTCATGGTTACCACGATAGGTAACCGCGTCGCCTTGCGCGCCCCTTCTACGGCTGCTTTCACTTCTTGTAGGTCAGCCATTGTTTCGATCCAAATCACATCCACTCCCCCACTAGACAACCCAACTGTTTGTTCAGCAAATGCTTGAACAGCCTCTTCTGATGTCAATTTGCCAAAAGGTGCCATCAATTCCCCCGTAGGTCCGATTGAACCGGCTACAACCACGTTCGGATATTGATCAGCAACCTCACGAGCCAGCTTTGCAGCGGCAAGATTTATTTCCCGCACACGGTCTTCCAGTCCGTGTCTTCTAAGACGAAAACGGTTTCCGCCAAAGGTGTTTGTCAAAATTATCGATGAGCCGGCTTCGATATAGGCGCGATGAATTTCTTTGACGAGATCAGGATGTTCGATATTCATCATTTCTGGAGCTTGTCCCGCTTCCATGCCTTTTGAGATTAGCATTGTCCCCATTGCACCATCGAGTAAGATGGTTTTAGATTCGCTGAGTAATTGTTCAAATTTATTCATCATCAACCTCTAGGAGAATATGGTCTTGATAAAATCGAGATGAGTCAAATGGGATTAAACAAAGAATGGCGAGGGTGGGATTTGAACCCACAACCAAGGGCTTATGAGTCCCCTGCTCCACCATTGAGCTACCTCGCCTACTACTCTTGCGTTAAAAATATTACTATGACCACTGGATTTTGTCAATCGGTTTGCGCTTTTGGAACGATTAATTCATGAAGTGCTCGAACCGCCCTTTGTTCCTCTGCGCTATCGATCACCAGTGAAATTGACACCTCAGATGAACCTTGCGCAATTGCAATGACATTGATCCCATTCGACCCAAGTTTGCCAAAGATCCTACCGGCAATACCGGGAGTGCTGCGCATCCCTGCCCCCACTATCGTGACAATCACAACCTCATCAGTTGCCCAGATTCGATCGATGTCTTTAGTTGCCAATTCACGCGCAAAAGCTTCATTTAAGGATTGCAGAACAGTCTCTACGGACTTTTGAGGCACAGCAAAGCAAATAGATTGCTCTGATGAAGCTTGAGTGATCAAGGGCACACTGGTACCTGTAGCGGCCACAGCCCCAAATGCCCTAGCAGCCACTCCGGGAACTCCCAACATTCCTCGTCCTTCAATGGTGACCAACGACTGGCCCTTGATAGAAGTAACAGCCTTTATGGCTCCGTTGGATTGTTGAGTATTTTCCGTCGTTAGAAGTGTTCCAGGGTGAGTGGGATTGAAGGTGTTTTTGACTCGTATGATAATTCCAGCGTCAATCAAAGGCTGCATCGTCTTGGGATGGACAACCTTTGCTCCGTAGTACGCTAACTCACCAATCTCTCTAAATGTCAACACATCGATCGTTGCAGCATCGGGGACGATGCGCGGATCGGCAGTCATCACACCATCAACATCCGTCCAAATCCAGACTTCAGACGCTGGCAGGTATGCACCCAATAACGCAGCAGAATAATCACTTCCTCCTCGTCCGAGCGTGGTGGTTGTGCCATCCTCGGTTGCGGCAATGAAACCGGTGATAACCGGCACGATCCCGGATTGGAGAATAGGATGAAGAGTCTCTTTGACTCTCTTTTCTGTCTTTTCGCGAATGGGATGTGCTCCTTGATAAGCGTGATCGGTTATGATCAACTTGGTTGCATCAATTGATCTAGCAGAAATCTGATGGGCGTTGAGATACTCGGCAAAAATGCGCACACAAAGCATCTCACCGATACCAGCAATCGCATCCAGGACGCGAGGGGTGGCTTCGCCGATGATATCGATCGCTCGACAATATTCTGCAAACATACTGATCAATTGATCGATTTGTTGTTTGATAAAAACTTTCCTTTCCATTTCAGGTATGAGATCATCGACTACTTGATAGTGGCGTGTGGTGAGCGCCCCGGCGGTCTGTAATACCTGATCATAACGACGTTTTTTTGCCATCTCGGTAGATCGAAGTAACTCGTCTGTGACACCAGACATAGCTGATAAAACCACCAGCGGCATCCATCCCTCTTTCAGCACGTTTTCGACAATGCTCTTTACTTGACGCATTGCCTCACTATTGCCAACCGATGTGCCACCAAATTTCATCACGAGGAGAGGTTTCTCATTCATTATGTTTGCTCCTTGACAATTGAGATGGAATGAGCTTCTTCCAGTCGTTTTCCAAAAGCACAAAGTATGTCATAGTATGGTTTGATGCTGGGGATAAAATGTTTTTCGTTATAACCGTGAGGATCGATACCACTCTGACCCCATACTACTCCCTGCCCTGCGGGTGCAAAGCGAGCGCTGGTTGCAGGTAATTTTCTACCGATTTTAGGTGGCTGCTGCGCGATATCCTGAAAAGCTTGGATCAATGTCTGCAAGTAAGGGTTCTCGGAGTCGCAGCGAATACCTTTTTCGCATACCTTGAGATGGAACTCTAGTCCAGTTTCCTGACATAGCTCTTTCAGGTTTTTTACTATCTCATCAACATTTTCTTCAGGGATTGGACGCACCTCAACCCCCATCACAGCAAATTCGGGTGACACGTTGTACATTCCCTCTTCGCCAATGCGAACAAAGGGGATTTGAAATTGCGAATTCCACCGATCTGCACTGGATAGGGTTAAGCTTTTTTGGAAAAGCTCAATCATGTTTTGACGAAAGTCGAACAACTGACTGGTGAGATCTGCTCTTGCTTGACCTCCAACCGATGTCTGACTCGTATGAGCTCTCGCTCCTTTTGCAATGACATCGAAACGCATAATACCCCGATTCGAAGTACAAATCTCGCCGAAAATCTCATCCCCTTTTTCTCCCGTTCGTTCGCCTGCAATAAACAATTGTGGTAAGGCTTCTCCTTCGGCAGCGATTTGCTCCAACACATGGCGGGTGCCCATCGGTTCGAACTCACCATTTTCTTCGTTGCCAACTAACAAGAGGTTAATTGGTGGATAGGGTTCTCCTTGAAGTAAGCGATCTTTGAGCCATACTAAATACGTGGCAACAACCGTTTTCATATCTGCTGCCCCTCTACCAATAAGGTAATCTCCTTCAATTCGGGGTTGAAACTGAGACTCATCAGGAGCAGCTTGGACAACATCGAAATGACCGCTCAGGGTAACAGGAGAATATAGATGATTTGGAAATCCAATCAATAACGCTGGATATTTGCTCTTGTTGAAATATCTTACTTCTAAACCGCTTCGTTCAGCGTAATTGCAGATATAAGAGGCAGCATAAGCGACTTCTTCCAAGCGCTCATTAGCACAAGCGGTTACAGATGGAATTTGGATTAATTGCATTGCTAAATCGACAATTTCGGTAACTTTATCCGTATAAACCTTAAGGATTTGCTGGGGACGCAGTGGCTTGAATGAAATTGGAACATTAGGATATTGACGATATTCGTCTCGCCCGCGTTGAATCAAATTTTCTAATTTATTGGCTTCATTTCCCAATTGATAAAGTTGTGTTTGGATAGTAGCAATGTCTTGCTTGACCGTTTCCTCACGTTCTTCTGCTAATTTCTGCAAATATTCGAGCGGGATCTCGTCCACTTCGCCTAATTCTTGTAAAACGCGCTGACGGATCTTTTGGGAAGTATTTGGTGCGCCTTGAGACATTTCAACCAGCGGTTGAAGGAACGAAGCCATCTCTAGTCCCTCAGCCAATGGCATTAATTCGGCTAAAATCCACCCTAAGAACTCACGAATAACCACAGGCTTGCCGCTAAGCGGATTTTCAATCTCAGCATCCAAACCATGTCTTGCTGCCTTTTCTTCATTGCGGCGAGCGCGTTCGATGTCTTCTGTCTCGTAGCGAAAGCTGACGGCAAAGGAAGGATCACTATAAAAGCGCAGTAAAAGTAGATATTTCAAAGTGAGGTTCGCAAGGTCAGTTTCCATATCATGTCCGCCTTCATCGCAGCGCACCTCCACCCGAGACATGGGGATATTGATCCTTGCGAGGAGATTTTGGACTTCGATCTCGCGCGCCATCTCTTCGGCTTGGTCATCTTTGCTTGCTGTATACAGACCGCGCGCGTAGAGTTGGTGAAGTTGATCGCTGGTTATGGCAATGAGTCGCTCTACAGGTTCAGAAAAAGATCGCGCTCGGACAGGGGTCCAGTTGTTGTTCCCGAAACGGATACCTTTACGTACCAATTCATACGAAATGCGCAAATAATCTTCATGGGATCGATACAATCCCGGTAAGTCAAGGAGTATAGGGTTGGGAAAAGTGAGATTGCGCACCGAGTCAGCTTTGGATAATACGATGACCTGTTTCCCATTGCGATATTGGCTGACGAACGGGGTCGAAGCAGTGGTTGCAATAAAGACAGAGGCAAAAGCCCGCATTAGGCGGGTGGCGCGGATATAAACATGATTTTTGTATTCATCGAGATGTTGAAAAGGTTGTCCGATATGATTGGGTAAGTTTTGGTTTTGGTGAACAAAATCCCACGATAGCAAGGTTTCCGGCAGAGAGAGGTTGGTATGAACACCGGCTGTTGCCAGCGCAGCACCATAAAGATCAACGCAGCGTTCTAGGTAGCGGCGTTTGGCTAAGTTCCATGAACCTGGAATACAATCTTTTCCAAACTGAGGTTGAAAAAGCAAGTTTCCATGCCAATAATAAAAACGTTCGCCAAATTTTTCGCTGGCTTGGTGCAAAGCGTTGATTAATACTGCTTCAAGAACTCGTGACTCATAGACTGCCCCGATTAGATGATAATAAGGACGAGTTGCCCATTCAATCATCCAATGGTAAACCTCAAGTTGAGAGAGTGCCCGAAAAAACGGCGGC
>FWPU01009665.1_pt1 | contig 15013 bp, 13 predicted proteins | sample 2228361 | NCBI WGS metagenome assembly FWPU01 (sample SAMEA103939777, study PRJEB20133) | metagenome
CTGAATAATCGGTTAGACTTGATTAGACCTCTTCCACGAATCGAACTAAAGTTAGCCGCCTAATCTCTACCAAGTCCTGGTTGGCGCACCGGAGCCAAAGAGAGGAGCTAGAAGCTAGGAGCCAGGAGATTGATCTCGATGAAGCTACAGGCCTGGTGGTGTACAATGGGTGCAGAAGCATAGAGGTGCTCTTCCCCTCCCGCCTTCCGCCTCACGGCCTTTATTCTAGCTCCTAACTTCTAGCTCCTAGCTCCTATTCGTTGACACTCTCAGGCGGCAGCCTTATAATGAAACAATGTGCATGCGCTTTAGATGTTCTTTGAAGATATGCCTGGAGGGCTAGCCTAACTGGTAAGGCAGCGGCCTTGAAAGCCGCCTCCGCTTCGGCGGATTGGGGGTTCGAGTCCCTCGCCCTCCGCCACATACTTTTTACCGGAGAGGTGCTGGAGTGGTCGAACAGGGCTGCCTGCTAAGCAGTTACCCTGGCTTAAACCGGGGTCGAGGGTTCGAATCCCTCCCTCTCCGCCATCGCTTTAGTAATTTTTAGTAACCCGGCCCGGACCTGAAAGAGTCCGGGCCCAGGCCCGCCGCCAATCGTTATCCTTGCCCGAGGTTTTTCGCTTTGTCGTTGTCCTGAGCATCTGCTAAACTTAGATTTTCGAATCGCCGATCGGCGGTCCTGCCGGGGGTTTTCCCTTGCTTTTTATCGAGGCAGACCCGATATGCCGGAAGTGAGATTGAGATTTGCTCCGAGTCCGACCGGATACCTGCACGTCGGAGGGGCGCGCACCGCCCTCTTCAACTGGCTGTATGCTCGAAAAAACAGAGGAAGCTTCATCCTGCGCATCGAGGATACGGACTACGCGCGCTCTTCCGAAGAGATGGTGGAGGGCATTCTGGCCGGGCTGCGCTGGCTCGGCCTGGATTGGGACGAAGGTCCGATTTTTCAATCGCGGCGGATCGAACTTTATCGCCGGGCCGCCGAGCGGCTCGCCGCCGCGGGGGACGCCTATTACTGTTTTTGTCCGCCCGAACTGCTCGAGGAGCGGCGGCGGCAGGCCGAGGCGGCGGGCGTCCCCTGGAAATACGACCGGACCTGCTTGAACCTCAGCCCGTCGGAAGTCGCGGAGCGGCTCGCCAGCGGAGCGCCCCGCGCCATCCGCTTCAAAGTCAAAGAAGGGACCACGGCCTTCGACGATATCGTGCACGGGCGAATAGAGGTGCGGAACGAGCACGTCGAGGATTTCGTGCTGCTCCGCTCGGACCGCATGCCGACCTATCATCTTTCGGTCGTCGTTGACGATATCGACATGCGCATCTCGCACGTGGTGCGAGGCGCCGATCACATCCCCAATACTCCGAAGCAGCTGATGCTCTATTCAGCCCTGGGCGGAGAGCCGCCCCGCTTCGCGCATCTTCCTTTGATCCTTGGCCCCGACAAAAAGAGGTTGAGCAAGCGGCACGGCGCGACCTCGGTGCTCGCCTATCGCGACCTGGGCTATATCCCGGAAGCGGTGGTTAATTTCCTGGCGCTGCTCGGCTGGTCGCCCGGCGGCAACCGCGAGATCCTCTCCATCGACGAGATGATCGAGCTGTTTAGCCTGGAAGATGTGCACAAGACCAGCGCGGTGTTCGACCTTAAGAAGCTCGACTGGCTCAACAGCCAGTATATTTCGATTTTATCCGAGGAACGGCTGCTCGAGCTGGCGCGGCAGGAGCTGGAGCGCAGCGGCCTCTGGCGCGACGAGTACGCCGGGGCCGGGCGCCAGTGCTTCGCGAACATCGTGCGCCTGCTCGCGCCGCGCGTCAAGCGGCTGACCGACTTCTCCGATTGGGGGCGCGCTTATTTCTCGGACAATTTCGAATACGAAAGCGAGGCAGCCGCCGCCTATCTCGGCCACGCGGGACTTCTCGAACTGATGACGGAGTTGCGCCGCCGATATGCCGAGCTTGCCAGCTTCGACCTCGGTTCGACCGAGGCTGCTTTAAGGGGGCTGGCGGCCGAGCGGGGAGTCAAAGCCGGCACGATAATCGGAGCGCTGCGCGTCGCGCTCACCGGAAGGTCGGTTGCGCCGGGCATCTTCGACGTGGTCGTGACGCTCGGACGCGAGAAAACGCTCGAGCGCATCGATCGACTCGTTGCGTATTTGAAGGCCGGTGTAGATAATAAATCCGGCGGTTAGCCCGAAGCGGTTGGCTCGGAGCCATCTGCTTCCGCCAATTGGCCCATGGTCTACCTTTCGGTGGTAATTCCGGCCTTCAACGAGGAAGCGAGGCTCGCGACAGCTCTATCCTCGGTGACCGATTATCTCCGCCGTCAGCCTTATCCCTGCGAAGTCGTAGTTGTCGATGATGGGTCGAGGGACAAGACCTCAGACATCGTGCGCGCGCTGGCCGCCACGTCTCCAGTCCCGGTCGTCCTGATCAGAAACGAATCGAACCACGGCAAGGGCTACAGCGTACGCTGCGGGGTCGAGGTCGCGCGCGGCGCTATTGTCCTGTATACCGATGCCGATCTCTCCACGCCGATAGCCGAAGCGGGAAAGCTGATCGGGATTCTCGAAGCGGGATGCGACATCGCCTTCGGCTCGCGCCGGCTCCCCGAATCGCTGGTGCGCTCGCCGCAGGGGCACCGGCGCAGGCTTGCCGGGCGGCTGTTCAACCTGCTCACCAGGCTCCTCCTCGGGTTGAACTACCGCGACACCCAATGCGGGTTTAAAGCCTTCAAGCGAGCGGCGGCACATGAGGTCTTCAGCAGGCAAAAGGCCATCGGCTTTTCCTTCGATGTCGAGTTGCTCTACATTGCGCGCAGGCTCGGCTTCAAAGCATGCGAAGTGCCTGTGGTCTGGAACGATTCCAGCGGGAGCAAGGTCCGCCTGTTACGCGACGGCCTCATAATGCTCCTGGAGCTGGCGGCGATTAAGTGGCGAGCCCTGTTCCGCCGGTACGATCGAAGCGACGGAAGGATAAATTCGTGAAATTCGTGGCCAAAAATCGAAAGCCACGAATTTCACGAATTAACATGAATGTGCGGGTCATTGACAGTGCCACCCAGCTGAGTTATGTTTCCAGCTTATGGAACATTCTGAGGAGGCGACTCTGGCGAGAGAGAGGCCGCAGGCAAGCGCGGCTCTCATCTGTCTGGCAGCGTGGGCGATACCCGGCTCAGGCCACATTTTGCTCGGCAGGTTCGGAAGCGGGCTGCTCCTGGGCGGTACCATTTATCTGCTGTTCATCCTGGGCCTGTCAATGGACGGCGCCCTCTTCGCGCCGGCAGCCGATCTCTTCAGGCTTCTGAAGTTCGCAGCCGATCTGGGCAACGGCCTCATCTACTTCATCGCAATGGCGCTCGGCTATGGCACCGGAAACATCAGCTCCTTCACCTACGATTACGGCAACGTGTACATTTATACTGCGGGCTTGATGAACATGCTGATAATGGTCGATGCCTACGACATAGCGACGGACAGGAAATAGCCGATGGACCATTTCACCGCGATGATCATATTATCGGCCGCCATTTCCCTGGTCTTCGCCATTATAGCCAAAGATGACACCAGGGAAAGGGTCAGGTATTTTCTTCTCGCTTTCGCCGCTTTCTTTTTAGCCTCGTTGATTCTCGCATGGGGGATGTATCCATTCCCCTTCCGCTGACGATTATGTAAAAAGGTCGCCCCGGGCTCTTCGTAATATGCTGGCTATTATGAGGAAACGCATCGCGGTTATTCCCGGCGACGGCATCGGAATCGAGGTCACGCGCGAAGCCATAAAGGCGCTGGCCGCGGTCGCGGAGGTAAGCGGCGTCGCTTTCGAGACCGTCGAGTTCGACTACGGCGCCGATAAATACCTGCGCGAAGGGGTTACGCTGCCTCCCGAGGCCCTCGATCTTTTCCGCAAGGAATTCGATGTTATTTTTCTCGGAGCGCTCGGCGACCCGCGCGTGCCCGACATGAAACATGCCGCCGATATCCTTTTCGGGTTGCGATTCGGCCTGGACCTCTACGCCAATGTCCGGCCGGTCAAGCTGCTCGACGCGCGCCTTTGCCCGCTCAAGGACCGGCGCGAAGAGGACGTGAACTTCGTGGTGATCAGAGAGAACACCGAGGACCTCTACGTCGGCATCGGCGGCTTCTTCAAGCGGGACACCAAGGATGAGGTCGCGATCCAGGAAAGCATCAACACTCGCAAGGGGGTGGAGCGGATCATAGAATTCGCCTTCGATTACGCGCGACGGCACGGCCTGAAGACCGTCACCATGTCAGACAAGTCCAACGCCCTGCGCTACGGCCACGACCTATGGCAGCGGGTGTTTGCCCTGGTGGGCGAACGCTACCCCGACGTGCAACGCAACCACTGGTACATCGATGCCCTGGCCATGCAAATGGTAAAAAACCCCGCCCAGTTCGAGGTGATCGTGACCAGCAACATGTTCGGCGACATCATAAGCGATCTCGGCGCGCAGCTCCAGGGCGGGCTGGGATTGGCACCTTCGGCAAATATCAATCCGGCCGGCGTCTCGATGTTCGAGCCGGTGCACGGCTCGGCCCCGAAATACGCGGGCAAGAACGTGGCCAACCCGATGGGCGCGATCCTGACGGTGCAGCTGATGCTCGACCATCTCGGCTTTGTCGATGAGGCCGCGCTGGTCGAGCGGGCGGTGCGTAAAGCCATCCGCCAGGGGCGCACCACGTACGACCTCGGCGGCTCCCTCTCCACGTCAGAGGTCGGAGACGCTGTGCGCGAGCTGATCCTAAAGGAGGCAAGGGGGGCACGCGATCTTCCCGCCGCAGAGGTGACAGAGTAGGGGCAACCTCCCGCTCCCGCGCTTGCCTCTACGCCTCCCGATAACGTGCAAAATCTACACGGGCGCGCGCCCCTCGCAAATTGACACCACTGTGCCGCTGTGCTAGATTCGTAGGTCGAGGAACGCCGCTCCTCAAGCAAGGTTGAATCTATGGTGCTGGGTTCACATGGTATCGACGGCTAAGCTGACGATCAAAGAACTTCCGCCCGAGGAGCGGCCGCGCGAGAGATTAGTTCGCTGCGGGGAGGAGAGCCTTTCCAGCGCCGAACTGCTCGGCATTATCATAAAGGAAGGGACGCCGTCTCTAACAGCGGTGCAGGTGGGCCAGCGGCTGCTGGCCGAGTTCGGGGAGTTGCGCGCTCTGGCTTCGGCCTCGGTCGCGGAACTCTGTCGCATCGAAGGAATCGGTCCGGCGAAGGCGGCTACGCTCAAGGCCGTATTTGCTCTGGCCAAAAGATATGCCTCGGAGGCCGGCGCCGACCGCGCCCGCTTCTCGTCGTCGAGCGATATCTTTCACCATTTCCACACGCGCCTGCGCGACCTGAAGAAAGAGGTCTTCATGGCGGTGCTTCTCGACTGCAAGAACCGCGTGATCAAGGAGATCCGCATTTCCGAGGGGTCCCTTACCGCCAGCATCGTGCATCCGCGTGAAGTGTTCAATCCGGCAATACGCGAGTCGGCGGCGGCCGTGATCTTCGTTCACAACCATCCGAGCGGCGATCCGACGCCCAGCCGCGAGGACCTGGAGGCCACCGAGCGGCTCGTCAGTGCCGGCAAGATCATAGGCATCAAAGTGCTCGATCACGTGATCGTGGGCAATCAGGCCTACGTCAGTTTTGCCGATAAGGGGCTTTTGTAGCGGCCTGTCCATCCGGGCACGCCGCGTGGAGCGCCCGGTGAATAAAAACCTTCAACAAAAATTTCAAATGGCCAACAGTTCCCTCGAGGAGCTGGCGCGCGAGCTGGAGAACCAGTCGAGCGTTGTCGAGCTGGACGTCGAGGAGTTGCAAAAGCTGAAGCTGGTCATCGATCGCGTGCGCCGAATCGTCTGGCAGCTTCAGCAGAACATCCAGGCTTCCGCCGAGTAAAATTTTCCTGGCGTTCAGCGCTCGGCAGCCGGAAGGCCACAAGTCCGTGAATCTTAAGTCGTGAATGGTGAGTCGAACTGTTCACGATTCACGGCTTTCCAGCCTGCGGGCTGAAGGCTAACAGCCTAACAAAACCGGGTGGGGAGGCTGCTTTCGAGCCATCAGCAGTCAGCTTTTTTACCTGACTGCTGATAGCTTGCCCTATCACCTGCAGTTTAGTTAGGCATTCTAGGCGCCACGTTATGCGCGCGGTGTCGTCGAGTACAGCGAAAGGCCGGTTCGATCTGGTGGGCTTTGGCGAGGCAGCTAAGGAGCATCTCACCCTCGTGCCGCGCTATCCGAAATTCGACAGCAAGCTGCGCATCTCCGACTATGCCGAAATCAAGGGCGGGGCGATAGCTGCGGCCCTGGCAGCAGCAGCCGGCGCCGGCGCGCGCTCCAGGCTCGTGGCCAGGCTCTGCTCCGGGCCTGAGGCCGAGGCCCTGTTCGATTATCTTCGTTCAAAGCAGATCGACCTGTCAGCCGTGGTCGTGGAACCCGCGCCACAACTGCTGCGATTCGCCATCCTCGACAAGGAGACCGGATCCAGGACCGACATTCTCTTCGGCCCGCAATTCAGGAGCGCGCTTGAAGCAGCACATATCCAGGGCGCGCGCATGCTCTTGATCGACGGTTATCAGGCCGAGCTTCGAGCGCGAGCGGCAGCGCTGGCGCGCGCGGCCGGCCTCTCCGTCGCTCTGCTCCTGGACACGGCGCGCGACCCGGCCCTTCTGGAATCGGCCGATATCCTGGTCGGCTCAGAGGCGGCCCTGCGCCGCCTGCTCGGCTGGAACTCGACTGCCGAAAAGCTCCTGGAGTCGGCGGTCTCGACTGGCGCGGCGATTTGCGCTATCCTGTCGTGTGATGAGGCCCTGGCCCGCTCGGGCCAAAGTTTAATTCGGGCCGCTCTAACTCGACCCGAGCCGGCGGCAAGCAGGCCGGACGCCGTGTACATATTCAGCGGCGGTTTCCTGGGCGCGCTGCTGACCGGCGGAGACATCCGGTCGGCGCTCGAATCGGCCGCGCAACTTGTGAGCGAATGACTCGAACCGGCACGATGGCACAGGCGGTGGAGACAAGAAAAAGATTGCATTCTCTCTTCCTGGCCGAGGACAATCTGGCCCTGGCAACCGACCTTTACCAATTGACCATGGCGGCGGCCTATTTCGAGAACAACTGCCGCCAGACCTCGACCTTCGAGCTTTTTGTGAGAAAGCTGCCGCGCGGCCGCTCCTTTCTGGTCGCAGCCGGCCTCGAGCAGGCGCTCCATTACTTGAGCGCCCTGCGCTTCTCTCCCGAGGCTATCAAGTACCTGCGCGGACACCCGGTGTTTAAAAATGTTAGCCAGGCCTTTTTCGACTACCTGGCCGGGTTCCGCTTCGCCGGGGAGGTATGGGCGATGCCCGAAGGGACCATCGCCTTCGCCGAGGAGCCGCTCCTGCGGGTGACCGCTCCGGTAATCGAAGCTCAACTGGTCGAAACTTATCTCTTAAGCACCATTAACTTCCAGACCTCGATTGCCTCGAAAGCAACGCGCATGTACCTGGCCGCACGCGGCCGTGCCGTTATCGAGTTCGGCACCAGGCGGGCGCACGGCGCGCAGGCGGCGGTGATGGCAGCGCGCGCCGCCTATATCGGCGGCTGCCTCGGCACCTCCAACGTCCTGGCCGGCTACGAAATGGGCATTCCGATTTACGGCACGATGGCTCATTCCTTCGTGATGGCCTTCCCCGACGAGGTGGAAGCCTTCCGCAGCTACCAGAGGGCATTTCCGGAATCTACGGTGCTTCTGGTCGATACGTACGACAGCATAGCCGCAGTGAAGAGGGCCATCGATATGGGCGTCCCCTTTCAGGGAATCCGGCTCGACAGCGGCGACCTGATAATGCTCAGCCGGCGCGCGCGCGAGCTGCTCGACTCGGCCGGGCTCAATCAGGTTAAGGTGGTGGCAAGCGGCGACCTTAACGAAAAGATCATCGCGAAGCTAACCGCCGAAGGGGCGCCCATAGATATATTTGGCGTCGGGACGGAACTCTCGACCTCGCGCGACCAGCCGGCGCTCGGCGGGATATACAAGCTGGTCGAGCAGCGCGAGGACAGCCGGCGCGTGCCGAAAGCAAAGTACAGCGAGAAGAAGGCCACCTACCCGGGCGGCAAGCAGGTCTACCGGCTCCTGGCCCCCGACGGCAGCTTCAGCGGCGATATCATTGCGCTTTCCGACGAGCCGCCGCCCGAAGGCGCCGTGCCTCTGCTGATAAAGGTCATGGAAGGCGGGCGCCCGGTGGTTGATTTGCCCGAGCTTGCCGAGAGCCGCGCTCGAACCATCGAGCAGTTGTCCCGGCTCCCCGAACCCTACAAGCGGCTCGAAGGAGCTGCTCGATATCCGGTCAAGAAAAGCGCGCGCCTCAACCGCCTGCGCCGCCGGACCGTGCGCATTTTGCGGCCGCCTGCTTCGCCGGTCGGTAAGGGTTAGCTTAGCAATTTGGGCAGGGCAAGCCCCGCCCCTACGTCTCTCTGCATGCTCTGCGGCGAGAAACGAAATGATAGGATTATACGTACACATCCCCTTTTGTGTTACCAAATGCACGTACTGCGATTTCGCCACGGCGCCCTATAATATCGCGCGGTCCCGGCAGTATCATCGGGCTCTGCTCAGGGAAATCGGCTCCTTCCCCCCTCCGTTTCTCCCGGAAGAAGAGGTTCATACCTCGGCCGATTCGATATACATAGGCGGCGGCACCCCATCGACCATGAGCTCGGAGCAGATCGCCGAGGTTATCTCCAAGTTGCGCTCGAAATTCAGCGTGGCCGAGGGGGCCGAGATTACGCTCGAGGCCGACCCGGGAACATTCGACCTCGAGAAGGGGCGCGGCTTTCTCCAGGCCGGCGTCAACCGGATAAGCCTGGGAGTACAGTCGTTCGACGATGCGGAGCTGCGCCGCGTCAAGCGAGCGCACTCGAGCGATGAGACGCTCGAAGCTTTCCGCCTGCTCCGAGCGCTCGGCTGTCGCGCGATCAACATCGACCTGATAATCGGTCTCCCCGGGCAAACCACCGCCTCCTGGCAGCGCAATCTCCGCACCGCGCTCGAGCTGCGGCCCGAGCATATATCTTTGTACATGCTGGAACTGGAGCCGGGCACCCCGCTTTACCGCGATTATTTGGCCGGGCGGGCCGATCTTCCCGACGAGGAGCAGGTTGCCGATTGGTACTGCTGGTCGATAGACGAGCTCAGCGCAGCCGGCTATCAGCACTACGAGATATCGAATTTCGCGCTGCCCGGGCATGCTTCGCGCCATAACCTCAAGTACTGGAGCGGCACCCCCTACTACGGGTTCGGCCTCTCGGCCCACTCTTTCACCAGCGCCCGCCGCTACTGGAACGCACGCAATCTCGAGCTATACCTGCGCGCGGTCGCGCGGCAGGGGCATGCGGTTGCGGGCGAGCGGCAGCTCAGCGCTGAGGAGCGGCTTTCGGAGAGGCTGTTCCTGGGCCTGCGCCGCCGCGCGGGAGTTGACCTCGAGGAGCTGGGCCGCGAGTTCGGCGCCGATCTGGTGAACCAAGTTAGCGAAAGGATCGCAACGATGCATGATGCCGGGCTGGTCTCCCTGCACGGGTCACGGCTCGAACTCACGCGCGCCGGATTGCTGCTCTCGAACGAGGTGTTCGCAGAATTGATCTGAAACGACAGGAGGCTTTATGCGATATATAGATCTGCGCAGCGATACCGTGACCAAACCGACGCCCGAGATGCGCCGCGCGATGATGGAGGCCGAAGTCGGCGACGACGTTTACGGCGAGGACCCAACGGTAAACAGGCTCGAAGCGCGCGCCGCTGATATATTCGGGCGCGAGGCGGCGCTCTTCGTCCCGTCGGGAAGCATGGGCAATCTGATCGCCGTCATGCTGCACGCCGCCGCCGGCCAGGAGGTGATCGTCGAGGAGCGCGGCCACATCTATAACTACGAGATGGCCTCGATGGCGGCGCTCGGCGGCGCCCTGCCTCGACCTATCTATGCCGAAGACGGCATCCTGCGCTGGGAGCAGGTCAAGAGGGCGATACGCCCCCGCTCGCCCTATCGCGCCCAGACCGCCCTGGTCAGCCTGGAAAACACTCACAACATGGCGGGAGGAACAGTCTATCCCATCGAGGTGATGGAGGAGATCTGCGACGGCGCCCACGAGGCCGGCCTGGCGGTCCATCTCGACGGCGCCCGCATCTTCAACGCCGCGCTGGTCGTGGGCCGGAGTGTGGCCGAGATCACCCGCAAGTTCGATACCGTGATGTTCTGCCTCTCCAAAGGGCTGTGCGCACCGGTCGGCTCGATGCTGGTCGGAAGCCGCGCGCTGATCGACCGTGCCCGCATCATCAGAAAGCGGCTCGGCGGCGGGATGCGCCAGGCTGGAGTCCTGGCCGCGGCGGGCCTGATCGCCCTGGAGAAGATGCCGCACCGGCTGGCGGAAGACCACGAAAACGCGAAACTCCTGGCCCGGGGACTGGCGGAGATCGAAGGGATTAAGCTCGACCCGCGCAAAGTCCAGACGAACATCGTCATCTACGACATCTCAGGCACCGGCCTCGACGCTGCGCGCTACGTCGCGCGGCTAAAGGAAATGGGGGTGCTCTGCAACGCCGTGGACCAGACGCGGATCAGGATGGTGACCCACAACGATGTCTCCCGCCAAGATATCCTGCTCGCGCTCGAGGTCATTCGCCGGGCGGTCGAGGGGCGGACCGCAACAAGCTCGTAGCGAGGCGCGCCGCCGCAACTCCGAAATGATGCGCTCTTGATTAATTAGGGCTATAATTAAAAAGAATAGAGCCCAATTGCCTAAAAAAGCATTTCCGGGGGGTGCCGGTGACTCCTAAGAATAAACGCCGCATTATTATAATAGCCCTGGCGATGGTGGCCGCGCTGGTCGCGCTCGCCCTGCTCGTCCCCTACTTTCTCAACGTCGATAGATATCGGCCCGGAGTCGAGGCCGAGCTGGAGCGGCGGCTGGGCCGCGAGGTCTCGATAGGGAGGCTCTCGCTCAGGTTGCTGCCGAGCGTTGCGGCCAGCCTGCACGAGCTGAAGATCTCCGAAGACCCGCAGTTCGGCCGCGGCCTTTTCCTCGAGGCCGGGCGGCTCGATGTCGAGCCGGCCCTGCTCCCGCTGCTGCGCGGGGAGATACGCCTCGATGAGTTGAATCTGGTCGAGCCGAAGGTTAACCTGATCCGCACGGCATCAGGCGTCTGGAACTGCTCGACGCTCGCTAAAAGCGCTGCCGCGCCCGCCGCGCCCGGGACCGAGCCCGGCATCGCTCCGCCTGAGATAGAAGAGCTTGCCGTGGAGCATGGCGAAGTCATCATCCTCGACTACACCGCAGGCCGCTCTCCGAAGCCGCTGGTCTACAAGCAAATCGATCTCGCGATCAGCGGGCTTCGCCCTGGCGGGTCCGGCGATTACCAGCTCAGCTTCGTCCCGCCCGGCGAGGTCGATAAAGAAGTGACGCTCGAGGGCTCCTTCGCCCGGCTCAACCTGGAAAATCCGGCCGAAACATACTTAAAGGGCGAAATCGAGACCAACGAACTCGATTTGGCGAAGGCCTGGCAGCTTCTAGCGCGAGAGCAGGCGGGAGCCTTCGCTGCCGGTTCCGTCAGCACCAGCACCGATTTCGAAGGGAACTTGAGCGACGAGATCAGGTTGCGGGGCGAGGCCGAATTCGCCGGCCTGCGGCTCGCGCAGAGGGGCGAGCGGCAGGTGCGCGCCGCGCTCGCGGCCGAATACGACCTGCTTTTGTCCTTCGCCCGCAATCGACTCCAGATAAACTCGGCGGCGCTCGCGGCAGAGGGCGCTGAGATCAATGTCTCGGGCAGCATCTCTGATCTTGACCGGGCAAGGCAGCTCGACCTCAAGTTGACCGCGGAGGACAGCGCGGTCGAGGGGCTGTTGAAGCTGGGTTCGATTTTCGGCTTCGGCCCTCCCCCGGGAACAAAGGCTGCCGGGACGGCCGATATCGATTTGAGCGTTACCGGCACTGCTCGGGCGCCGCAGCTTGTCGGCAAAGTCCAGCTCAGCGAATTTACCATACGACATCCGGAACTCGATGATACCATCTCGATAAGCTCCATCACCGTTAACTTCAACCGCGACTCCCTTTCGACCAATCAGTTCAGCATGAGAGCGGGCGACCGCACCAGGCTCCAGGCGCAGCTCTGGGCATCGGAGATAGACAGAGAGCCGCGCTTCCGCCTGAAGCTTCGGACCGAACGGCCAGCCGATCTTAATCACCTGATCGGGATCGCCTCTTCCTTCGGTTTCGCGCCTCCTCCCGGCTATCGCGCCAGGCGGGGCGAAGCGGAATTCGACCTGGAGGCCGAGGGGCTGAACGGCCGGATGCAGGGCTTTACCGCGCGCGGCAGCGCGACGCTGCGCAATGCTCTAATTATCACCCCGTATTTGAAAGAGGAAGAGATCAGCATACCGCTGGTCAAGATCGACTTCGGCAATACCAGGTTGAGCACCAATCAGTTCAGCGTGGCCGTGGGCGACAGGACGCGCCTGCGCGCCGCCCTCGAGGCTGCCGATCTCGACAAGGTCCCGGTATTTTCAGTACGCCTGGCCACGGAGCAGCCGGCCCCGGTCCTGGACCTGGTGGCGGTCGGGTCGCTCGTCGGTTTCGACCTGCCCGAAGGTTACCGGGTCGAACAGGGCCTGGCAAACTTTAACCTTCAGGCCAGCCGCATCACCCCCGAGCTTAATCGCTTCAGAGCGTCGGGACAGGGATCGGTGCGAGATTTAGCGCTGCGGGTCCCAGAGATCGATAAACGCCTGAGCATACCGACCGTGGCCTTTCGCTTCACCGATAACCGCGTGGCCACCGACCAGTTCACGGTGAACGTTGGAGATAGAATCAAGCTGGCCGCCTCTTTCGGTCTGACCGCGCGCGGCAGCGATAAAGAGAGCCTGCTGCGCATCGCCAGCCAGGCGCCGGTCTCGGTCGATGAGGCGCTGGCACTCGGCCGGATGGTCGATGTAACTCTCCCCGCCGGCTACAACATAACCGGAGGCACCTTCACCTTCGACCTGACGCTGCGCGACGTTTTGCAGGCTGAGCCCGCTGTTGCCGGGCGCATGTGGCTCCGGTCGAGCCGCGTCAAGAGCCCGTTCCTGACGGAAAGCGTGCTGGTGAGAAGGGCCGATTTCGCCGTGGCGCGAGATTCGGCCGCCCTCTCCAACCTCGACGCGCAGGTCGGCGGCTCTACGGTCACGGGCCAGCTCTCGCTGCGCGACTTCGACAGCCCATTGGTCAAATTCGATTTCGCCATCGACCAGCTCGACCTGGAAAAGCTCGACCAGCTTATCGCAACGGGCGGGGCAGCGGCAGCGCCGACGGCTCCGGCCGACCGCGACTACTTTGGGGCGCTGACCGTCTTCGAGAGCAGCGTCTCGGCGCGCAATGTCAAATACACCACGCTCACGTTCACCGATGCCTCGGCCTCGCTCAACCTCAAGGATAAAGTGCTGCGCATCCCCCGCTTGGCCTTCGAGTTTTACGGCGGGCGCAACGTCGGCTCGATGTGGATCGCTCTGAGGGGCGACGTACCGCGCTACGAGATCGAGAGCCGGATCGAACAGGTCGATTTGAACCGGCTGATGAGCGCTAACACCCGCTACCGCAATGTTTTCTTCGGGCGCGCCGCCGCCGACATGCGGCTGCGCGGCAGCGGGAGCGAGAGCTTCGAGCAGATCACACGGAATCTGGTGGGGAACGGCACCTTCAGGCTGCGCGATGGCCGGATAACAGCCTTCAGCATCCCGCGCCAGATCGATATGCTCGCCAACCTCAGCGGCGTCGAGTTCGCCTCGCCCGATACGGAAGTGAACGATATCAACGCGGACTTTCGCGTTGCAGACGGCCGCGTCTTCTTCGAAAGGATGCGCGGCCAGATGCCTCAGGGCAAAGTCGGCGTCGAAGGGAGCTTCGGTTTCGACGGGACGGTGAACGCCGATGTCGCCGTCGCGCTCTTCCCGGCCCTGAGCCGGCGGGTCGATCGGGGCTCGATCTTCAGAAACATCGCCTCGGCCACATTCTTCCTAGACGATTCGGGCAACGTCGTCATACCGCTGGTGATGCGCGGCCCGGTCACAAGCCCCAAGTTCTCCCTCAATTTCCAGGCGATCAGAGCCAATCTCGAGCGGCAGTTGCGAGAGGGCGCCGCCGGTTTCCTGGAAGAGCTGCTGCGCGGCGCGCAGCCGAAGGCCGAGCCCGAACAGCAGATGGAAGAGAAGCGGGAGGGAGAGACCAAGGAGCCGGGCCTGCCCGATATATTGCGCGAACTCCTGCGCAAGCGGCGCGAGAAAAAGCAGCCCTAAAGACAGGAGCCAGTAGCAAGAGGAAGAGCAAGAGGGAGAGGTGCTCTTGCTACTGGCTCCTGGCCCCTTTCCTACTTGCTTGACATAAAGCAGCACATCGTAGTAAAAAAGCTATCACACTGTGTAGAAATTGTGGTCCTGGGGAAGCCGGTTATGTTTTGGCGAGGTGCATGCTCGAGTCGGCTTACCCCCGTTGCCCCATTTGCCGTCGCAGGGCGAGGCTGATCGAGGTCGGCGAGGCGGCCGAAATGGCTGCCGTCTGTACACGGACTATTTACCGCTGGCGCGAGGAGGGGAAAGTACATGCCATCCGAACCGCAGGCGGTCGGCTGCGCGTCTGCTTGGACTCTCTGTTCGCTTCCACGGCTGACAATAACTTGCTTTCCCTCTCGCCCGACTCGCGCCTCGAGCTGGCTCTGAGTTTGATCGAGGAGCAGCATCGTGATCCCGACTTTACTCTCGATAAGCTAGCCCAGCGTCTATCCCTCTCGGCCTGGCAGCTCTCGCGGCTTATCAATCGGGGGACCGGAGTCAGCTTTAGGGAACACCTGATGATGGCGAGGATGCGCAAGGCCGCCGAGCTGCTGGGCAATATGAGCCTGAGCATAAAGCAGGTGGCGACAGAGGTGGGCTATAAATACGCCAGCGCTTTCGCTCGCCATTTCAAAAGGGTCTACGGTCAGCGGCCTGGGGATTATCGGAGGCGGCTGAGGTGATGGTGG
>FWPU01009666.1_pt1 | contig 15013 bp, 11 predicted proteins | sample 2228361 | NCBI WGS metagenome assembly FWPU01 (sample SAMEA103939777, study PRJEB20133) | metagenome
GGCGATCTGTGGAGCGATTTCCCCTCGGGCGCTGGCCAGGAGAATCTGGCAGCGACGCAGGACGAAGGCATTGGACGAGCGCTGGCGCTCGGCGTCGGTCAAAGGACGCAAAACACCAGGGCACGACGCTTTCCCACGAGGCCATCTGGCATAGACTATCGCGCCAGAGGCGTCCTGAAGGATTACCCCTTCCTCAGTGCTATCCAGTATGGCCAGGACCGACCCCAGTGGCAGTTCCGTTAGGGCCGTTTGTCCTCCTGGACTGCTGCACATGTGTCTCCCCCGCAACGCTCTCTTCACCTGACGACCTAACCCGATAGAATAGGCATGATTCGCATAGATTAATAGCCCATTGTCCAGCAAATATGGTGACTAACCTTGTAGAGCCTTCCTGGGCGGGAGGGACACGGACGTTATGCCTTATGGGGCCAGAAGTACAGGCCTGGGCCAAAAACGTACCCCGGTCAGCCCGCCAGGGGAGAGGAAATACCCCTTCTCCCTTGACGGGAGAAGGTCGGGGCCTGCCCCGAGCCTGTCGAGGGGATGAGGGTGAAGCGCCGTATCATCAGCCACGTCCTGCTAATGTGCATCCCGCGTTCCGGGTGATGTCCTGCGGCGCGTGTCCTCACATCCCCACGAAAGCACGCGAAAACTCGCACCCGCCATGCTTGAACATACAGTGCCCGTTGGTTTACAATAGCAGAAATGGCTTCAAACTCACCAAGGCGTTCGCAATAGCGGACCTTTAAGTCAGCCCTGTGAGGCTGGCAAGGTCAGGCTCATGACTTCTACCAGCGTGGAACACTACCACAGACTGCGCCCAGACCTCTTGCCAGCCAGCAGGCAAGAGGTTTTTTAGTGCCCGAAAAGACCATCCTCTCGGCAGACGAGGTCCGGCGCGCCCTTACCCGCATCGCCCACGAGGTACTGGAGCGCAACGGCGGGGCCGATAACCTCCTTCTCATGGGCATCCACACCCGGGGCGTGCCCCTGGCGCGGCGCCTCTCCCTGCTTATCAAGGAGTTCGAGGGCCAGGAGGTCCCCGTGGGGGAGCTGGACATAGCCCTTTACCGCGACGACCTATCGGGCAAGGTGCGCCAGGTGATGCGCCCCACCAGCATCCCCGTGGACATCCAGGGCCAGCGCGTCGTCCTGGTGGACGACGTCCTGTTCACCGGCCGGAGCATCCGCGCTGCCATGGACGCCCTCAACGACTTCGGGCGTCCCAGCCAGATACAGCTTGCCGTCCTGGTGGACCGAGGCCACCGCGAGCTACCCATCAGGGCCGACTACGTGGGCAAGAACGTCCCCACCTCCCAGGACGAGGAGGTCCAGGTCCGCGTGACGGAGATTGACGGGGTAGACGAGGTTGTGATCCTCAGGAAGGGAAAGGCATGATCCAGACAAGGCGAATAGCACAGCATGAGCCAGCCCCCACCGCCGAGCAGCCCCAGGCCATCGCGCCCATGACGCGCAGGCACGTCCTGGACCTGGACGACTTCACCCGGGAGGAAATCGAGGCCGTCCTCCAGAACACCAGCGTCATGAAGGAGGTGCTGCGCCGCGACATCAAGAAGGTGCCGACGCTGCGGGGCAAGACCGTCATCACCATCTTCTACGAGCCCAGCACCCGCACCCGCGTGTCCTTCGAGCAGGCGGGGAAGGTACTCAGCGCCGACGTCATCAACGTCTCCGGCAGCGGCAGCAGCGTGGAGAAGGGCGAGTCGCTGTACAACACCGCCCTGACCCTCCAGGCCATGAACGCCGACATCATCGTCATACGCCATCCCCACTCCGGCGCGCCGCACTTCCTGGCCCGCTACCTGGATGCCTGTGTCATCAACGCCGGCGACGGCACCCACGCCCACCCGACCCAGGCGCTGCTGGACCTGTACACCATCAAGGCCCACCTGGGCCGCATCGAGGGGCTGAAGGTAGCCATCGTGGGCGACGTCCTCTACAGCCGCGTGGCGCGCTCCAACCTGTGGGGCCTGACCAGGATGGGCGCAAAGGTCGTCCTCTGCGCCCCGCCGACGCTGCTGCCAACGGACTTCCTCAACGGCTTCCGCAAGACCGCAGGCCACCCCTTCGCCTCGGTGCAGATCGAGACGAAGGTGGAGCGCGCCCTGGAGGGCGCCGACGTGGTCATGGCGCTGCGCCTGCAACTGGAGCGCCAGCAGGCGGGCCACCTGCCGACGCTCCGGGAGTACTCGCGCCTCTACGGCATCACGCCCCGGCGACTGGAGCTGGCCCAGCCCCACGTGCTGGTCATGCACCCGGGGCCGATGAACGAGGGCGTCGAGATTGACCCGGAGGTGGCCCACGGCGCCCACTCCGTCGTCGAGGAGCAGGTGACCAACGGCGTCGCGGTCCGCATGGCGCTGCTCTACAGCGTCGTGACGCCCGTGAGGGAGAGGAGATAGTCGCCCGGCCCGGGGATGGTTAGCCAACCAAGAGCATTCTGACAGGTGAAAGCCAGTGGTACCGACGCTTATTAAAGGCGGCCGCATAATAGACCCCAGCCAGGGCCTCGACCGCGTGGCGGACCTGCTCATCCAGGACGGCGTGGTCAGGGGAGTGGACGGGCACATCAGCCCGCCCGAAGGCGCCCGCGTCATCGAGGCCGCCGGGCTGGTGGTGTGCCCCGGATTCATAGACCTCCACTGCCACCTGCGGGAGCCAGGCTACGAGTACAAGGAGACCATCGCCACCGGCACCCGCGCGGCGGCCAGGGGCGGCTTCACCACCGTCTGCGCCATGCCCAACACCAACCCCACCATGGACACCCAGGCCACGGTGGACTACGTGCTGACCAGGGCCAGGGAGGATGGCGTGGTCCGCGTCTTGCCCATCGGCTGCGTGACCAGGGGCAGCAAGGGCAAGGAGCTGGCCGAGATGGCGGAGCTGGCCAGGGCAGGCGTCATCGGCTTCAGCGATGACGGCAACCCGGTGTCCGACGCCAACATCATGCGCCAGGCCCTGAGCTATAGCTCCCTGGAGGGCCTGCCCATCATCAACCACTGCCAGGTGGAGGAGCTTTTCAAGGGCGGCGTCATGAACGAGGGCTGGGTCGCCAACCGGCTGGGGCTGAAGGGCATCCCCAACTCCGCCGAGGAGATAATGGCCGCCCGTGACATCTCCCTGGCCGAGCTTACCGGCGGGCGCATCCACCTGGCCCACGTCAGCGCCGCCGGGACGCTGGAGCTGGTACGCCGCGCCAAAGAGAAGGGCATCAACGTCACCTGCGAGGTGACGCCCCACCACCTGACCCTGACCGACGAAGCGGTGCTGGGCTATTCCAACATGGGCGCGCCCTTCGCGCCCCTGACGCCCGATGCCTACGACACCCGTGCCAAGGTCAACCCGCCCCTGCGCGGCCGCGCCGACGTGGAGGCCATGGTGCAGGGGCTGGCCGATGGCGCCATTGACTTCATCGCCACCGACCACGCGCCCCACAACCAGGTGGAGAAGCTATGCACCTTCCAGGAGGCGGCCTTCGGCATCAGCGTGCTGGAGACGGCGCTGGGCCAGCTCATGGGCCTGGTGCACGCCGGACGCATCGGCCTGCCCTTGCTGGTGGAGAAGCTGACGCTGGCCCCGGCCCGCTTCCTGGGCCGCAAGGACCTGGGCACCCTGAGGCCCGGCTCGCCGGCCGACATCACCATCCTGGACCCCGACGCCCAGTGGGTTGTGGACACCAGCCGGTTCGCCTCCAGGGGCAAGAACACGCCGCTGGAGGGCGTCACGCTCCGCGGCCGCGTGGTGGCGACGCTGGTGGGGGGAGAGGTGGTGTTCGACTCTACTGAAAGGGCAAGGGGCCATGAGGGACCAGCAGCTACTTCATCGCATCGTCGCGGACCCTGATGTCGTGGTCGGAATACCAGTGATAAGCGGCACACGCCTGCCACTGACCGCCGAGAGGACACAGGTGCGTTTCCTTGCGGATGAATACAGGAGGCATTTGCAGAAGGCTGGATTCTGATAACCAGAGTCAGTCTCTCATCGCTGTCATTCCGAGCGAAGCGAGGAATCTAAAGCGTGATGCCCTAGATTCCTGGCTTCGCTCGGAATGACAGCGGCGAAAGAAGGCCGCCTGGAGCGACGGAGTGCGAGCTGGGCAATGCGGCAGTACTATGTTTACATTATGACCAACGCCACCAGGACGCTGTATGTCGGCGTCACCAATGACCTGGTCAGGCGCGTATATGAGCACAAGCACAAGCTTATCGAGGGCTTCACCAGGAAGTACAACATCACCTGGCTTGTCTACTTTGAGACAACCGATAGCATCCAGGCGGCCATAGCCCGGGAGAAGCAAATAAAGAGTTGGAGCAGGAGCAAAAAGGTCTCCCTGATTGAATCCCAGAATCCCAGGTGGCAAGACCTTGCATACGAATGGTACAACGACCAGGTCTCAAGACAAGGGACTCATGTCCAGGCCAGCACATCTCGTCCTTGAAGACGGCGCCGTGTACAGCGGGCAGGCCTTTGGCGCCGAGGTCAGCGCCCACGGCGAGGTGGTCTTCAACACCTCCATGACCGGCTACCAGGAGATGCTGACTGACCCCTCCTACGCCGGCCAGATCGTGGTGCCCACGTACCCGCTCATCGGCAACTACGGCATCAACGAGCGCGACTTCGAGTCGCGCAGGGTGCAGGTGGCGGGCTTCGTGGTCAGGGAGCACTGCCTTCAGCCCAGCCACTCGCTGAGCACCACGACGCTGCACGAGTTCCTGGCCTCCCAGGGCGTGCCGGGCATCAGCGGCGTGGACACCCGCGCCATCACCCGCCGCCTGCGCACCCGGGGCGTCATGATGGGCATCATCGCCGTGGGCGAGCCGCCGGAGCGGGCGCTGGCCCGCCTGCGAGAGCTGCCCAGCTACGGCGACGTGGACTTCGTGGCGCGGGTGAGCACCGCGCAGCCGTACCGGTGGGACCATGCCCCCGCCGGAGTGCCCGGTCAGCCGCCCGGCACAGGGCGCTACCGCATCGTGGTCACCGACTGTGGCCTGAAGTACAACATCCTGCGCATCCTGCGCTCCAGGGGCTGCGAGGTCGTGGCCGTCCCTGCCACGGCCTCGGCCGAGGACGTGCTGGCGCTGAAGCCCCACGGCATCATCCTGTCGCCGGGGCCTGGCGACCCGGAGCTGCTGGACTACGTAGCTGAGACAGCAAGGGGCCTGGCCGGCCGGGTGCCGGTCATGGGCATCTGCCTGGGCAATCAGGTCATCGCCCGGGCCTTCGGCGGGCGCACCTTCAAGCTCAAGTTCGGCCACCGGGGCGGCAACCACCCGGTGCGCGACCTGAGCACCGGCCTGGTGTACATCACCGCCCAGAACCACGGCTACGCCGTGGAAGCTGAGAGCCTGCCGTCGGAGCTGGAGGTCAGCCACATCAACCTTAACGACGGCACCGTGGAGGGCTTGCGCCACAGGTCGCTGCCCATCATGAGCATCCAGTACCACTCGGAGGCCTCGCCCGGCCCCCGCGACAACGAGTACCTGTTCGACCGGTTCCTGGACATGGTGCGGGAGGCGTCCCACTAGATGGCCCACGTGCTGACCGACCTCTCTACGGCGGCCCTCGTCGCGGCAGGCGAGGCCAACTACCTGGAGATGGCGCGGTACATGGCCCGCTCTCCCCACGTGGAGCTATACGATGATAGTCCCCCTTCTCAAGGGGGACAGCCTGGAGTTCTCCCCCTTACGAAGGGGGAGCCAGAGGGGGTCAAAAGCCCCATCATTCATGAGTGACAGACCACTAGTACTGTGTCAACTTTGTTTTGATGACAGGCTTGGCTCCCTCTCTAGCTCTCCCCCAAAGGGGGAGAGAACATCGTCCCTTCCCCCTTTGGGGGAAGGCTAGAGCCTGCCGAGGGGAAGGGGGCTAGAATCAAATCACAGGTGACACACCACTAGTGTACGAAGCCCTTGGGGATGAGTATGGTCTCAACCCAGGGCACGACCTGGAAGATATAACTATCACCATCGAGATTGCCAAGGCAAGTGATGCTGTACCCTGGTGGGAGAGAAAGGGTGGTCAATTGGATGGCTAAAGCTGGATTCCTCGTCATAGCCCACCGGGGCGCGTCGTCCTACGCGCCGGAGAACACCTTCGCCGCCTTCGACAAGGCGCTGGCCCTGGGTATCAGCCACGTGGAGCTGGACGTGCACTTCACCAGGGATGGCCACATCGTGGTCATCCACGACGACACGGTGGACCGCACCACCAGCGGCAAGGGGCCGGTGGCGTCACTGACCCTGGCCGAGCTACGGGCGCTGGACGCCGGCTCCTGGTTCGCGCCCCAGTTCGCCGGCCAGGGCGTCCCGTCCCTGGGCCAGTTGCTGGAGCACTACAAGGGAAGGCTGTACTTCCACATCGAGATCAAGGCCAGGGCCGAGGGCCTGTCCCAGCGCACCGCCGACCTGGTGCGCGGCTACGGCGTCGCCGACAGCGTGACCATCACCTCCTTCCAGAAGGCCCGGCTGGAAGAGGTCAGGGCCTACGCCCCGGGGCTTCCCGCCGGCTGGCTGGTGGGCGAGGCCACCGACGACATCATCCAGCAGGCGAAGCAGCTTGGCCTGTCCCAGCTCTGCCCGCGGGCCAACACTGTGACGCCGGCGCTGGTGGAGCGCCTGCACCGCCAGGGCTTCGGCGTCCGCGCCTGGGGCGTGGAGAACGAGGAGCTTATGCGCCGCGTGGTGGACGCCGGCGCCGATGGCATGACGGTAAACTTCCCCGACAAGGCGCTGGAGTACCTGAGGGGGAAAGGGGTGTCCTGGGCCAGTAGATGAGGAGTGTCCGCCTGTACAGTACAGGGGCGGCATTTGCCGGACTGCTGCTCGCCGCCACGTTGCTGGCAGCCAGCCTGTCTTGCGGCCGGGACGGCCAGGGCGGCGAGGCTGGGGAGGTCACCATCGGCCAGCTCACGTCCAGCCCGGAGCGCTACGACGGCAAGCCCGTCAGGACCGAGGGCTTTTACCTGAGCGCCTTCGAGACCAGCGCCCTGGGCGAGTCCACCTACCGGCAAGGGGAGGTCGTGTACCTCACCGGGCCGGCTATCTGGTTGGACCCGGGCGCCATCGAGTCCAGGGAGGACTGCTTCCAGACGGCCACGGTGCCGCCTATAGAGGTCTGCAAGGTGAAGGTCGCCGGGTACTTCGAGTACGGTGAGGGGTACGGCCACCTGAGCGCCTACAGGTACCAGATAACCGCCAGGCGCTAAGCAGGCCGCCTGGCAAGTGCTAGCGCCAGCCCCTCTCTGGCCCTCCCCCAAAAGGGGGCGAGGCCCCTGCCCCCTGTGGGGGAAGGCCAGGGCACTGCCCCCTCTCTGGCTCTCCCCCATAGGGGGCGAGAACAGTCCCTGCCCCCTATGGGGGAAGGCCAGGGCACTGCCCCCTCTCTGGCTCTCCCCCATAGGGGGCGAGAACAGTCCCTGCCCCTATGGGGGAAGGCCAGGAAGGGGGCAGGCTCCGAGCCTGCCGAGGGGAAGGGGGCCAGGGCACTGCCATGACATACACAAGTCCATACTGACCATAGAAGCGAAGCGGAGACCCAGTCAACCAGACTGATGGAGCAGCAGTAATGCCACCAAAGCCAACCAAAGTCCTCGTCATAGGCTCGGGGCCGATAGTCATCGGCCAGGCGGCGGAGTTCGACTACGCCGGCACCCAGGCGTGCAAGGCCCTCCGGGAGGAGGGCGTCACCACCGTGCTGGTCAACTCCAACCCCGCCACCATCATGACCGACGAGGGCATCGCCGATATCGTGTACATCGAGCCGCTGACTGTGGAGGTGCTCGCCAGGATCATCGAGGCCGAGCGCCCCGATGGCCTGCTGCCCACCCTGGGCGGCCAGACCGGCCTGAACCTGGCCGTGGACCTGGCCAATGCCGGCGTGCTGGAAAAGTACAGCGTCCGGTTGCTGGGCACGCAGGTCGAAACCATCAGGAAGGCCGAGGACCGGGGCCTGTTCCGCCAGCTACTGCTGGACATCGGCGAGCCGGTGCCGCCCAGCGCCATAGTCAACACCATGGAGGAGGCCCGCAAGGCCCTGCGGGAGCTGGGCCTGCCCCTGGTGGTGCGCCCGGCCTACACCCTGGGCGGCACCGGCGGCGGCATCGCCAACACCCTGGGGCAGTTCGAGGAGATTGTCTCCGGCGGGCTGGCTGTCAGCCCCATCCACCAGGTGCTGCTGGAGCGCTCCCTGGTGGGCTGGAAGGAGATCGAGTACGAGGTGATGCGCGACGGCGCCAACAACTGCATCACCATCTGCAACATGGAGAACATTGACCCCATGGGCGTCCACACCGGCGACAGCATCGTCGTCGCGCCCAGCCAGACGCTGACGGACAAAGAGTACCAGATGCTGCGCACGGCCAGCCTCAAGATCATCCGCGCCCTGGGCATCGAGGGCGGCTGCAACATCCAGTTCGCCCTCCAGCCCGGCGACGTGGTGGCCGCCACCCTGCCCGGCGGTGCATCCCCCCTTGATAAGGGGGGGAACGGGGGGGTACCTCCCTACTACGTCATCGAGGTCAACCCCCGCGTCAGTCGCTCCTCGGCGCTGGCCAGCAAGGCCACGGGCTACCCCATCGCTCGCGTGGCCGCCAAGATCGCCGTGGGCAAGCGCCTGGACGAGATACCCAACGCCGTCACCAGGAAGACGCTGGCGGCCTTCGAGCCGGCCCTGGACTACTGCGTGGTCAAGGTGCCCCGCTGGCCCTTCGACAAGTTCCCCAGGGGCGACCGGACCATCGGCACGCAGATGAAGGCCACCGGCGAGGTCATGGCCATAGACCGTTCCTTCGAGGCCGCCTTCCAGAAGGCCGTGCGCTCCCTGGAGATCACCGGCCGCTCTATCCTCTGGGAGCAGGCCGACTGGGAAGGCCCTCCCGAGTCCATCCTGGAGCGCGCGCCGCTGCACCCCCACGACGAGCGGCTGTGGGCCATCCTGGCCGCCCTGCGGCGCGGCGCCAGCCCCGAGGAAGTCTCCCGGCGCACGGGCATAGACCCCTGGTTCACCCGCGCCTTCCAGCGTATCGTCCAAATGGAGCAGCGGCTGCTCTCGGAGACCATGACGCCCCGGTTGCTGCGGGAGGCCAAGCGCCTGGGCTTCAGCGACGACCGCATCGGCGTGCTGACCGACCGCTCCGCCGAGCAGGTGCGCTACCTGCGCCAGCAGTGGGACATCCGGCCCGTGTACAAGATGGTGGACACCTGCGCCGCCGAGTTCGAGGCCGAGACGCCCTACTTCTACAGCACCTACGAGCAGGAGAACGAGGCCGCGCCGCTCCGCGACAACAAGGCCCTGGTGGTGGGCAGCGGCCCCATACGCATCGGCCAGGGCATCGAGTTCGACTACTGCTCCGTCCACGCCGCCTGGGCGCTCCAGGAGGAGGGCGTCAGGAGCATCCTGGTCAACTCCAACCCCGAGACGGTGTCCACCGACTTCGACACCAGCGACCGCCTGTACTTCGAGCCGCTGGACGAGGAGAGCGTGCGGGACATCATCGAGAACGAGGCGGTGCTGACGCCCGACAGGGACGTGGTGGTGCCGCCCTCCATCGTCCAGTTCGGCGGACAGACGGCCATCAACCTGTCCCAGGTGCTGGACAGGGCCGAGCTGCCCATCCTGGGTTCCACGGCCCAGTCCATAGACATCGCCTCCGATCGGCACCTCTTCGAGGAGTTCCTGGCCCGGGTGGGCATCCCCAACCCGCCGGGCGCCGCCGTCACCAACCTGGAGCAGGCCCTCAGCGTGGCCCAGGAGATCGGCTACCCGGTGCTGGTGCGCCCCAGCTACGTCCTGGGCGGCCGCGCCATGGAGATCGTCCAGAACGCCTCCGAGCTGGTGCGCTACATGACCAGCGCCCTGGAGGCCGGCGGCGGCCGGCGCGTCCTCATAGACAAGTACCTGGAGGGGCGCGAGGTGGAGGTGGACGCCGTCTGCGACGGCGAGACGGTGCTGGTGCCGGGCATCATGGAGCACGTGGAGCGGGCAGGCGTCCACAGCGGCGACTCCATGGCCATCTACCCCGGCCTGACCCTCACCGAGGACGAGGTCAACACCATCGTGGGCTACACCATACGCATCGGGCGGGCGCTGCAAGTCAGGGGCCTGATGAACATCCAGTACGTGGTGGTGGGCGGGCCGGCCTACCGCAGCCCCTGGGCCGGCAGGAGCGGCGGCAAGACCGAGGTCTACGTCATCGAGGTCAACCCCCGGGCCAGCCGCACGGTGCCCTTCATCTCCAAGGTAACGGGCGTGCCCATGGTCAAGCTGGCCATCAAGGCCATGCTGGGCAGGAGCCTGAAGGACCTGGGCTACCAGAGCGGCCTGTGGAAGAAGCAGAAGCTGGTGGGCATCAAGGCCCCGGTGTTCTCCATGTCCAAGCTGCGGGGCGTGGACACCTACCTGGGGCCTGAGATGAAGTCCACGGGCGAGGTCATGGGCATAGACTACGACTTCCGCTCGGCGGTGGCCAAGGCGCTGCTGGCCGCGGGCCTGGGACTGCCGCCGCGCGGGGCCATGTTGCTGAGCATCGCCGACCGGGACAAGGCCGAGGCGGTGCCCCTCATCAAGGACCTGGCCAGGGTGGGCTACAGGCTCTACGCCACCGAGGGCACGGCGGCCATGATAAGGGCGCTGGAAGTGCCGGTGGTGGCCGTGCCCAAGCGGCTCAACGAGGGGCACCCCAACGTGGTGGACATCATCCTGGACGGCACGGTGAACGCCGTGGTCAACACCGTCACCGGCAACCGGACCACGCTACAGGACGGCTTCTACATCCGCCGTGCCGCCGTGGAGCGGCGCATCCCCTGCTTTACCTCGCTGGACACCGCGCGCGCTGCCGTGGAAAGCCTGGTCAACGGCGACGGCAGCTACAACGTCAAGTCCCTGCACGCCTACCTGAAGGGGAGGTAGAGCAGGGGGGATGAACCATGAACATGGAATCCTTTGACTTTAGCGCGCACATATTTCGCTCAAGCAAATTCCGGAGTGTCGTCAATGATGCCATCCAATTCTTCATCGAAACCCCAGTGCATAACCTACCCCCTCCAGGTCGGTCCATTGGCCCAGGTGTCTATGCTCTGTACTACGTAGGTACTTTCGAGCTTTATACCAAGATTGCCAACCTGAACAAAGAGAAGTGTACTCAGCCCATATACGTTGGCAAAGCTGTACCACCAGGGTGGCGAACAGCGCGTATTTCAGAGTCCGAGAGCAGGGTCCTTTACCAAAGGTTAGCAGAGCACGCCAGAAGTATTAACCAAGCGTCCAATCTGTACATTGATGACTTCAAATGCCGTTTCATGATCCTCAGTGGCGTGGAAAGCGACCTGGTAGTACCAGTAGAAGCTATGCTAATCAAACTATACAAGCCTCTCTGGAATACTGTGGTGGATGGTTTCGGTAATCACGATCCTGGCAGAGGGCGGTACAACCAGGCCAAGTCTGCCTGGGATGTTTTGCATCCTGGCAGAGATTGGGCATCCCGATTGACAGGAGATTCACCGAGGCTGGAAGAAGTTATCACAAGGGTCCGGCTGTTCTTGAGTTAAGCACGCTTCTTCAGTTCTACGACAGCTTCGTATAGCTGATGGGACTTCTTGGCCTTTGCAACTCGAACACTTGACTGAATAATGCTGTTTCCCACGCGGGTCGCCCTGGGAGTTTCAATTCGGACCAGCTCCAGTCCAACCATCTCTGCTATTCTACCTAAGTACTGGTCGGTTGGTATCAACACACCCTGTAATATGCTGTTTCCAATTACAATTATGGCGGTAGCGCCCGGTTTGAGCACATACTTGATGCCAACAACGAACCGGTAGCAATCGTTGAAATATGAGGCGGCATAGTTGGCCCAGCCATTACCGCCATAGACCCCTCTTTCTGGGTGAAGACGTCTGAGTTCCGCCAGTCGCTCTTCTAGGTCCGAGTTGGGTAGATGAAAGTCCAGTTTGACGCATTCCTGTTCTCGGACCGTTTGCCAATACTTCCCAAAGTTTGAATTCTCAAGGTTGTCAAAATCTTGAGGACATTTCGTATAACCTAACCAATACAGTTGCGGTCGTGTATTCCGATTGTAATGGTAGTTATTGAGATAGGGTGGCGAGGTAACTATCAGGTCAATTTGAGCAGGAGCGAGGTACTTTTGATAATCAAAAAAAGAGGCATTAATTACTCGTACTTGAACGTCAGGTGTGAAGAGTCTCGCCTTGTACCACTTAATATCTTCTGCCATTTCTGTCAACTTATTGACGATGGCAAGATCTACTGGAAAGTCATAAACATCTTCTTTAGCTACAGTAGCTCGCCTTCCTAAGCTCGGCTCATAGGAGTAATTGGAATACTGCACCATAGTTGAAGCAAAGGCTAATCTGAATAAGGAGTGCAGACTTTGATCGCGGACAGTATCAATGAAATCCTGTACTATTAGCACTTTCCGCAACACTTCAGGACTATAAAACTCAGCTCGTGTTCTGAAGCCTCTTGGTGGCTTACTTTGAGGCACATAACCATCGGCAGCACACGCTTTGTAGAAATTCCGGAACCTGAGAATTTCTTCATATAGTTTGTTTGCGTCGATCAAATACGCATTTACTTTTACTCTGCTGCTTAAGGCGGCATAAGGATTTATTTCAAAGCCGATACTGTCATGGCCATCCAGGGTAGCTTCAACCAACGTGGTTCCAACACCCGCGAATGGGTCTAATACCGTGCTTCTGCCATGCAAGAATCTCTTTAGAGCGTCCCTGACGAAGGTGCTTGAGAAGCCGGCGATCCAGGGGACCCAGCGATGAATGGGCAAAGTCTTATTTCGGACGAATGCTGGATCGCTGAAGGTAGCAGTGTTGTTTGGCGAACTGTAGCCTGGTTGCGGTTCGAAGAGTCTGAGTTGTTCTGCCTGGTTGATTTGCACTCCTGGCACAAGGGTCACTTTTGGCCTCCACAAGATCACGATAGGTGACTATTTTGAATTGCCCTTTGGTTTGAGAACCTGGCCTAGGCGATATTGTGGACGAATTTCTCTCAACATGGCATATAGATGTTGGCGCTCGTCGTCATCTCCCAAGAGGGAGACGAAATCTTCGAAGCTGAGCAGAATGGCCTGTGGAATACCTCGACGTTCAATAACGTACCTAGCCCGATTTTGGGTTGTATCATCCAAGACCTGACCAAAATTATTCTGGGCCTGTGTCGAGTTGATTCGTTTAGTGGTCATCACACCCCAACCACCCCATGTTAGCTAAATTGGATATATTATGTAGAACAGCAGTTTGTTTGTCAAGAGGTCTGTGTATCTGAGTAAGTCCGGGGCAGGGCTACGCCGATGGCAGATAGCGTCGTCTGGACGCCAAGGATGGAGCCGAATGAAGCAAGCTCGGTGCCCCCACTTTTCGCAGAAGGCTTCCAGCCCTCTATCAGGGAGTTGAATTCCTAAGGCGCTTTCCACCATCCCTCAATATGGCTGAAGGCAGCACACCAGCAGCCATTGTAACCGGGTTGCGGAAGACTCCGCCACGCCTGCGACTGGTGCCCATCTGGCATGCCATTATGCAAAGGGGTGCCCTCAGGGACGCGCCTGCGAGTCCAGCGCCTCAGCCCTGCAAGGCGCGGCAGTGGGGCGACGCTTCCGCCGGTTATGTTGCCGCCTTTGCCAGCAAGGCCCTGGCCTGCCGGCGCAGCAGGCCGCGCCTGCCCCGGCGCAGGTAGGCCAGCCGGCCGCGGGCCAGCCGTTCGAAGGCAGCGGCCTGGGGGTGCTCGCGCCCCAGCCAGCGCGCGGCCCACAGCCCGGCCAGTCTGCCGCTCTCCAGCGCCACCGCGCCGTTCTCCACGCCTGCCGCGTCGCCGCAGACGTAGAGGCCGGCCAGGGGCGTCGCCATGCGCCGGTCGTGGACGGGCACAGGCCCGCCCAGCGCCTCCAGCTCCAGCAGAGGGCACCCCGCCCGCGATGCCAGCGCCGACTCGGGCACCCTGGGGCCTGCCAGGCAGACCGTGTCCACCTCCAGGCGTACCTCGGTCCCGGGCACCCTGGCCCGGTGCTCGTCCACGCGGGCGATGGCCACTGCCCTGACCCTGTCGCTGCCCTCGGCGGCGACGACCCTGGAGGAGGTATACACCGGCACGCCGGCGTCCCGCAGCGGCGCCAGGTTGATCTCGCGCCCCAGCACGGCAGGCGACTCCTCCACCACGGCCACCACCCGGGCGCCGGCGTCGCGCAGGTTGGCTGCGATGAGCAGCCCGGCATTGTCGGAGCCGACCATGAGCACGCGCCTTCCGGGCAGCACGCCGCCCACGTTGAGCATGGCCTGAGCATCGCCCGAAAGCATGACGCCCGGCAGCCTGGAGCCGGGGAAGTCCAGCCACGGCTCCCAGGACCCCACCGCCAGGATGACGGCCCTGGCGGTGACACGCCCCTTCTTGCCTCCAGTCCCCCCGGCGGCCAGCGCTAGCTCCCAGGCGCCTTGCGCCCGACGAATGTCCGCGGCCCTGGTGCCCAGCAGGAGCTTCGCGCCGGCCGATACAACGTCCTCGGTGAGCCTGCGGCAGAGCGTCACGCCGCTAAGGCCCTGGTAGATGGACGCAGGGCCTTGCAGGGGCTGAGTCTGGAGGCCCAGCCTGCCGCCGGTGCGCTGCTCCGCCTCCACCAGCATCACGCTGGCCCCGGCGCTGGCGGCGACGGCGGCAGCCATCAGCCCCGCCGGCCCCGCCCCGACGACGGCGACATCCGCGCTTTCCACTGACTACCCTCCAGCGGAAGGCCCTTCCTCAGGCCGGCCATGCAGATTATCCCACAGCACCCGCCCTGGGTACAGGCCGGCTGAGGGCCTATCCGACAACTCCGCTGCACGCGTGATGCCCTATTGGCTGGACGGCGGCGAATGGCCTGCCAGGCCCCCTTCCCCTCGGCGGGCTCGGGGCAGGCCCTGGCCTTCCCCCACAGGAGGCAGGGATGTTCTCGCCCCCCTTGGGGGAGAGCCAGAGAGGGGGCAGGCCCTGACCTTCC
>FWPU01009667.1_pt1 | contig 15011 bp, 13 predicted proteins | sample 2228361 | NCBI WGS metagenome assembly FWPU01 (sample SAMEA103939777, study PRJEB20133) | metagenome
CAAGTTTTTATTATAAGTATTGAGTTATTGTTTTAAGTTAATAAATTATAATGAAGCAACTAAAATGAATTTGTTCGTTTAATTTTAGTGTCTCTTTTAAGTTCTAAAATATGTAGATGTAAATGATAACAGTTCAATTTTTATATTAGTCATATCTGTGGTATGGGGGTGTTTTCTTTTTTTGAAAATAGGATCGGAGAGCAGAGGATTCGAACCTCTGAGGGTAAGCGTGTCCCCTAACGGTTTTCAAGACCGCCGCTTTCAACCACTCAGCCAGCTCTCCTTTTCTTAATAATCCAAATTATATCGAAAAGTAAATACTTTTCAAGCACAAAATGTTTGAAACAAAAATTTTCAAGAATATTAAGCATGGAGATTTTTTACTTTTTCTTTTGTTTCCTTATTTATAAATAATATACCATAATTCTCTGAAAAGATTATAAAAAATGTGTTTTGTATTCTTACTTTTGTATGCGGGCATCTTGGTTAGATGTCATAGTGAAAAGTGACTTTTTATGTTAGAGTAAGAGAATTATTTGACTATTTAATAGAGTTAAAAAAATATCCAGATTTTTGGTGCTTAAATTTTTTAAGAATATAATAGATTATGACAAATTGTCAAGGCTAGCGGACAAATTTTAAATAACACTATATAATACCAATGGTTATTGCAACAATTACGGAATGAGTTTTGCTATATAATATAAATATAGCAAAAAAATAGTTATTATTGAGGGGTAAAATAATGGGTAAAGTTGTAGGAATAGATTTAGGAACTACATATTCAGTAGTGGCGTATATGGAAGGAGACAAAGTAACAGTTATACCTACTCCGGAAGGTCAGCGATTAACTCCATCAGTGGTAGCATTTACTGAAAAAGCAGAAAGATATGTAGGTTGGCCTGCAAAAAGACAAGCAGTTATAAATCCAGCCAATACAATATTTTCTATAAAAAGATTAATGGGTAGAAGGCGCAAAGAGGTTAGAGAAGAAGAAAAATTGGTTCCTTATAAAATTGTAGGGGATGATGAGGAATTAGCAAAAGTTTCTGTTTTGAATGGCAGTAGAATATATTCTCCACCAGAAATATCTGCAATGATTTTGCAAAGTTTAAAACTTGCAAGTGAAAATTACTTTGGTGAACCTGTAACAGAAGCAGTTATTACTGTTCCAGCGTATTTCAACGATAGTCAAAGACAAGCAACAAAGGATGCAGGCAGAATTGCAGGATTGGATGTAAAAAGGATTATAAATGAACCTACTGCAGCAGCTTTAGCTTATGGCTTAGATAAAAAAGGGCATAAGAAAATTGCTGTTTTTGATTTAGGAGGAGGCACATTTGATATTTCGATTCTTGAAATTGGTGAGGGACTTATAGAGGTTTTATCTACCAATGGTAATACACATTTAGGAGGTGATGATTTTGATCAGCGACTTATAAATTATGTAGCGGATGAATTCAAAAAGGAACACGGCATTGATTTGCGTAATGACAAAATGGCACTACAGCGATTAAAAGAAGCATGTGAAAAGGCAAAATGTGAACTCTCGAGTGTTTTGGAAACCGAAATAAATCTCCCTTTTATTACAGCTGATCAGACCGGTCCTAAACATTTAAGAATATTAATTACAAGAGCGACTTATGAAAATTTAATAAGGGATTTAGTTGAATCAACCTTAGAACCTGTTCGTCTTGCCCTAGCAGATGCAAAACTCAAACCAGAGGATGTAGATGAAACAATCCTTGTCGGAGGTGCAACGAGAACACCATTGGTTCAGAAGATAGTTAAAGATTTTTTTGGTAAAGAACCTAATAAATCAGTTAATCCTGATGAAGCGGTGGCGGTAGGGGCTGCAATTCAAGCTGCCATTATAAAAGGAGAAGTAAAAGATATACTACTTTTAGATGTAACACCTTTATCTTTAGGCGTAGAAACATTAGGTGGTATTATGACAGTTCTAATTCCACGAAATACTACTATACCTACTAGCAAAAAGCAGATATTTACAACTGCAGCTAATAATCAAACAGTAGTAGAAGTTCATGTATTACAAGGTGAACGACCTATGGCCAGTGATAATCGCTCTCTTGGTAGATTTTTACTTACTGATATTCCACCAGCTCCAGCGGGTGTGCCACAAATTGAAGTTGCTTTTGATATTGATGCAAACGGTATTTTAAATGTTAGTGCAAAGGATCTGGCAACAAACAAACAACAATCCATAACTATTAAGGCTTCCTCCGGTTTATCTGAAGAAGAGGTAAAAAGAATGGTGGAGGAAGCAAAGAAGTTTGAGGAGGAAGATAGGAAAAAAAAGGAAATTGCTGAAACAAAAAATGCGGCGGAGAATCTTATAATTGCGGTTCAGAAAATATTGAGGGATCAAGCTGACAAAATTAACCAAGATGAAAAAGAAAAAGTTGAAAAAGCAATTTCTGAACTTCGCTCTGCAATAGATGGTGGTAATATAGCTGATATAAAAAAGAAAATGGAAGAATTGTCAACAGCGAGTTATACAATAACGCGAAAACTTTATGAAGATGCACAGAAATCTGCAGAACACTACACAAAGCAAACACCTCCTAAGTATGAACAAACAAAAAAAGAGAGCAATGGTGAAAAAGTAATAGATGCAGATTTTAAAACGGATTAGTTTAAAAGTTATTTGTGTAAGGAGGTTGAATAATGGCCAAAGCGATTGTTTTTGATGTAAATGTAAGGAAGGCAATTAAAGAGGCGGTTGAAAAAGTTGCGCAAAGTGTCAAAGTAACTTATGGTCCTAATGCCTTTAATGTTTTATTAGATAGGTCATGGGGGTCGCCATATTCTTCTAATGATGGTGCACAAATAGTTGATGATATTGAACTTGTTGATAGAAAAGAAAATTCTATTGCACAGATTCTTAAAGAAGCTGCATCCAAAACAAATGATAGGGCAGGTGATGGAACAACGGGAACTATTATTGTTGCAGAAAAATTAATATTAGAATCATTAAAGGCTATTTCTTCCGGGTATTTCCCCCAAGAACTTATAAAAAACTTTGTAAAACTTGAAAAACTTTCAGAAGAAATCTTGGATTCATTAAAAAGAGAGATAAAAGGTGAGTTGAGTAATTCAAAAGAGTTCTTTGCGATAGCAAAAGTTGCAGGTGGAGGTGACGAAACTATAGCTAAAAACATAGCGGAAGCGCTCTCAAAGGCAACGATAGATGGTGTCGTTACGCTGGAAGAAGGCAAGACTACGCAAACCGAGATAAAATGGTATGAAGGTATGCATTTTGATAGAGGATTTGTTTCACCTTACTTTATTAACAAACCAGATGAGAATAAATGTATATTGGAAGATGCCTACATTTTAATTATTGAGGATAAACTTTCGCAAATAAAGGATTTGATAGGATTACTTGAAAAACTTTCTGAAAAAAAAGCAAAATTACTTGTTATTGCAGAGGATGCAGAGGGTGAGGCATTGTCAACCTTTGTTGTCAATAAATTAAAAGGAATACTGGATTGTTGTGTTGTAAAAGCTCCTGCATATGGAGATAGAAGAAAAGCATATTTACAAGATATTGCTATCCTTACAGGTGGTAAAGCGTTTTTTAAGGACTTAGGAATTAAATTAAACAATATAGATATAAATGATCTAGGAAGGGCAAAAAGAGTTATTGTTGATGGGGATAATACTATAATAGAAGGAGGTTATGGCGATAAGAAAGATATTGAAGAAAGAAAAAAACAGATAAAATATGAGATGGAAACAACAGATTCAAGTTATGACAAGGAAAAATTACAGGAGCGACTAGCAAAACTTACAAGTGGAGTTGCTCAAATAAATATTGGAGCACCTACTGAGGCCGAAATAAAAGAATTAAAGAAAAAATATGAAGATTCTCTTGCATCAGCAAAAGCAGCTTTAGAAGAAGGATATTGTATTGGTGGCGGAAAAACTTTTTTGACCATTGCTCAAAAATTGCAAGAAAAATATGCAAAAGATTTTCAGATAGATCAAACATCAAAGATTGCATTTGATGCTTTCATTGCTGCACTAAAAGCGCCTTTTATACAGATAGTAGTTAATAGTGGCCAAGACCCTATTAATTTTTTAAGAAGTGTTGAATTATCCAACAATGAAAATTTCGGATATAATGCTACAAAAGGTGATACTGCCGATTTGTTAGAAGATGGAATCTTAGATGCAGTAAAAGTTATCAGAAATGTATTGCAGAATGCGGTTAGTGCGACCAATGCTATAATCAATACAAGTGCAATAGTTAGTGAAATAGAAGAAGAAAAAGAAGATGCTCAAATGCCCCATCCTCCACATTACTAATACGCTCAGATGGTATTGCTGATGTATATGTTAAATTCTAATTTATTTAATATAAAATGCAAATAAGAAAAGCAAAGAAATTAGACGGTTTGAAAAAAGCAATAAAACTAATTCTAACTAAAGTGCATGAAAAATTCAAAGATATGAGGTATATATGTATTAAAAGAAGGAGGTTAAATACTTTTTAACATTGTGAGGTATGAAGATATCTCATAGGATGAATACTAAAATACAAACGAAGTTGCAAAATAATAGTAATATAGTGTAAGGATGTAAGAATGATATTTTTGGTTAGTGGTTTTTTGGCTTCTTTTTGGATTAATGATGATTAATAATTATAAGTATATATTGGAATTATTTGAATGTATTATTATGAAAAAATTACTGGAAATACAAGTGTAGGAAATTTTGATTTTAAGGAGGGATAGAGATGGTTAAGTTAAGACCTATTGATGATAGAGTAGTAGTGAAAAGGATAGAGGAAGAAAGAAAGAGCCAAATTGAACTTCCTGATACCGCAAAGGAAAAACCACAACAGGGGGAAGTAATAGCAGTAGGTCCTGGAAAACTTCTTGAAAATGGAAGAAGAATTGCACCTTCTGTGAAAGTAAAAGATAAAGTTTTATTTGGTAAATATGCTGGTAATGAAATAAAAATTGATGATGAAGAGTATTTAATACTAAGAGAAAATGAAATTTTAGGGAAACTTGAATAAATTTATAGATTAAAGGAGTTTAAAAAGATGTCTAAGCAGATAATGTATGGAGAAAATGGGATTTTGAAGTTAAGAGAGGGATTAAAAAAGGCATATGAAACAGTGAAGGTAACTTTCGGTCCTACTGGTAAAAATGTATTAGTAGATAAAAAGTTTGGTTCGGCCCAAGCAACAAGTGATGCTTTATCAATCACGAAAGAAATAGAAGAAAAGGACCCTTTTATAAATATGGGTGTTAAATATCTTAACGAAGTATGTGACAGGACCAATGATAAGGCCGGTGATGGAACTGCATTAGCAGCTATTTTGATGTATAGTTTATATGAACGGGGGTTGAGATTAATTAATTTTGGTATATCTCCACAAAAGGTTCGAGATGTATATACAAGACTGCTAAACACATCCTTAGACGAATTAATAAAATATAAAAAATCTATTTCAACTTCCGATCAATATAAGTATATTGCAATGGTAGCAGGAGGATATAATGAAAAAATAGCTAGTTTATTAGCAGATGCAGTAACAAAAATAGGTGAAGAAGGAATAATTCAAGTGGAAGAATCTAAAAGCACTGATACAATATTAGATTTTGCAGATGGTTATCAATTTGATAAGGGATTTGTTTCTCCGTATTTTATGACGAATTTAGAAAAACAAATTTGTGAATTGGAAGAACCATACATATTGATATACGATAGAAAAATATCAAACCTGCAAGAATTTATTCCTATCTTAGAAGAAGTAGCACCAACGGGTAAACCAATGTTGGTTATATGCGATGAAATAGAAGGTGAAGCATTAGCTACCCTTGTTATAAATAAAATATCAGGTGCATTTAGAAGTTGCTCTGTAAAAACACCTGGGTATGGTGATAGAAGGAAAGCATATTTGGAAGACATAGCTATTGTAACAGGGGGGATGTATATTTCAGAAGATTCAGGGATAAAGTTAGAAAATGTTAGTTTACAGCAATTGGGGAAGGCAAAGAAAGTAGTTGTTGAAAAGGAAAGAACAATTATTATAGGTGGCTATGGTAAGCAAGATAGAATTGATGCAAGGAAAAATCAAATCAGAAAGGCAATCAAAGAAACCACCTCAGATTATGATAGAGATAAATTGAAAGAACGACTTGCCAAACTTACTGGTGGTGTGGCAATAATAAGAGTAGGTGGTGCAACCGAGAGTTTGTCAAAAGAGCTAAAAAGTAAGGTAGAAAATGCGGTTCATTCAGTTGTTGCAGCAAGGGATGAAGGAATTTTACCAGGCGGTGGTATATCTTTACTTAAAATTAGTAAAGCTATGCAAAATATAAAAATGGAGACAGTTGAAGAAGAAACAATAAAAAATAATTTCGTAACTGCGCTTACATTACCTGCAAAGCAAGTTTTGGAGAATGCCTTAGGTGAAGATGGAACAAAATATCTAAATGAAATTGCCGGAAAACCTTTTAATATTGGATTTGATGTGATTAGTAAGCAATTTGTTGATTTTCTTGAAAAAGGTATAATTGATCCCTATAAGGTTATAAGGGTTGCATTGGAAAATGCTGTATCTATTGCAAGAGTATTATTAACTTCATCTACCTTAGTTGCGGATTTGAAGAAAAAGAAAGAAAAAATAGAGGGAGCTGTAATTTAAGATTTAGGTAGTAATATTTAAAGTAGCGGAATTTTCAATTTTTTGAAGGCGGAAAACCTGAACTGGCAGGAAGCACATTTGCCACAGTGTTTTTCTTTACCAGCATAACAGCTGTATGTTAGTGAATAATCAAAACCTAAAGATAATCCTTCCTTTATAATTTGGACTTTTGTCATATTTATAAGTGGTGTTATTATTTTGAATGATTTACCTTTTGTGTTAAATATTTTACTTCCCAAAGTTGCGGTTCTCGTAAAGCTCTTAATAAATTCAGATCTGCAATCAGGATAACCGGAATAGTCAATAATATTTGCTCCAAAAAATATTGTTCTTATATTTCTTGCTTCTGCTAAACTTGATGCTACAGATAAAAAAACAAGGTTCCTCATTGGAACATAAGTTGGAGGGATTGAAAAATTAGAGGTAGTTGATTTTAGTGGAATTTTTATTTTTTTATCTGTAAGAGCGGAACTTCCAAATTGACCTATATCTATTCTGAATATTATGTGTTCTTTTATATCCAGAAACTTACAAACTTTTTTTGCATATTTGAGTTCAATTATGTGTTTTTGTCCATAGTTAAAACTTATGGCAATTAATTCATATCCATGGCTTTTTGCAATAGCTGTAGCTGTTGATGAATCAATACCACCACTTAGCAGGGATACAGCTTTTTTATTTTCCACGTTCATTGTTCCATAAAATTTTGTGAAGTTGTAAGTTCAATCTTACATTTAAATTGTCTTTTAAAATCCATTCTGCTAAATCTTTTGCAATATTGTATTCGTATACAGGTGAAAGCAAAATTTTATGTTTTTTATTTAATTGATATATATTTATTATATCTTTCGACCATTTATAATCGCTTTTATCAGCTATTACAAATTTTATTTCATCATATTGCTTTAAATATTCTATGTTTTCCCATAAATTTTTATCACTCTCACCACTTTTGGGGCACTTTATATCCATAATTATAACCACCTCTTTTGGAACCTCTTTTATCGAGATGCTTCCTGATGTTTCAAGTAAGACTTTATAATTATTATGTAATAACAGTTTCATAAAGGAAATCACATTTTTTTGTAAAAGGGGTTCACCACCAGTAATTTCTACTAAGTTGGTTTTATTTTTTTTGATTTCAGATAAAATTTCCTCGAAAGTTTTTTTATGTCCTTCATTAAAAGAATATGTCGTATCGCACCATATACAGCGTAAATTACAACCTGCTAATCTTATAAAGATGCATGGCTCCCCTTGAAATGTTGACTCTCCTTGAATACTATAAAAAATCTCGCTTATATATAAAATATTATCATTATTTTTCATTAGAAAAGTTTTACTATTAATATATAAAATAAAACTAACAAGATAGTTACTAATATTGTTAATTTATCAAAGTTTTTTTCAACAAATGGCTTTATTGTAGGTCCCATAGTATAAAAAAGTATTCCTTCTCCAAAAAACCTTCCTCCTCTTCCAATAAAAGATGCGATTGTAAAAGAAATAATATCTACATTACAGTACCCACCTGCAATAGTGAATACTTTGTATGGTATGGGAGTGAGAGCTGAAGAAAATACAACCCAAAATACATTCTCCTTGTAAAGTTCTACAATCTCATTGAAATTTGCTTGGCTTATTATTTTACCTATTATAAAATTAGGTGGGATAATGTTGTTGTATAAGAACACTCCTATCAAATAACCTAATAATCCTCCTAGAACGGAAAAAAGTGTTGTTATAAAAGCATATAAAATCCCTTTTTTGTTATTAAAAAAAGCCATTGGTAATAACAATACATCAGGTGGTATAGGAAATACACACGATTCTATAAATGATATTACCGCTAAGTAATAAGAAGATCGTTTATTATATGCTAGCGATTGTGTCCAATTATATAATTTCCTTAGTGGGTTAAACAATCACGCTTACTGTTTTATGAATGAAGCTTTTTTTGCCCATATACTGGTGGGATATTTGGTAAGTATTACATTCCATCGTTCTTTCAATGGTGATGGATCTTGCTTCATTTTATATCTTGTTACTCCTAACCAATAAAGTGCCTCTGCTTCTTGTTGTGTTCCTGGGTATTTTTCTATGATTTCTGTGAATATTTTGTCTGCTTCTTCAAACTTATTATCATTGAAATTGGAGATTCCTATTGCTACTTTGATTGTTGGGATGAAATCTTCAGGGGGAAGATATCCTATATAGCGATAATCTTCTATGAACTTTCCGTTTTTTACTCTGCCGAGTCTCAGATTTGGGAACCATGCTACATTGTATTCTTCTGCATCTTTGGGATTTGCAGTGACACTGATTCTTACGGGTATAGTATAGGAAGTAATTAAATCTTCAATGTTTTTATGAGGATATACGATATTGCCTAGTGCCTTACAACCGCCGCAATCTATGTGGAAGAAATCTATGTATAAAAGTTTATTTTCTTTTTCTGCTAATTTTATTCCTTCGTTTATACTTGTTTTAAATTCTATACCCATCTTTTTCTCCTTATTTAAATATCCTTTCCTTATATTTTTCTATCAATATTTTTATGAGTTCATCTTTTGAATTTAGAGCATCTACTTTGTAATTTATACCGTCTACTTTATCTCTTAATCCCTGAAATTCGCTTTTTAACCCCTGGAATTCACTTTTTAACCCTTGGAACTCACTTTTTAACCCTTGAAATTCAGTTTTTAACGAATTTATTTCCATTTTAACAGTTGTTTCTAATTTATCTATTCTGTCGTTTAATTTGGTAATTTCACTGCTAATTTTGCCGAATTCTGGTAATAACCATTCTTTCAATTTGGCCAAAACACTATCTACTATATTTTTATTCATTTTTTATGACAATTCAATAATTTTTTTTGTTAATTTACTAACACCTGCTTCTACATCTGAAACTCTTTGAGCTAGCATGTAAGCGGGTGTTGTGATAACTTTATTTGTTTCATCAACAACAATCTCATCTACTCTTGCATTTTGATGTTTTGCCCCAAAACTTTCAATATCTTTTGCTACAGCAGGGTCGGTTCCTATGGTTACTTTAACTTTAAAATCGGATCCTAAAACTTTGGCAACCAGGACAGGTGCGATGCAAATTGCGCCAATAGGTTTTTTAGCTTTATGTATCTCCCTTATAAGTTTTTCTACTTGCGGTAGCACCTTTAAGTTTTTTCCATCTTTTGCATAAGTACAAAGATTCTTGGCGACACCATAACCTCCGGGGAATATTATTGCATCTAATTCCCTTATATCAAAGTTTTCTAGAGGTTTTATATCACCTCGTGCAATTCTTGCAGATTCAACCAAAACATTTCTCTTTTCGTTTAATGATATTTGTTTATGGTGATCAATTACATCAGATTGTTCTATATTGGGCGCTAAAAATGTAGTAGTTGCACCATTTTTGTCTAAATGAAGTAAGGTAATTACTGCTTCGTGTATTTCACTGCCGTCTTTTACTCCACAACCACTCAAAATAATACCAACTCTTTTATTCATCTTTTTCTCCTTATCTCTCCTTATAAAATAATCACCTTTATTTCCCTCTTTCAGTATCATTATAAAAAATTATTTTAGTAATAAAATACGATAACTTAATAAAAGGCGAATAGTCCTGATATAAAAGAATAAACTTTAACAATAAAAATATTAATGGATACATAAATTACTGCAAGAAGTGTAAGAAGATATAAGAAGAATTTGTTATTTGTATTCCGAATGTTTTGCTGGATTTGATATGTATTAGGTAGCAATCTTGAATACATATATATTGCAAAAACAGATGAAATTCCCAGAACTATTCCAATATTTGTTAGTCCACCACTAAAAACTTCTATAATAATTCCTATCTTGGCAAAAAAACCTAACATCAGTGGATATGGTAGGAAGTTTGCTATAAAAAGTATCCATAAAAATTTTGGAACCCCAGTTAAAGTGTTTATATCTTCAAATTTTGTAATAGAAAAGGTATCTATTAGGCTGAAAACTATGAAAGTTGATACAATATAGAAAATTATAAATAAATACTTCTGGAAAAGGAAATTTAGATAGGTATAACTATCACTTAAAAGCGGTGAAAGTAAAAGCCCAACGAAGAATATCGCATTATATATACTGGAATAGCCGAGAAATCTTGTAAATTTTTTACTAAATGTTGCATTAATAACGCTTATAAGTATCGTTAAAAATAATATTAAAGACATGACCATTAAAAATTCTTTTGGGGTTTTGTGTGTAGAAAATGTGTAAAAAAATTGACCGGTTACAAAGAATAATATACTTTTTTGGATGGAGAATATGATGGGATACAACTTGCTGTCTAAAACCTCAAAAACATCCGGGACCCAACTTTGAAATGGGAAAATTCCCAACTTGAAAAACAAAAGAAAGAAAAGTAAACATTCTAAGTTAAAAAATGGAGAAGTATTTTCTTTTAATTTAAAAGGTGATTCTATAAAAGGTATAATCTCAGTAGTTACATGAATCTTATAAAAAAATATTATCCCTATTACATATAAAAGTCCTGCAACGATATTCTGAATAAAATATTTCATGGCAACTTCTTTCCTGTTATTGCTATTACTACTCAGGATAAACCCAATATTTGCTAAACTTATGAACTCAAGTATAAAGAAGAATGTTATAAGTTCTTTGGTATGGATAGCACAAAGTAATAGAAAATTGTGAAAATTAATAAGTGCTACAATAAGAGTATTTTGCTGAAAATTAAATATTTTCGTAGATACAGAAAATAAATAAATAGAAATTAAAAAGTTGAAAATAATGAGAAGTGGTAACGAGGAAATGTTATAGCGTAAGTTAGGAATATCAAATCCACCTGTCCAAACATAACCATCTTTTGAATTTATAAGTGTCAAAGTAAAGAATATAATACCTAAAAGATTTAATGTAGAAGTTATGAAAATAGCAATTTTATTTGCAGCTTTACTGTTTTTGATTGATAAGAAAGAACATATTAAAAATACTAAAATTTGGGATAGTATGTAGATACTCATTACTATATGTATGATTGAATAATCAAAAAGTATAGGTATTGCACGATATCTTTAAAAATCATAAAATAATAGTCGGTTTTATTCCAAGTATTATAGAGAGAATAATAAGAGGTATAAGCCAATATAATCTATAAATATTATCGAAATTTAATTTTTCATTTGTAGGAATACCCCATACCACTTTTGATAGCAAGTTGATAGTTAACCAGGTATTAAACAGAATAAAAATTGCCATTGATCCCGTATAGATTATACTACCTTTTTGAAATGTTCTTGCAATGGTATAGATTTCTCCAATAAAACCGGAGAAACCAGGGAATCCCATACTTATTAAACAGAATATAGTAAAAATAATACAGAATATAGGTGAAAAGTTTATAAGACCTTGATAGAACTTTATTTCTCGGGCGTGGTTATTTTCTAAAAGAAAACCAGCCAGAACGAATAATCCACCTGTGCTTATAGCATGGCTTACAGCATAAAATAGAGCTACATTTTCAGCACCAGCCAAATTTATTGCCGTCCATGCTACCCCCATGTGACTTATACTACTATATGCTATGAATTTTTTAAGATCTTTTTCATAAAAAACAACAAAACTTCCGTATACTAGATTTAAAACAGAAAATATTATTGGTAAGGTAGGTAAAAGGTATGAAAAGTCAAATCCTCCAAAAATGAAATATCCGTATAATCCTAACTTTAAAATTATACCTGCCAAAAGCACGCTACCTGCTGTCGGTGCTTCAGTATGCGCGTAGGGTAACCAGAAGTGAAATCCTATTAAAGGTATTTTTATACCAAAGGCAAGAAAAACCAAAATGTAGTATAGTGTTTTACTATCGGTATTCGGAAGCTTTTTAACATTCTTAACAAAATTTTCAATGCCACTTAAAATTTTGCCTGAGGCGATGTGTTCTTCCGGAAAATTTACAATACCAAATATTATTAAAAAAAATATTAAGACTCCACTAATTGCAGTATATACTAAATATCGAATTGAAGCAATTTTTCTTTCTTCATAACCATATATGTTTATAAGCAGAAAAAGAGGCAAAATTGAAAATTCAAAAAATATAAAAAACCATAATAATTCTTTAGCACATAGGACTCCAAATGAACCTAATTCAATAAGGATTAAAAGTGCTAAGTATAATGCAGGATTCGGTAGTTTCTTGTAGTTTGTAAAAGCTATATTTATAAAGTTGAGGAGTGTAAGAATAATAGCAAGCCAAAAACCCCAATAATTCAAACCAAAATTTAAATAGGAATATGGTAAGAATGGAATATTACTACCAAAAGAAATATTGAATTGCCAGTTTTCGTTTGCTTTGTCGTATAGAAGTATTAGGGCTCCTATTAAAATAGTTCTGCGGACAGTATCTATAAAAAGTGCGATGTCTAAAAATTTTTGCCACATTAAAAGCAAAATAAATATAAATAATAAAAATCCACCATTGATCACCAGTAAGTAATTTTTAAATAGTTCTATATCCAATTTTCTAAATAGACCTTATAAAAATTAAAAAAAATATCAAAATGGAAATAAATATTATGGCAATGTAATTGTATATTATGCCGTTATAAATGAAACGGTAGGCATTGTGAATAAATCTTACAAAATCAGTAGTAAGAAATAAGTTTACAAATTTATCTGCTATTTCTTCAATATGTGTCCTACACAGAAATTGAACGAACTGAGTAGGGATTTGAAAAATATTGTAATATATTCGTTCAAGGAAGAGATGTTTTTTTAATCCTCGTATAATCATTGTAAGTTGTTCTACTGAATTAGGGAAAAGATAGGTAATAGTAAATACAAGAACTATCAATATAAATTCAATTCCAAGCGGTTTAATATAAGGATATATATGGTAAGGTTTATAGTTAGGATTAAATTGAAAAAAAGTAATCAATAATGTTACCCCTATCAAAAATATGGATAGTAAAATAATAGAAATAATTGGGGTTATTGAGAGTTGGTGTCGTGCAATATGTTCAGTATCTTTTTTTGTCAAGAGAAAATAGAACCTTGCACAGTAAGCAGAAGAAAGTATTGTAATTATTAAAGGAAGTGCTTCGCTGTGAAATTTATTTTCCAAATATATTAATATCAAAAATTTAGACCAAAATGTTCCAATAAAAATAAAGCCTGACAAAGATAGTATCAATAATAAAAATGTTGCTTTTAGCAAAGTGTTAGCATATAAAGTTCCTCGCAACTTATTTAAATCTTGAGAATGGTATTTATGAATTAAAACTCCTGCGATGAGAAAAAGAGGCGCTTTAGTAAAGGCATGGAGAATCATATGTAAAAATGGTATATAATTTTTTATGTTTGATGAGGAAGCACATAAAAATCCGAGGTACATCAGACTTAAATGGCTTATAGTGGAATACGCTAATAATTTTTTTATATCTGATTCTATAAAAGCCAAAAACGACACTAAAAAATATCCAGTAATTATTAAATATGTTATAGCATAATTTATTTGAATATCATTGAAAAGTGGTGAAAAGAAAGATTGAAATTTAGTTAAATAAAATACTCCAGCTGCTACCATTGTTGCAGAATGTAAGTGTGCACTAACAGGTGTCGGAGCTACCATTGCGTTGGGGAGCCATATAAAAAGTGGAAATAATGCTGATTTACCTATACATGGCAAAAACATTAAAAATCTTATAGCTAATGGGATATTACTACTATTTTCAAATGCCATAAAATTTATGTCATTATAAATTAGATATCCCGCACCTATTATGTAGCCGATATCTGAAAGTTTTGTAAGCAAAAACGCTTGTTTTGCTTTTCGCGTATTTTCCTTGTTTTCAAACCAAAATCCTATCAAAAGAAATGACGATAACCCCACTCCTTCCCAGCCAATAAAAAAAATTATGTAGTCATCAGCTATTGTTAAAAGATTCATAAATAATGTGAAAAATGTTAAATATACCATAAAAAGTGTTCTTCTTTTATCTTCCTTCATATACCATGTTGAATATAAAAATATACAAAAACTTACAATATTTATCAGCAGATACATTATAGAGGAAACTGTTAATCCTTTAAATATAAAAGGATATATAAGTAAAAGTAAAATAGGTATTCCTGGGAAAAGATTAAATATATTCATCCTTCAATTCCTTGTAGTAATCTAAAGATAATTCTCGTTGTTTTTTTCTATCAGCATAAAATATTATGAATAAAAGGGCAACTTCGTATGATGCAATAATGTATATAAATATTAAAAATATAAATAAAGGAGATGATTGTAAATGCGATGCAGAAAGTAATA
>FWPU01009668.1_pt1 | contig 15008 bp, 8 predicted proteins | sample 2228361 | NCBI WGS metagenome assembly FWPU01 (sample SAMEA103939777, study PRJEB20133) | metagenome
TCCCCCCTTGACATTTCCATAGAAATCTCCTGTCAGCCAAAGTGAGACAAAAGCAACGCATTGCCTTCCAGATTACGGTCCCGGCGGGAATTGGGCTGCACCCTCCACGGTGCCGTTTTCTATGTGCGGGATGCCGGTATCGGTAAGTGTGTTGCCATACCTATCCGTAACTCTGAATGTGTATGGCCCCGGCCCCATGCCGGGATCGGTCTGCACAAAGTAGTTGTACGAGGTACGCGGCACTGTGATCCATTGGCCGTCGTCCTTGCGATATTCCAGCCTGGCAACAGGGTTGCGATGATGGCGGACCTGAACCGCCGTCCACCACTGATTGCTGCCATCTTTGAAGTGGTAGGCGATCGGCCCGGCTAACTCGGGGCTGACGATCTGCCATGTGATCGGCACACGCCCCAAGGCCAGGTCGGCGATCTGGGCAAAGGCCTCACGGCTCAGATCAAGGTGTCCGGCCTTACACTCCGGGCATAAATCTACAATGCGGACGGTGACGGCCCCTTGGGGACCGACGACATGCACGTAGGCTCCGCAAAGAGCAGCATTGTCGTACTCTTCGGCGTTCATGGCTGCCACCATCAGATCATCCGGTGAGGGATCGAACATACACGCCCCAGCGCCGGTGGCGTCATAGTATGTGGCGATGCCCTGGTGAATAGGGTTTGCGGCACGGTTTGCCTGGACGATCGGCAGCCAGGCCAGCCGGTCGTCCGTTGCCTGGGCGACCGGCTGCTGGGCCAGAGGGCCGTCAGCGGTCTGAACGCTACCCACCGAGAAACGCCATAGCACCACCAAGGTCAGCAATACTGCTACCAGGATAATCTTCCCAATAGCAGCAAAAGAAGCACCGCCGGCCCCCACTGCCGGTCTCAACAACCGTCCGATCTGTTTTTGTGCCTTCATTTCCCCCCCTTGCCATGCCGTCAGCGGCGCGGCTTTAAGTCAAGCGCCGGAATTGTCCGCTTTACTCTCTCCGAACCACCGGCAGATAGATGGCAAAGCCGTTGACAATGACCACCGCCGCCAGCTCCTCCACATTCCCCAGGCCGTCGTCCACCAACACCCGGTTGACCAGAACCTGAGCAGAGACGAGTCCCTCGCTAACGACGGCGCTATAGGTGATGGTGATGGGCATAGCCGCGGCCACCTCCCCTGTCCAGGTGATTACCCCGCCCGCCTCGCCGTAACTGCCGGATGAAGCCCACAAGTCGCCCTGATACGCCACCTCGGTGGGCAGGGTGCTGGTAACGCGGACCGACGGCAGGAGCGGGCCGGAGTTCGCCAGGTGGATGGTATAGGCGAGTGTATCGCCCGGCCTGACCCGTGTGGGATGAACCCGCACCCAGGAGTGCAGCGACCCGTGGAGGATGGAAGCTGTGCGCTGATAATTCCCCCGCCCCGTGCCCCATAGCACCCGCGCGTTCGCCGTGCCGGGCAGGTCGTAGGCCACAAAGCCGGAGTGGGCAGTGGTCAACACCACCTCCAGGTCGGGGTCGCTATCAATATTCGCCAGGGTAGGGGCAGCCAGTGCCCCGTTCCAGTCTGGAGAGCCCCTGGCGGCAGGTAAATTTACTTCGTACAACACGTTGCCCAGGTGGTCCAGGATGTGCAGTTTGCCCGTCTGGTTGGTCCCCTTTTGCACCCAGGAGGCGAAAATCACCTCGGCCAGCCCATTTCCGTCCAGATCGGCCACCGCCGGTTCGGAAGCGAACCGATAAGGGCCGCCGGTATAGACAGCGTAGGGCCAGTGGCCGTGCTCAGTTTTATCCAACCAGAAGGCGTGCATGCGGCCATCGTAGGAAGCGTAGAGGATCTCCAGCCGCCCATCACCATCCAGATCGGCCAGCACCGGATTGGGTTGGGCATTCTCGATGACGTCATAATCTTCGCTCAAGGGGGCGCCGGTGTCCACAGGCAGGGTGCGCCAGTCGTAACCGCCGCTGTTAAAGCGGCTGCGGTCGGCGTTAAAGACATAAACGCCGTTGTATTTGCCCGGAGGATGCCCCACCGAGCAGTCGTACACATTGCCTGTAGCCACCACCTCCACGGCGCCGTCGCCATTCACGTCGCCGAGGGCTGCCGGGCCGTGGGCGAAATTGGTGCGATAACTTTCCGCCCGCACGCCATCGCACCTCCCCCAACCCCGCACTTCGGTCTCCAGGCTTTCCCACACGCCGACCTTGCCCCAGCCTTTGCCGCCGTACATGGCGTGGGCCGGAATCTGCACGCCATTCGCCTCGTAGGCACAGATATAGTGCACATCGGAGGGCACGACGATTTCCCCCAGCCCATCGCCGTCAAGGTCGCCGATGGCAGCGTTGTCGTTAAAGACGCCATAAGCATAGCCGCTGTCGTCGCTTAGCTGCGGCCAACCGGGGCGCAGTGTCCCGTCGTGCTCATAAACCCACGTGTTGGTCTTGCCATAGACTGCGCCGGTGACGATGATTTCCAATGTGCCATCGCCATCCAGGTCGTAGACCGAAAGCCCGCGCAGTTCGTTGGACACAGGCTGGCGTGTCCAGACGACATCCCCGTTGTGGTCGAGGAGGTTCAGGTACCCACCCCCTTGCGCCGTAACGATCTCCAGGTCCCCATCGGCGTCCATGTCGGCGACGACGATCCCGGGCCAGACCCGGCTGCCGGGTGTGTCTATTTCTTTCCACAGCGAGCCATCCTCGCCGTTGAGGATAAAGATTTTGTACAATCCGCCGATGACCTCCGGCTTGCCGTCGCCATCCAGGTCGGCCACGGCAGGTGAGGAGTACCAGCCGGTCTCACACCAGGAAGAATAGCAGCCGGCATATTGCCATTTGAGTGTCGGCTCACCGACACTGAAGGTAGCCACGCTCAGAGACCGCCAAGGCCCTGCGCCAGACAGCAGCAGCGCCAGCACAAACACCGACCTAACCAACCTGTGAATTGTCTTGGTCATCTTTTAATACTCCTTGAGCACGATTGGCAGATACACAAAAATGTCCGTCGGCATCACCCGCACCGTGTCGGTCAGGAACGGCGTGCTCCCCAGCATTGCGTTGAGCGTGACGGTGTACCAGGTGTAGTTGGTCAGCCCGGTCAGCGTGTAGGCGCGGGTGGGGCTGAGGATGCCGGTGATGGGCCCGTCGGGCCGGCGTAGGTGATCGTCCAGGTGCTGGTGGGCGGCAAGGTGGTATTCACTTCCCAGTCCAGGTAGATGGTGCGGTTGCCCGGCCGGCCGTGGAGGTCCAGCGGCAGGAACTCGTAGGCGCCGATGTCCCAGCCATCGCCCTGCGGCCTCGGCGCGCCGGCATAGTCTACTTGGATGCCCACGCCGAACAGGCTCGCAAACAGGGAATACAATGAGGACCCGGTGCCGGCATCTATGGCCGGGGAATCGGGCCGCAGGCGAAAGTCGGCGTGAGCCGGATCTATGAACCGCGGGTCGGCCTCCAGGCAGCCCGCGCACTTGCCTGTGTTGGCTTGAAACTGGGCGACATTGTAAATCGGCCCACCCCAGTTTATCCTCACCGTTCCGCCTGGCTGGAAGAACACATTATAGTCAATCTCGGCCTTGGCTCGCTGCCTCGAATCGCCCACCAGCAGATGGTAACCCGTCGGCCCGACGTTGGCAACGATGTTGTTGGTAAAGATCAATTGCGCCGTCTCCTTGCCCACATCGTGCTTGATCCCGTTATCAACATCGTAAAAGGTATTTCCGTGGAAGTAGGTCTTGTCGCTATCCCACGTGCAATAGGCAGAAGCGCTGCCGGCAGCGTTGTGGATATCGTGAACGACATTGCCGATGATATAGACCGGATAATCCTGCCCTCCCCCCACCTGGATGCCCGTGAGGTTCGCGTTGTATATCTCGTTGAACAATACCCAGGTATTGCGCGGGGAATAAGTGGGGCCATAATGGATCACGACTGCCGTGCCTCCTCCACCCGAGCCTGCCGAGCCGCCGTAGAAGTTGTACATCCTGTTCTGGGAAACGACGATGTTTTCGACCTCTTTCAAATCCACGGCGTTTTCATCGGCGTCGTGCAAGATGTTCCGCCCGATGTAGTAATTCCTCGCCGTATAGTTGACGCCGTGGCCGCCGCCCACGCAATCGCCGGCCAGATGATGGATGTGATTGTCCACCACCCAGACATTCTCCGAGTTCTTGGCCAAATAGATGCCGACCGTGTCCTTTTCGTAAGCGCCAGGCGGGGAAATCATGTCGTCGGGATGGATGTCATTGTTGTAGTACACAATGTCATGGACAACATGGCCGTCAATGTAGCTAACAGCCTCCATCATGGATGAGTTGCCAGAGTCGCCCCTGTACAGGTTACGCGCCTCGCAATTCCGAATGGAGACGTGATGCACCTGCTCACCGAGCGAATAGGGCCGGATGACGACAGCGCTGCTTTCGGCCTGGTTACGGTCGAAATCTATGTTCTCTACGATGATGTAATGGCCGCGCACGGTCAACTGGCCCTGGAGCACGGCGCGGTTGGCAGGAGATGGCCCGCGAAAAAAGATGGGCTGGGTTACCGTGCCGCTGCTGGTGATGACGATCGCGGCGGTGTACGGCTGCGCCTGCGTGGCATGGAACTCGATCACCGCCCCGGGCTGGATATTGGCCGCCGCAGGGAAGGTTTTTCTGGGTTTGTCCGCCGTCCCATAGGGGTTGTTGGTATCGGTAGCCGCCGGGTCTGTGGGATCAATATAATGGGTATACGGCCCGTTGCCGGCGTCCCGGTAGGGGCCGGGGGAACCATTGTAGTCATAGGTTTGGCCCACATACATCGTGTGGCTTTCCTCGATGCCAAAGCCGGGATGGGGAATACCGATGGGCGGCGTCCAGGCTGTCGGTGCGCTCTGAGTGCGCACCCCGGCGCCTGCCGGTGCGAGATTCCGCGCCGGACCGGCGGGCGTTCCTGCGGATGTTTGCATCGGCATCGCCAGTAGGACCAAAACAAGAACCAATGCCAAGACTTTGACTTTCATTGCGTCGTTTCCTCCTGGTTGTGATATGCAGACCGCCTACGAGCGCGGTAGGTATGAGTAGCCACGTCAATCCCCGCGTCGCACCAGCGGCAGATACACAAAAATGTCCGTCGGCATCACCCGCACCGTGTCGGTCAGGAACGGTGTGCTTCCCACCATCGCGTTGAGCGTGACGGTGTACCAGGTGTAGTTGGTCAGCCCGGTCAGCGTGTAGGCGCGGGTGGGGCTGAGGATGCCGGTGATGGGCGAGGGCTGGTCGCCCGTCGGGCCGTCGTAGGCGATCGTCCAGGTGCTGGTAGGCGGCGGGCTGGTGTTCACTTCCCAGTCCAGGTAGATGGTGCGGTTGCCCGGCCGGCCGTGGAGCGTCAGTTCGGGCCCGGCTAACAGCACCCCCTCAGCGGCCAGAATCTTGTTCGCGCCGTCGAGGGCATAGACCATGTAGATATGCTCTGGCCCGCCCCAGGTTTCTTGAAATGAGGTGTTGGTGGTGGTGACTGTCGTCGTCCAATCCCAGTTGCGGACGACGCGGTAGGCCACAGTGCCGGTCACGGCCTGCCAGCTCAGGTGGGCTTGGTCGGGCGACGCCCAGCCCCGCAGTTCCAGGGCGCGCTGCTCGCCGGGGTAGTCGGCCAAGGTCAAAGGATGCGGATAGGGATAGGGAATATACTGGGGGCGCGGCGTGTGGTTATAGAAATCGCGTCCTTCCTGGATGTGGTGACCCGTGTTGTTGTGCACGCTCAACCCGCTCGGCAAGCCGTTGAGCGTGTTGTTCCACGAGTAAAGGGGTTCGAGATCTTGGGGGTGAAATTGATTGTCGGGGCCGTGATCGGTTGAGCGTCCGATCTGGTCGAGGCAGGGGTAACCGTTGGCCTCCTCGTTTCCGTCGAGGGGATTTGTGCCGTCACAGCTCAAGAGGGGAGCGCCGAGGGTACGAAAACTGCGCACATTGTCAACCACCCCGAACAGGCTGTAGGGGGGCCCACCACGATTCTCGACGCTGTTGTTGAAAACGACCCCTGTGCCGCCGCGGAGAAATACGGCCACCCAGTTGGTGTGTGCGGGATTGTTATCCACCGCCTCGAACTCGTTGTGGTAGATTTCATAACTGCGGGTGGCGCGGGCAAAACCGTACGGCGCATCCGCAATGTTGTTCTGCAAGGAATGCGCTTCCAGGTAGTTGTTCATGACCCGGTTGAAGCGGAACACATACCTGCCGCCATGATTCGAGTCTATGCTGTTGCCCAGGCTGTTCCATTCGAATTGACAGCTCTCGACGAAAACGGCGGCGGAACCACCCAGATTCAGGGGGCGTTTCCAGGCAGCATGACCGTCGCCATCTATGGGCAAAACCCGGCTGTTAAGGAACGAGCAATCATGAACCACCCCATAAGAATAGCCGTTCACGAAAATGGCGGTCCAGAACGAGGGACTGGAAAACCCGCAATGGTCAACGCGCCAGTCCATGGCCGTACCGGTGATGCTGATCCCGCCGCCACCGGCGTTGATCAGGTAAATGCCGGTGATGCGAAAGGGTTTGCCCGCTATCCCGTTGACCTGCAAAGCATAATCTCCCCACGAGGTCCCAGTGCTATCGTTGATGATGGTCGCCTCAGGCCCGCTGCCTTGCAGCGTGATAGCCTTCTGGTGAATCAGCACCGCCGGGGTGTTGGTCGGTGAAGTCCACGTACACGTCCCCGGCGGAATGATCACCGTGTCGCCGTCGACGGCAGCATCAACGGCCGCCTGCACATCGGCCTCCTCGCAGCTGGCGGCATAGACCACGTTGCCCACGCGGCTCGTGGTCGAATCCGGCCACGTCGTGGAATGAGCCGGCCCCACCGTCGCCAGCAGGGGCAGAGCGAGAACCAGTACGAGAATCCGTTGCTTTTTCATTTTGCCCCCTTGTCACCTGTTACAGGCGCCCGCCGTTTTTGTGGGGGCGGGGCTGGCCCTCGCCCCATAACAGCAGGGCGACCGCAAGGGTCGCCCTGCTACTGATTTCTGAACATCAGCGGCAGGTACACCCGCGCTCCGCCGACGAGCAACCGGACGCTTGCTTCCTGGGTGAAACCACCCCCGGCAGCAGCGATAGGAATCGTATACCACACGCCGGGCAGCAGCGGGCCGGTGTGCGTGTCGGTGATCACCAGCGTCGCCACCTCCCCCGCCGCGAGCACCGTCGGGCTGAGCACCAGCGTCAGGCTCGGCGAAGGGCTGGCGGCGCTCAAGGTGACCGTGTGCGGCAGGTCGGGCGGGTAGAGCGTGACGGCGTAACGCGCCGTCCCGCCGGGGGCAATGGCCTGCGCCGGTGGCTGCGCCACGAGCGCAAAGCCGCCCTCGTAGCGCCCGATGTCGTAGGCCGCGCCCCAGTGCGGGTCGTCCACACCGAACTGGGCCAGCAACGCCGTGAGCGAGGCCGGCAGCGCCGTTGTCCCGCGGTCAATTGCGTTGGTGCTCGCGGCGGTCAGGTGAAAGTCGGGCCAGGAGGAATCGAACAGATCGTGGTCGGCGACGTCGTAGGCCCAGAAGGCCGGGTCGCCGGCCACGCCGTGATCCTCCCAATCGGTGTTGGCCTGGATGTCGGCGAGCGTGGGGTAGTAGCGGTTCGACATACCGTGCAGGTAGATGGTCATCGCGCCGGGCCTCCACATACCGCCATCCTCCCAGGCGCGCCAGCCGTTGTTGAAATAGAGATTGTGGTCAATGGTCGTGTTGGCAAACAGGCCGTCGCCGTCGTTGTGGAGGATCCCGTATCCTTCGTTGTTGACGATGATGTTGTTTACCACCTGCGTGTTGACGCAGCCGTGGGTGTCGTACTGGTAGCCGCTCAGACTCATGCCGTGTAGCGAGTTGGCCGCGATGTTGTTGACGTATACCATGTCGCCGTCACGCCAGACGCCGGCGAACATGTAGCCGGTGAAGGCGTTGTTGTAGGCCACGTTGCGGTAAGCGTGGATGCCGCTGGCGTTATCCACATACAGGCCAAAGCCGCCCATTCCGCGCACCACGCTGCTTGTCCCGCCCCGCCAACGCCCGCGCTTTTCGGAGACGTAGGTCCAGCCAAAGGTGTTGCGGAAGATGTTGCCGGTGATGAGCACGTTGCGAAAGACGTGGTTATCCGGCGGATCGCCCCAGAACTTTAATCCGCCGCAGTCGGTGGTCAATTGGCAGGCCCGCTCAAAGATGTTGTTGATGATGAGAATGTCGCCGGTCTTGATCTCTTCCGGCGAAAAGCCGTAGGTCTTGGGCGACTGGATGACCGAGCGGGAGAACTGGATGCCGTTGTGGGCGACGTGATGGACGTGGTTGCCCTCGAAACGCAGCCGGTTGGCAAAGTGGATCGAGGCGCCGACGGCGTTGTCGCCGTCGGTGCGAAAGCCCAGGTGGTGCATCTCGTTACCGCGGATGACGGTGTTGACGATGCCGGAACGGGTGAAGGAATCGGCCGCCGAGCTGTCCTCCCACCAATCGATCAACCGGATGGCGTAGGTGTCTATATAGGCAATTTCCGAGTTCTCCAGGGTAAAGCCGTCTATGCGGTTATCCGGCGGCGCGGTGGCGCGCACACCCTGCTCCAGATACACGCCCCAGTTGGCATAGCGCAGCGTGGCGTTGCGGACGACGTCGCCATAGGCCCGGTGCGTCTCTCCGTTCGCCAGGGAGACGGCGCTCCCGTTCAGGAACTCGATCGTCAGCCCGTCCAGGATGATGTAGGAGCGGTCGCGCAGGACAAAGCCGCTTCCGCGGCGAGAGATCTCGATGTTCAGTGTGGCGGGATCGGCCGGTGTGGGCGGCCACAGGTATAGCCGTCTGGTGGATGGGTCGTACCACCACTCGCCCGGGCTGTCCAGGAGATAGGGCTTGTTCTCCACATAGTACTTGCTCCCCCAGCCCAGGCCGGGATTGCCGGAACCGGGATCATGCTCGCAGGAACCGTCCACGGTAATGCGCCCGTTGGCGACATCGTGCGCGACGATGGTGCGCCGGTAGACATAGTGGCCCTGCACGGTGTCCAGCGCCACGAGCGTCCCGCCGACGAGGCTGCCCAGCGTCGTCAGGTTGCCTGGCTCAACGCCGGCCGGGTCTGTATCGTTCGTGCAGTCGGTCAGTTGCGTCGCGGAACGCGAGTCCCGGTCGCAATCGCTATTGTCGCCCGGCTCGGGCGTGCACCCGGCCATAGACGATCCCCCGTCGGCGGCCCACCAGAATTCGTGTGTCTTCCACTCCGTGAGCACCTGCCAGTCCGGCTCGCGGGCGAGGGGCAAACGCGCCCTCACCCCATCCCCGCTCCCCTTCCCCGTTCCCAAGCGTGGGAGAGGGGAGGGGGCTGGGGGTAGGGGAGAGGGTGAGTCCAGTTCCACGATGAAGCGCGGCGGGCCGCTCAGATCCCACGCGCTCAGGTCGGCCCAGTAGACGTTGGAGTACACCCCCGGCGGCATGCCGATGGGATCGCTCGTCAGGCGCGTCCAGGTGAGCGACGACGACGGCTCCGAGCCGCGGATGGCGACCGTGCCGGGACCGTTCTCGGCGCGGTAGACGGACGGTTCGACGGCGCTGCCGCTGAGGGCCGGATAGACCGTCTCGCGGTAGACGCCGGGGAGGATGTGCACGGTGGTACCCGGGCCGGCCAAGTCGGCGGCTTTCTGGATGGTGCGGAAAGCCGTGGTCGGGGTCTTGCCATCGTTGGCATCGCTCCCGTGTTCGGCGTCCACCCACAGGTCGTCCACGCGCGGCACCAGGAAGGCCACATCATCCAGGCGGATCGAGCCGGAGGGCGTGCTGTTGGAATTGGTATTGACCTTGCCCAATTCGATGACATCGCCCGAGGGATCGTCGTGGACGACATCGGCGTCGTAGTAGCGCACGAGCGCGTCGTCGACCCACACGGCGACCCAGGAGTCAATCCGGTAGCCGAGGGTGATTTTCTGCCAGCCGTCCACCAGGTCGAAGGCGCCGTACTGCCAGTCGTAAAAATAGCCGCCGGCCTTGGGCCAGGCAATAAATCCCTTGTAGCCCTCGCCGGGAGGCTGGCGCAGGTAAAAGGCGATGAGCGGCGGCCACCAATCGGAGGCCGAACTACGCACCTGTCCCACGCACAGCGACGTGCCCGGCGGCCAGTAGTTGGGCGAAGGCTCCGGCAGGACAACGCCGTTGGGATCGAGCCAGAAGGTCAGGTAGCCCTCGACGGCATAGGCGACGCGGCTCTGGTAGATGTAGGCTTCGTCCTGGTTGACGGCAACCGAGAGGCCGGTCGAGCCGCCGCGCCCGCTGCCCGCCAACAGGCTCAGGCGATCCGCGCCGACTGTGTTCCACGCTGCCAGCGAACCGCTTTCAAAGTTGTCGGCGATAACGGCCCAGGTCGGGGGGATAACGGGTTGCGCCACCGCTGTTCGGTACGTCGGTGCGCCGGTGATGATCAAGAACAGACAAAGCAAGATTCGACAGTTTCGCATCATCTGCCTCCTTGTGTTGTGTGACCCTTATGCAGAATTGATGCATCTGCACAACGCGTAGCCGACCTCAGGCCAAGAGAGTATTGACCTCCCTTCCTTCACCGCCGCCGACCTGATCTGCATTCACCACAAAGGGTGAAAATAGTCGGCCCAACCCCCTGCAGGTTCTAACAATTGCCAGGCGGTTCGTAGCGTTCATAGTAGCCCAGCACCTGGCCGTCAGGATTGCGCACGGCGCGCATATAGATGCGGTGCTTCTCGTCATCGGTGATGAGGCGCTCCTCCAGGCCGTCGCTCTGCATCGCTGCCAGGATCTCTTTGATCATCTGCTGCGAGCGTTCGTTGTGGCAATCCAGCAACGAACGGCCGAGCAAGGCTTCACCCTCTGCATAATAGGCGATGGCGGCCTTGTTCATGTACCGGATTGTATGCTCCGTGTCTGCAAATAGAACCGGGTCTTTGAGGCTATCCAGAATGGCAGCCAAAAGGGCACAATCCACCATAGAAACCCCCTATTTGATGCTATTTTCATCGGAGCCGCGCTTCCCCGCTGCAACCTGCCTGTCGTCTTGACCAAACGGCAAAAGCATTGTACAATAAGCTCGCCCACAGGCCAAATGGCAAAGCCCATGTGGACAAAATGTAGTTGAAATGAGGGACAAGACCATGCCCATCTATGAATATCGTTGTGCTGATTGTCATGCCACGTTCGAAAAGCTGCGATCGATGAGCCAGGCCGATCTGCCGGCCGAATGTGTTTGCTGCGGCAGCCCCCATACCTCGCGAGTTGTCTCGTTGTTTGCAGCGATCAGCAAAAGCAGCAGCGGCGAAACCCATACCGTCAGCGGGACGGGCCACAGTTGTGCTTCATGTGCGGCGACCAGTTGCGCCACCTGCCACCACTGACGTTTGACACCTCAGCTTGATGTTTGACGACGGACTCTCGGCAAGCCCACAAAGGAAGGCAAGGAAAAAAATGGACCTCTTTGAAAAGTGTTACAAATGGACCGACGCCAAAGAGCTAAAGGCTTCCGGTTTCTATCCTTACTTTATGCCACTGGACGACACGGAGGGCACCGAGGTTACCGTCGGCGGCAAACGCCTGGTGATGATCGGTTCCAACAACTACCTGGGGCTAACCACCCACCCCAAGGTGCGGGAAGCAGCCATCGAAGCGACCCGCCACTTTGGCACAAGCTGCACCGGCTCCCGCTTTCTGAACGGCACGCTGGCCTGGCACCTGGAGCTGGAAAAGCGCCTGGCCGACTATGTGGAAAAAGAGGCTGCCCTGGTGTTCAGCACCGGCTACCAGACCAACCTCGGCACCATCTCGGCCCTGATCGGCCGGGGGGATTATGTCATCACCGATAAGGATGACCATGCCAGCATTGTGGATGGCTGCCGCCTGTCGTTTGGGACGATGAAACGCTTTCGTCACAACGACATGGGAGATCTGGACCGGGTGCTGAGCCAGATCCCATTGGAGGCCGGCAAGCTGGTGGTGGTGGATGGCGTGTTCAGTATGGGCGGCGACATCGCCCCCCTGCCGGAGATCATCCCCCTGTGCCGAAAATATAACGCCCGGCTGATGGTGGACGATGCCCACTCTATCGGCACAGGGGGAGGGGGCAAAGGTACGGCCATCCACCTGGGGGTGAACGACGACGTGGACCTGGTCATGGGCACGTTTAGCAAGTCATTTGCCTCGCTGGGGGGGTTCATTGCCGGCTCGGAACCGGTCATCCACTACATCCAACATCACGCCCGCTCACTCATCTTTAGCGCCTCGATGCCGCCGGGCAATGTAGCGGCGGTGTCGGCGGCCCTGGACGTGATGATCGAAGAGCCGGACCGGATCCGGCGGGTCAACTACATCGGCGACTACATGCGGCAAGAGTTTCGGCGGCTTGGCTTCAACACCGGCCCCAGCCAGACGCCGATCATCCCCATCATCATCGGCGATATGAACGCCACTTTTCTCATCTGGAAACTGCTGTTCGAGGAAGGGGTCTACACCAACCCCGTCATCCCCCCGGCTGTGCCCCCCAACCTGTCGCTGCTGCGCACCAGCTACATGGCCACCCACACCGACGAGCAGATGGCCTTTGTGCTGGAAAAGTTCAGCAAAGTGGGGCGGATGCTGGGCCTCATTCCGTAAAACATCAGGCAGCCAGCTCTTAGATTGATTGGGAAGACGAACGCCGCGCTCACCGCCGCCGGTCAGGAAACTTGGGCCAGTTGGGCAGCACCCAGCGGATCTGGCTGTGGGGCGGGACCGGGGTGAGCAGGTAGACGTCGGTCCACCAATGCCATGACTGGTAGTTCCACGTGTCAAAGCCCAGGTCCACAAACTTGCCCTTGACCCCGCCGCCGGTGTCACCGGCGCGGGCCAGGCCATAGCCGGGGATGTACAGCCACGTCCTGAGCGGGATGACGGTCGGGTCCACGGCGACGATCCCCTTGGTCAACTTCCAACCCAGCCGGGTGTAGCCGTACCGTGGATGATCCTTCGATTTCCCGCAGGAGGCCGCTGTGTACGAGGTAGTGTAGACCCGTATCTTGCGCCAGTACTCGATGGGGCCATCGGGGGTGTCCAGGGTGCGGATGACGATCTTGGTGCCGTAGGCCAGCGTCTTGGTGATCGGCGGCTGTTCGGTCCACACATCCTCCAGGAAACGCTCCACCTCCTGCCCATCTTCATAGACCACGCGGAAACGGCGCTTGGTCAGGCCGATCTGCCCCGGCTGCACCAGCCGGGTGTTGTCAATCTCCACTTCCGGGTCGGGAATCCATACCGTCTCGAAAGGGATCGGGTCGAATTCGACGATCAATTCCTCCCGCACGCGGGTGACACGAACTACCAGGTTGGCCCAGATAGCGGCATCCAGGCCCGGCTCGACACGGTCCTTGCCCACCAGGGCGATCCCCTCCTGCCCCAGGAGGCCGGCCACCGTCTTGGCCCGCGTCCGGGTGTGGATGGTGCGGCCATCTACCTCGATGGCAACCGGTACTGAGCGGTGGATCAAGACCGTCATGCCCGGCGTCACCCGCTCCTGGAGGCCGGGGACTACCTCGTCGCCCAGAAACAGGGTCACACCCTGCTCTTGCAACACCTGTCCGACAGTGGTCAGAGTGGTGTGAAGCACCCTTGTCACCCCATTGTCGTCCAGAGTCAGGGATATGGCCCGTTGCACGCGGACGAGCGGCGGGTCGCCGGCCGGCGCAGCGGGGATTGCCCGCAGTCCCCCCCGGTGGCTGACCAGCCGCGACTGCAGGGCCGATTGGCAATCGGCTCCACATAGAGGGGTATCTTCCCCTGCCAATCGGTCGCCCAGCCACAGCTCATCGGCCGGGCCGAGCTGCACACCCGCTTCGGCCAGAAGCTGACCAACCGTTGTGGCGTGGGTGCGCAACTGCCGTGCCCGACCATCGGCGCTGAGCACCACCGGCTGCGCCCGCCGCACCTGGACGACCATACCGGGCTGCAGGGCGGCTTCCCGCCCAGGCACAACCTGGTCCTCGGGATAAAGGTCGAAACCGGCACGGCGCAGCGCCTCGCCCACCGTCGGGGCGTGGGTGCGCAGATCGTGGCGTTGCCCATCCGCCTCCACCGTCAGGGGCGAGCCGGTGTATCTCCAGCCAAAGCCCAGCAGGGCCAACACACCGGCTGTCAGCGCCAGAGCCAACAGGCCCCGCAGCCAGTTGGGGACTATCCAGGCAATTCGTTTCGCCGTGATGCTCTCGGTGGCCAACGGATCGCTTTCTACCGTTTCTGGATCTGATTTGCAGCGACAAACTGGGCTGCTGCCCGACCGGCCACGTAACCGGTCGAAAAGGCGGCCTGCAGGTTGAACCCGCCGGTATCGGCCTGCACGTCCAGCACCTCGCCGGCAAAGTACAACCCCTGCACCCGCCGCGAGGCCATCGTCCGCGGGTCCACCTCGCGCGTATCCACGCCACCGGCGGTCACAATCGCCTCCTCCAGCGGGCGGTGGCCGACGATCTCTAGCCGAAAGTCGTGGAGCAGCGCCCGCAGCCGCGCCCGCTCCTCGGCGGTGATCTGGTGGCCCGGCTTGTCGGGTGGGATACCGCTGCGGGCGACCGTCACGTCAATCATTTTCTGCGGCAGCAGCCCCTTGAGCAGGTTGCGGAAGGTCCGTTTGCCGAACTGCTCGAAATCACGCCGCAGCCGGGCATCCAACTGATCCGGGCTGAGGCCCGGCTTGAGATTAAGGCTCACCTCCAGCCGCCCCCGGCCCAGCCGCATCACCGCCGGGCCGCTCAGCGTCAGGACAATCGGCCCGGAGATGCCATAGTGGGTGAACAGCATCTCACCAAAATCGCGGGCCACCTCCTGCCCGTCCAGCAGCAGCCCCACCTCGACGTTGCGCAGGGAAAGGCCCATCATCGCCTGGCACTCTGAACCGGCACAGACCAGCGGCACCAGCGCCGGGCGGATAGGCACCACCGTATGGCCCACCTGCTCCGCCAGGCGGTAGCCATCGCCGCTGGAGCCGGTCTTGGGATACGATGCCCCACCGGTAGCAATGACCACAGCTTCTGCCACGATCT
>FWPU01009669.1_pt1 | contig 15006 bp, 14 predicted proteins | sample 2228361 | NCBI WGS metagenome assembly FWPU01 (sample SAMEA103939777, study PRJEB20133) | metagenome
TAGGGGGAGTTGAAAAAAAAAATGGGAAAGAGGGAAAAAAATATAAAGAGAAGAAATGCCATAACTATGATGTTTTATTGAATCTCCATTCATTTCCTATACTTCAAAAACGAGAAAAGAAAATAAAGAAAATTGAAGTATATGAAAAAAAAGAGGATGAGTAAAAATACCATAACTATGGTAGTGAAGGCAGTAGGATTAGCTCACCCTAAAAGAATAACTATGACGCAATAAGAATTTTATAATAAAAAAATTTTTACTTTACCATAACTATGCTGTAATTTAAAATTTTATAATCCTACCATAACTAATCTAATGAAAACAGCGTTACATCATAAACAATGTTTATCTCATTCATTTCAATTAAGAATAACTATGCCAAATTCCCTATCTCTTTCGTATAAAATAAAAAAGCTCGAATTTTTATATTCAATATCAAAATTCTGAAACTCTATATCAATATTTATATTTTATTTAAAGAAGAATAGAATCAATAATCTATAATTAGTTTGACAATAAATTTATTTTTTAAAGTTATGTAGAAAAAATGAGAATTCAACAAATAGAAAGAAAGACGAATGAAACCTACATTAAATGTAAAATCAACCTAGATGGAATCGGAAATTCCAATCTGGATACTCAAATTCCTTTTTTTGAGCATATGTTGAATCATATTTCCAAACATAGCAAAATTGATATAGATTTATTTTTAAGAGGTGATTTACAAATCGATTGTCATCATTCTGTTGAAGATACCGGTATTGTTTTGGGTAATCTTTTATATATGGCACTTGGAGACAAAAAAGGGATTTTTCGATATGGCCATTTTACTTTACCTATGGATGAAGTATTAACTACTGTAGCAGTTGATTTAAGTGGTCGTTTTAATTTTAAATATAAAGGGCCCGATCTTTCTCGAATGGGAAAATTTGGTATATATGATTCAGAATTAACCCTTGAATTTTTAGAGAAATTTGCTATGCATTCTCGAATTAATTTACATGTAATTGTTCATTATGGTAAAAATCGTCATCACATACATGAATCAATTTTTAAAGCACTTGGGAAAAGTCTTAAAATGGCTATTCAAATTACAGATGAAAATGTACCTTCAACAAAAGGAATCCTGGAATGATTGCTGTTCTTAACTTTGGAATGGGAAATATTCATTCAATTTTAAAGGCATTAAGTTTATATTATCCTGACGTGATTTTTACAAATGAAAAGGAAAAGATAAAAAAAGCGAAGGCAATTGTTTTACCTGGGGATGGTCATTTCCATACAGCAATGTTAAATTTACGCGGAGAACTAGAGGATTTGATTCTTGAGCATAATTATCAACAAAAGCCTATACTTGGAATCTGCATAGGTTTTCAAATATTATTTGAAGACTCAAATGAAGTATTAAAAGAAACTGGAATAGAGCAAATTTCCGGGTTTGGTTTTCTTAAAGGAAAAATCCGCAAATTTATTCCCGCTAACACAACAATAAAGATTCCTCATATGGGCTGGAATCGATTGATACCAGATTCCAGACTCAAAGATATATCTGAATATTTCAAACATTATATGTATTTTATACATTCATACCGTGCTATTGAAGTACCCGATGAATTTGTAATTACTTATACATATTATAATGAAGAGTTTTTCCCCTCTACTGTTAGAAAAGACAATGTTATTGCGGTTCAGTATCATCCAGAAAAATCGGATAGAGCTGGACTACATTTTTTAAAGGATTGGATAAATCATTTATGAATATACAGATTATTCCTGCAATTGATTTATACGAAAATAAAGTGGTTCGTTTATATAAAGGAAAATATGATCAGGTAAAAGTTTATTCTGATAAACCTGAAGAAATTATCAGAAAATTCATAGAATATGGAATTCAAAGAGTTCATGTAGTGGATTTGAATGCAGCGAGGAATGGTGATATTTCTATAAACTCTTATTCAAGAAAAAAAATAGTTCAAGGATCTAAAGGTAAATTGGAACTGGAAATAGGAGGAGGAATTCGTACCGAAGAAATTATAAAATTACATTTGAATGATTTTCATTACTTGATATTCGGAACTATTGCTATTAAAAATCCTCATTTTGTGGAAAAAATGATAGAAAAATTTGGAAAAGAAAGATTTATTATTGGAGTTGATATTGAGAATAAATATGTAAGAGTATCAGGTTGGGAAGAAAATAGTAAAATTTTATATAAAGATTTTATAAAAAAAGTTGAAGAATGGAATATACCTCAAATTATCTTAACAGATATTTCTCGTGATGGAACTCTCGAAGGGCCCAATTTAACTCTTATAAAAGAAATTCTATCTGAATTTAATATAAATATAATTTCTTCTGGCGGAATCTCCCGGAAAGAAGATATAATAGAACTTGAAAATATAAACAATAAAAAATTGATAGGTGTAATTATTGGAAAAGCCTATTATGAAAATAAAATTGACTTGAAAGAATTAATAAGTTATAGATTCTAAATATTTTTTATTTTTTACTAAAAATGCTGTGGTTTTTTCGTATAACCACCCTGGAAGTTTTCTTTTTAGTACTTCATAAATTTCTTTTTGGGTATACCTTAGAGAAAAATGAATTAAAAAAATTTTTTCAATATCTCTAAAATATTCAGCATATTCAACAATTTCGTTTAAGTGAGTATGCCCCCATTTCCTTGCTCTTTCAACTGGCCTTTTTTCACAAATATAGGTTGTTTCCATAAAAAGTATTTTTGATTTTTGTACAATAGGATTATTCAAAACAAATTCTATTTGTGTATCTCCGGAGAAACTAATAATAGGTTCATAAACGGTTTCAATAATATCAGGTTTTTCATTTTTCAGACGAGCTATTTCATATCCAGGAAGATGTTTATAAATTTCTTTTAGCTTTTGTTTTTTTTCAATAATAACAAATCCATTGCTGGGAATTCTATGATAGCTGGGAATCGGTTGAAAATAAAAATTTCCCTGTAGATAATAATAATGATTCAATTTCAAAGGAATTAAATCATATTGAAACTCATATTGTTCAATTTCCCTCCATAGTTTTAATATTTTGTCTAATGGTTCATAAATGGCTTCGGGAACATAAATTTCACTTTTAGGAAGTTTTCTTAAACTTCGTTGAGATACCAGGTAGGGAATTCCTGAAGCATGGTCTAAATGTCCATGGGTTAATAAAATTCTGGGAATTTCTACAAGTTGACTTGTACCTGTGCCCGTATCAAACATAATTTTAAAGCGAGGTATGGCAATACAGGTATGAATTCCACCTTCGGAAATGCCAACAAATTTAAAGTCTTTATAATAATATTCAGAAAGAATCATCTTTTAAATTAAAAAAGAGTTTCAGGTTCAATAACAAGGATTTCTGACTTTATAGCTTTAAGTTGATTCTGAATGCTTTCAGGACCTACGATTACATACCAGAATATGTCCGGTTGAATATATTTCTGAAAGGCTTTTACGATGTCTTCTTTTTTAACTCTCTGTATCTTTTCTGGAAATTCTTCTAAGTATGAGTCTTGAATTCCCTGAATATTGAGCATAATTTTCAAAAAAATTAATTTTGAAGGATTATCAAAATCAAAAATAAAAGAATTAATAATAGAATCTTTTGCAATTTTAATTTCTTCTTCAGTAAGATTCTGAGAAAATTTTTGAATAATATCCAGCATAATTTTATAGGTTTCATCGACTTTTTCGCTAGTAGTACCGGAACTGGCGATAAACCTTCCCAGATATGCATCGTACACATTTTGAGAATATGAATAGTAAGCTAAGCCTCTTTTAACACGAACTTCTCTCATTAATTGAGAGACGAATGAACCACCTCCAAGTAAATAATTTCCAACTTGCAATGCATAAAATTCATCGGAATTTCTTCCTGGAATAAAATTTCCCATAAAGATAACCGATTGGGGAATACTTTTTTTAACAACTACGATTTTATTTTTTAATTTCTCCAGTCCTTTAACAGGTAATATTTCTTTTTTGACTTCAAAAGGTTTAATTACTTCTCCCATTTCTCTGGAAATATCAAGAAAAAGTTTTTCTACTGGTATATCAGAAATATCTCCATCGATCCCTATATGTACTTTTCTATTTGTTAATATTTTTTTATAAATTTTGATTATGTTTTCTCTCTGAATTCTTTCTACTTCTTCTCTGGATATATTTTCCTGAATTTTTTTGGGATAATACATGATTTCTTTGATTTTTCTTATTCCTATAGATTCAGGTTTATCATTTCTACGATTTATAGAATCAATCATTTGCATTTTAATAATATTTAATCTGTCATTATCAAATTCAGGTTTTAAAAGAATGTCTTTAAATATTGCAAATGATCTGTGGAAATTTTCTTTTAAAGTAGTAAATTGAATTCGAATATAATCATTTTGTAATGAAAATTCAATTTCTGCTCCTGCTTCTGCCAGTTCTTCTGAAATTTTTTCACCTTTTTTTAGATTTGCTCCTCCGGATTCCCATAAAGAAACAAAACTACTATAGAGACCTATTTCATCGCTGGATTCATTTAAAAGACCACCTTCAATAATAAACTGAATGTTAACAATAGGCAAAGAAGGATCATTATGAAGATAAAGTGTTTCTGAGTTAGTAAGAGAGATAATTTGAATTTCAGGTATTTTAAATTTTAATTCCGGAATTTTTATATTTTTGAGAATATTGTTTTTTCTATTAATGAACTGAATTCGGTTTTCATCGATTTCAATTTTTCGAGTTTCTGCTTGAATATTCATAATAAATCCTAATATTAAGAGTATAAAGGATAACTTATTTAGCTTCATTTACTTTTTTTTCTGGATAAAGTTCTGCTATATATATTTTCTCTTTTGTTAAGTATTCTTTTGCTGATTCCTGAATTTTTCTGGAATCAATTTGCTGGATTTTATCATAGTAATCAAAAAGATATTCATAATTGTTATAAAGTATTTCATAGTAAGTGAGAGTATCGGCAAGAAAGGAATTAGAACGCATTTTTTTTGTAAAATCTAAAAGTAACATTTGTTTTACACGGTAAATCTCTTCCTCTGAGATACCATTCTGAATGATTTTATCTATCTCCTTATAAATTGAGTTTAGGATTTTTTGATAAAGCTGCTGGATTTCTTGATGATCTTCAGGGTTTTTCAAGATTGCTAAATTGGGCTGTATGTAAATAAAAAATAGATTTGAATATCTTTCTCCCGGATCATTACTATAAATCGCAATTCGAGATACTAATTTTTCTTCTAAAACCAATTTTTTATATAATCTTGTATCTTCCCTGCCCGATAAAATATTTGATAATATATCCAGTGCCAGATCATCCATACTGGGGAAGCTGGGTTTTAACCAGGCTAAAAATTGTATGGGAGAACCTTCTTTAGCAATTTTTAAGTCTACTTTATTATAGACAATATCATTTACTGGATTTCTTGGAATAGGATTAGAGGGTTTTTTCCAGTTTCCAAAATATTTTTTGATTATATCGAGAGCATAATTTTCGTCAAAATTTCCAACAATTGCGATAACTGTATTATCAGGTCTATAATATTTTTGATAAAATTCTATTGCAGTTTCTTTCTTAAAATATAGAATATTGTTCATAGGTCCAATAGTAGACAGACCATAAGGATGGTTTTTATAAATTTCTTTTAAAAAATTCTCGTATAAATAACCAGCAGGATTATTTTCTATGCGCATTCGTCTTTCTTCTGCAACTACATATCTTTCAGTATAAAATTCGCGAAAGACAGAATTTTGTATTCGATCTGATTCCAGTCTTGCCCATACTTCAATTCGATTGGCAGGTAGCTGGATTTGATAATTCGTTACATCCTTGCTGGTATAGGCGTTATATCCTCTTTCACCATGAATTGAATACAGAATGGAATCTTCTTCAGAAATCTGAAATTTTTTAACTTCGTCTTCCAGTAACTGGATTCTTTTATGAATTTTTTCAATTTTTTTGTCTAATTCAGGATTTTGAAATTTTTCTTTTTCCAGTAAGAGAGCGTCATATTTGTGATACCATCGATTTAAAACTTCTAAATATTTTTTTTCAGATTCAAAATCAATTGTTCCCACTTTTTTTGTTCCTTTAAAAAGCATATGTTCCAGCATATGAGCAATTCCTGCATTATCGGGAATTTCATCAGCGGAACCAGCAAAAATTTTCCAGTAAAGGGCAACAGTTGGGTTATTTCCATTCTGCATGAAAATCACCCTTAAACCGTTGTCCAGAGTATATTTTTTGGCTTTATTCTTAAGTACTTCAAAATAGCCTTTTTTATTGGTTTGTTTTTCGATGGTTTGCATATCGTTTCCTGAAGTTGAATTGATTATAGTAAAAAATATAAAAAATATAAATACAAGAAGTTTTTTTTTATTTACTAACATCTTTAATTTAGAGGAACAATTCTGACTTCAACTCTTCGATTAGCAGGTGATACCCCTGTTCCATCTAAAGGTCTATCCCAGGCAAATCCACGAATTTCCAGAACTCTATTGGAAGCTAAGTCCAAATCACTAGCTACTGATTGGGCTCTTTGTAAGCTTAATTTTTCATTAAAATCTCTTTTTCCGCTTTTATCGGTATGTCCCCAAATTTTTATGCCGGTTTCGGGATAAGCTTCCAGGGCTTCTTTCAGTTTTGTCACATTTTCTTTTGCTATGCCCTGTAATTGTGCACTATTTAATTGAAAATTGATATCACCATCCATTTTAACAAGAAGTTCTTTGGTTTCGCCTTTTTCATCGGGCACTTTCTCTAATTGTATTCCTTTACTTCCAAACTGATTCTGTATATCATCATGCATAAGATCTAAATATAATCCTACTCCCAGTCCTGCAAGACAACCTGTTGCCAACCCTACAATTTTTCCCTGATTGTGTTGCTTTCTTTGTTTAAAAATTGCCAGAATATCTTTTTTTCGGTTCTCTGTTTCTTTTTTACGAGCAATTTCATCTACTATGGTTCCAATAGCTAATCCTGCTCCACAACCGATACCAGTAGAAATTAGTGTTTTTTTAGTAATTGATCCACAGCTATTTAAGATCAGGGAAAATACGGTTATTATAAAAATAGTTTTAATTATGTTTTTCATAATGATTCTAAAAAAAGAAAATGCAGGTTTAAGTCAATATGTTTTTTTCTTGTATTATAAAATTATTTATAAAGTATTACTATCAGTTTTATGATTCGTGTATATATGAGTGGAATTTGTGGTTCAGGAATGCTACCACTAGCATTAGTTGCTTCTAAGTCGGGATATGAAATTTCTGGTTCTGATAAAGTTTTATTACAAAACTATAAAAATTATAGTAAAATCTTTAGAAGAAATTATATCCAGGCATGGGGAGAACCCCATTTAGAGATCTTAGAATTATGCAACTATTATGTTTATAGTTCAGCGATCCCTGAAAACCACATAGAAAGAAAAAAAGCAATTCAATTAGAAAAAGAAAATAGAATTACCATTCTCCATAGAATGGATTTTTTAAATTTGTTGATATCTACCACAGAAGTTCAATTTGCTGTAGCGGGTACTCATGGTAAAACTTCTTCTACGTCGATGCTTGGCTGGCTATTATTGAATATGTGTTTAAATCCCACAATTATAGTAGGGGGCAAACCCAAATATTTGATGGAACCATCCCATAAAGGTGGAGGATTTATTAGTGTTTTTGAAACTGATGAATCTGATGGTTCTTTCTTAAAGACTAATGCAAATTATAAATTAATATTAAATATTGATAAAGATCATTTAAATTATTATGGAAATTTTGAAAATTTAATAAATTCTTTTTATAAATTTTCCATAAATTCTTTTTCTTCCATCAATCATGATGATGAAAATTTAAAATCCTTTGCAAAAAAACATCCTTATGAATTTATTGGATTTGGTAGCAATTTGCAGGATTCAGAAATCTATAAATATTTTTTTCTAGGAAGATTGTCAAAAGATATTTTATATGTTGATGTTTTTGAAAATCAAAATTTAATTTTGAGTTCTGAAAAAGAAGGAATTCATTTTAAATTTCCCGGAATTCATTTTTTATATAATGGATTGGGAGTGATCTCTATTGCTTTTCTTTTTTTTATGAATTATCCCGAATTAGCCTTTCGTTCTTTTGGAGTTCCTGTTAATACAGTTCAAGGATTAAAGTCTCTAATCAGAGTTTTAAATAAGTTTATGGGGGTGGAAAGAAGAATTGATTATTTAGGACAGATCAATCATATTGATATTTATGATGATTATGGTCATCATCCTGAAGAAATTAGAAAAGTTCTGGAATCATTAAAATTACGATATGATGGAAAAATAGGAATTGTTTTTCAACCTCATCGGTATACGAGAACTAAAGAGTTGGCAAAAGAATTTGCAGAGGTTCTGGCAATAGCAGATGTAATCTATTTATTACCTATTTATAGTGCTGGGGAAGAAGAAATTCCTGGAGTATCATCAGAACTGATTGGAAAATATATAAAGAGAAATTTAATATATCTGGATAACCAGGATTTTGATGAAATCTTCTATAGTAAAAGTAAAAAAATTGAGTGTTGTGTTTTTATGGGGGCAGGAAATATATCTAATCAAATAAGAAGTTATTTGAATTCCAGAAAAAAGCTAATGACTCAATAATTTTTTTCGAGCTTTTAAAATCTATTTGTCAAAATATTTTCCAGATTCAAAATTGTAAAATCCTTTGAAAATTATGATTAAAAAAGCCAAAAATAATAAGTATTACTTAATAATTTTATCTTTTATTTTAATCTTTTTGGGTATATATTTGATTTACAAAGATAAGCAGAAAGATTCTATTTCTTTTGAAGAGAAATTCAATAATAAAAATATCTGCATTCTTAAAATTCAAAAAGAAAATCAGAATGATTTCTTATATTATACCAATAACAGGATATTTGTCGAAGCGAAGAATTGTAATACTACTTATTTACCTATTTTTATTTATAAAAATAACTTAATACTTAATCAAGATTTCATTGCTATTTTTTTTGAGAAATGGCAAAAGCTATGGCAGACTAATGAAGTGATACTGGATTCTATCTCAGAAGTAATTATAGACGATAGAAAATTGAGGGTATATCTTAGTTTTAATCAAGTTGTTATTGACATCAATGATATAACTAAAAAAAATTGGGAAAATTCATTGCTTGCAACGATAATATGGTTGATAAATAATCGAATCAAAAAAGGTTATATTGATTTATCTGATGAATATGGATTAGTAATATATAGTGGAGATATATGAAATATACAATTGCTTCGGTAGATTTAGGTAGTTCTCTGGTAAAAGTAGTAATTGGGCAAATTTATGAAAATAAAATAGAAATCATAGGGTATGGAACAAGTATATCTTCTGGTATAAGCGATGGAGAAATTATTAATATTGAACAGGTAGTAAAAGCAATCGATGCAGCCTTAATTGAGGCAGAGAATATCGCTGGAGTTCAAGTTTCTTTAGCTATTGTGAATATTTCTGGAAAAAATGTAAAAAGCTTAAATTCGAGAGGTACTATTGCTATTTCTAATGATGATAGAATTATCACAAATTCCGATATAAATCGTGTAATCGATAATGCAAGGACTATTCCAATTGATTCTGATTATCAAGTCTTACATGTTCTTTCAAGAGACTATTTGGTAGATTCAAAAACAAGGGTAACTGACCCCCTGGGTATGAATGCATTTCGATTGGAAGCTAATGTTCATATCGTTATCACACCAAAGATTATGGTCTCTAATATTTTTAAAGTAATAAACCGAATTTCACTGGATCTTGAGCATATAATCGCAAATTATCTTGCCAGTTCTGAATCAGTTTTAAAAGAAACTGAAAAAAGTTCTGGTTGTATATTAATTGATTTTGGTTATGGTGTTTCTGATGTTGCAGTTTTTATAGATGGAGGATTATATCTAAGCTTTACACTTCCTCTGGGATCAAGATATTTAACCTCAGATTTAGAATATGCTTTTGGTTTGTCGAAGGATATTGCAGAATTTGTAAAAAAAACAGATGGATTGGCTGTACTGGAAGATATAGATCCTCTACAAAAAATAGAATTACCCTCATCTTATGGTGGAAGGAAAAAATATGTTTATATTAAAGAAATAGTAGAAGTTCTGGAACCACGGCTGGAAGAAATTTTTGGAATTATATATAAATATATCAGAAAAAAGGTTGACATTCATCAAATATCTGCTGGAGTCATTTTAACAGGTGGAGGTTCTCTTTTAAACGGAATTACCAGATTGGTGGAAAGAATTTTTAATATGAATGTAAGATTGGGAAAACCTTTAAACTTTTATGGTTTTGGAAATGAAATTTCCGGTCCAGAATATGCAGTTGCAACAGGAATGTTGAGATTTTTTTCAAAACAAATCTTAGGAGATTTTAAAGAGACTATTGAAGAAAAAAAAGAAAATAAAGGGTTAATTGAAAAAATTAAAGAATGGATTACAGACAATATGTAAAAAAGTGAGGTGAATATGATCCAGTTTGATGATGAAAAAACATCTCCAGCAATCATAAAAGTTGTTGGGGTAGGCGGAGCGGGTTCCAATGCAGTCAATAGAATGATCCAGGCTGGATTAGAATCTGTAGATTTTTTTGTAATTAATACCGATGAACAAGCCTTAAAAGCATCTTTTGCTACTAATAAACTTGTTATAGGTAGAAAAATTACCAATGGTTTGGGTGCAGGTGGTGATCCAGAAGTTGGTTTAAAAGCTGCTAGAGAAGATAAAGATAAAATTACTAAAATACTGGAAGGTGCCGATATGGTATTTGTTACCGCGGGAATGGGAGGAGGTACAGGAACAGGAGCCGCTCCAGTGGTTGCAGAAATTGCTAAATCTTTGGGTTTACTTGTTGTAGGAGTCGTAACAGTTCCTTTCAGTTTTGAAGGTAAGATTCGCGAAAAGAACGCAAAATTGGGCCTTGAAGCAATTAGACAACATGTGGATACTTTAATAGTCATAAAAAATGAACAAATATTTGAACTGATTGAACCTCATGCTCCAGTAAATGTGGCTTTAAAAATGCTTGATGATGTGTTATTCAATGCTGTTCGGGGAATATCGGATATTATTAATAAACCCGGTATCATTAATGTAGATTTTGCAGATGTAAAAAATATAATGAAATCTTCTGGCGAAGCAGTACTTGGATTTGGTGAAGGCATAGGGGATAATAAAGTTAAAGACGCAGTGAGTCAGGCTTTGCATAATGTTTTACTGGAAAATCCCGATATTCGTGGAGCTACTGGAATTTTATTAAATGTAATTGGAGGAGAGGATTTTTCATTTTATGAGTGGAAGGAAATATCTGAGATGATAACAAGAGAAGTTGATCCAGAGGCAAATAGAATCGTTGGATTAACAGTTGATCCTTCCTTAAAAGAAAAAGTAAAAGTGATTGTGATTGCAACTGGATTTAAAAGAAAACCAATAAGTGATTCTGGCTATAATTTTATCATTAAGCAAACTAAAGCTGTAAATGTTAGCCCTGTAGATTCAGCTGGATTACATAATTCAGATATTCCCAGAAATCATAAAGAAATCCAGAAAGAACCATATCCCTTAAAAACAAGTATCAAACATACACCACAGAAAAAAACTGAGAAGGTGAATCAAAATAACGAAAATCTTGAAGATAAAGACATAGATAATGAAGAATATTTTCAGAAAAATGTTTTTCAAAATCGAATCCAGATACATAATTTGCGAAATGAAAATACTAATGAAATCTATTCTCATCAGAGAAAAGATGAAATTGTCCAAAAAAAGAATCTTCAAGATATAGTAATCTCTAAAAGAAAAGGTGAATCCATCAGGACAACTGAATCTGATATTTTTGAATTAGATTATGACACTTTACAGGTTCCTGCATACCTTAGAAAAAAAAGTAATTAAAGAAAATGGATTTCATTTACATAATCAGAAATTCTACCGTTAATTTTAATTAATATATAGTGAATGTAATTAATTACATCCTTTTTAAATTTAATTAAATATTTGGAAGCTTTTAATGCATTTAATTCATATAAATAATCTTCCAGCTCGTTTAAAGTTTCATCGATATCTATTAGAATATGTTTTATATCTCTAAAATTTTTGTTATATTCCATTAAATCCTGAAAATATTTTTCTTTTGATATCTGGTGTAATTCTTTTTGTTGTTCAAAAATTTCATTTATTTCTCGAATCAATTCTCCGATTTCAGAGAAATATTCCTCTTCGGCTTCGTTAAAAATTTCTCTTGGAACATATTCTCGAATTCTTTTTTTTAGTTTAACACTTTGTTCGTTTAAACTTTCAATTATATTCTTCATACCTAAGTATTTTCTTTTAATGTGGTGAATATTTACGAAATCTCTACCTAAATAAATTTTATCTTTGTAATTTTGTGGAAGTTCTGTTGGATTAATTGTATAAATTTTTAATTCATAATTATCTGATTTTTGATGAACAAACCTTGATATAATCAAATACTCATTATTCTGTATGTAGTAAGAGTTTGTTTCTAAAAGGGCAGAGTAGATAGCTAAATTATAAATAATAAATTTTTTTAATAAATTTAAAAATTCAGTTTCATTTGTTAAAGCTTCTACTTCTAAAATTTCCTTATCTTCAGTTTTACCTGTTAAGTAAAAATTGAAATCGGGCGTAATAATAACTCTACTTTCTTTTAAAAAGAATTCAAGATGCAAATTTTCATAAATTTTTTTCTGAAATTCATCGAGATGGAAATCAGGAATGTGTAGATTTTTTAGTTTTTTTAAATTTGGTATATTGTTCATATAAATGAGATATTTTTATTTTTTTAGAATGTCAAATCAATTTCTTAAAATCAACATTCCATCACCATAGCTAAAAAATCTATATCTTTTTTTAATTGCATGTTCATAAGCGTTTCTTATAGTGTTTGTATCAAGGAAGGCGGAAACTAACATTAATAAGGACGATCCGGGCAAATGAAAATTGGTAATTAAACCCTTTGCAGAAATAATGGTATCTGGAGGTTTTATAAATAATTCTGTTTCAAAATCACCGCTTTTAAAATTCTGGAATTTTCTAAGATTGTCTTCGAGTGCTCTTAAAGTAGTAGTTCCTACACAAATAATTGAATTTTTATATTCATTTAAAATTTCTGCAGTTTTTCTGGAAATTGTATAATATTCTTTATGTAATTTATTTTGTATAAAATTTTCTTTTGTAAGGGGAGAAAATGTTCCATATCCAATACTTAGATGAATATAAGTAATTTTACATTTTTGTTTTAATCTTTCTATTAATTTTTCTGTAAAATGAAGTCCAGCAGTTGGAGCAGCCACACTATTTGCTTTTTCTGCAAAGATTGTCTGGTAATATACTCTATCAATTTCTTCAGAAACTCTTTTAAGATAGGGTGGTATGGGAATATTTCCATATTGAGAAAAAAAATTTTCTTCTTCATAATTCTTCAGAAAAGGTTGATCTTTATGCCAGCAACTTAAATAAAAAAAAAGCTTATCTCTTTTTTCCAGCCTGAAAAAATAATCATCAATCCATAAAGAATCATGAATTTTGATTTTTCGACCTTTGTTAATCAGACATTTCCAAATATTATTTTCAATTCTTTCAAGAAATACGACTTCGAAATTTTTATTTTTGTAATTTAAATATAATCTACGATGAGCTACTTTTGTGTTGTTGAATACCAATAAACAATCATTTTCTAAATATTGAGGAAGATTATAAAAAAAGTCATCGAAGAATTGATTATTTTTTATTACCAGTAATTTAGCGTGATCACGCGGAATAACTGGATATTTAGCAATTAGATCTTCGGGTAGTTCAAAATTATATAATTCTAATTCTTCTTCAAGATTGAAATCATTTGACTCTATCATAAATTTAAAAAAAAATACTCAAAAAAATGAGTTTGATACAAAAAAATAAATGGGAATTAGTTCGCAATATTTTTAGAAAAACAAGAGCTTTTTTCTTAACTTATAAAGGAATTCGAATTGGTTTTATCTTTATTTTTCTGATTCTATTTTATAATTCACTAAATATCATTGAGTTTGCAAGGGAAAAAGAAAAACATTTTTTTTTAAAAAGTAAAAGCGATTATGAAGATTATTATAATGCATCAATAAATTTAAGAAATAAAAGGGATATGTACTATACTGAAAAGATTATAGATTTTAAAGAAGAGATTTTAAACAAAGATATTCGTATAGATCAAATTCTATCAATTTTATCGGATTTCAAAGGTGTGGGAACTTATTTATACCCCCCTTTTTTTGCTTTTTTATTAATCCCTTTATCTTATTTCGATTATAACTTATCAGCTTTTTTTTATCAGATTTTCCAGATAGGTTTTTTAATTTTAACATTATATTTGCTTTATAAGATGGGAAAATTGTTTAAACTCTCCGAACGAAGAATATTATATTTAATATTGATATCTTTATTTCTTTATCTACCTTTTCATATACAGAATTTTTCTAATGGAAATGTAGGGGAGATACTAATTCTTTTAATGTCTTTATCCATGTTTTTTTATTTTTATAAAAAAAATTTAACATACAACTTTTTAAATGGAATCATTCTCGGATTTGCTATTATGATAAAGGTTTTACCAGGTTTTTTATTAGGTTATTTTTTTGTCAGAAGAAAGTTCACAATTCTTTTAAGTAGTATAATAGGAACAGGAATTTCATTTGTTTTACCTGCAAGCGTTCTCGGGTGGGAAACCAACCTTGATTTTTTTATCAAATGGATAGATATTATTATAAAAAATTTTCAGAAATATGTAGCAATTCGACCTTATGCTAATAATCAAACCATCTCTGCTATGATTGCTAAATTCTTTTTACCTTTTGCAGACCTGAAACAATCTTTTTATGGATTACCTATTACAGATGCTATAAGTTATGCCACAGTAATTCAGATTATAAAAATTTTTAATTTCATTTTAT
>FWPU01009670.1_pt1 | contig 15002 bp, 18 predicted proteins | sample 2228361 | NCBI WGS metagenome assembly FWPU01 (sample SAMEA103939777, study PRJEB20133) | metagenome
TTAAGTTTTTATAAAACTTTAAAAAAACTTAAATCTTAATAAAATTTTCTAAAAGATGATAAATTTATAGGGAAAAAAACTTTCTTTTATAAAAAAAACAGGATTGTATTGGTTTGCATGAAAAGGGACAAATTGGACTTTTGAATAAATTTCCAACTACCTTTTTAGAGATACAAATTCTATTGTTTCTTTCTTCCATTCTTTATCCTTTTTTGAAAATAATTTTATACCTTAATTATTTTCCCTTTCCTCTAAAGGAAAAAAAATTTTTTTATTTTATCCTCAAAACTATCCGACATTTTACCTTTTTTTCAAGGTAATCTTAAACCAAAAATTTGCACTTTTAAAGTTGCAGTAAAACCTATTGAAAAGTGTTTTTTTGCGATATAATACTATGTTAAGTAATTAGGAAATATTGAAACTGCGAAAGATTATCATAAGTTGCTATTGCTTGTTTTTAATTTTTTCTTTGCATATTTTATGCCTTCCATGTCCCATTCTTTTAAAGAAGCCCTTTTATCTTCCTTTGTCTTGCTTAAAATTTATGCAAGGAAACATATATTATTTTGCCTTGTGCCTGCCTTTTTTATTGCTAGTGCCATTTCTTCTTTTATAAATAAAGGAACTATAATGAAGTATTTAGGACCTGATGCACCAAAATTTATATCTTATGCTTATGCCTAAATTTCTGGTTCTATCTTTGCCTTCTGTTCCTGCACTGTCTTGCCACTCTTTGGTGGAATCTGGAAAAAAGGGACAGGTATTGTTCCTGCTACTGCTTTTATTTATTCTGGTCCAGCTATAAATATCTTAGCTATTTGTTTAACTGCAAGGGTTTTAGGGCTTGAGCTTGGAACAGCAAGGGTAATAGGTGCGGTGGATTTTGCCTTTATAATTGGGATTATTATGCATTTGATCTATGGAGAAGAAAAAAGTGAAATTGAAAGGACTGGCTTTGCATAGGATTTTAGTGCAACTTCAAAGAGAAATGTATATCAGGACTTTACATTTTTCCTCTCTTCAATATTTATTTTAATCTTTGCCACCTGGGGGAAGCCAGAAAAAGAAGTAGGATTTTTTAATTTTGTTTATTCAATGCATTGGTATATAACTTGTTTTTTTTTAATTTTGCTTTTTGGGAGCAAATTTTCCTAGTTTGATATGGATGAAAGGACTTCATAGGTCTATGAGACCTTTAGTTTTGTAAAATTTATTTTTCCCCTCTTGATTGGAGGAGTTTTGGTATCTGGTTTTTTATTTGGAGTTCCTCAAGAAAGCAATGGAATAGTCCCTTGTTCAATTGTAGGAATACTTTTGGGTGCAGATTCAATCTTTTCAAATTTATTTGCAGCAATATTTGGTGCTTTTATGTATTTTGCAACCTTGACAGAAATTCCAATTATTCAAGGGCTCCTAGGACTTGGAATGGGAAAAGGTCAAGCACTGACACTTCTTTTACAAGATCCTGCCCTATCCCTTCCAAATATGATTTTAATAACTTCTTTTATGGGAACGAAAAAAGCATTTACATATTTTACGTTAGTAATCATTTTTTCCACAACTTGTGGTTTAATATATGGAAATTTATTTTAGGAAGATTTATGAAAGTTGAAGTTTTAGGGCCTGGTTGTCCCGAGTGTAAAAAATTATTTGAAAATGCAGAAAAAGTAGTGGAAGAATTGGGAATTTCTCAAATAGAAGTAAATAAAATTGAAGATTTGAACAAAATGATGAAACTTGAGATGTGGGCACCCCTAACATTGCAATTGATTTAAAACTTGTATCTCAGGGATTGTTCATTCAAAGGAAGAACTCAAAGAAATTTTTAGGAATTGTTTAAAAGGAGAAAAAAATGGAAAATGAAGATGTTTTAATTGCAGAAATTTTTAAAATGCTATCAAATCCCTTAAGAATTAAAATCTTAAAAAAATAGAAAAAGAAAACATCTGTCAATGTAATTTGGCTGATATTTTAAAAGAAAATCCAGTAAATATTTCAAGGGCAATAGATTCAATGGAAGAATTGGAAATAATTGAAAAAGATAAAAGGGGAAACAAAATTTTTCCAAAAATTAAAATAAAAAAGATTTTTAGGCTTTTAAGGGATGCAGATGAAATTTGCCTGGATACTGCAAAATTAAGAGTGAAAAAATATAAAAAAATTTTAAAAAAATAAATTGATGATGAAATTTTTATTTTTCTTTATTTTAAGTTTTTTCTTATGGAGAAAAAAGCAATGAAAATTAAAAAGTTGTACTTCCCCAGAGATTTGGAAATAAAAAAATTATGTTAATTTCTTCTTTTTTATATATTTTTGGAAGTTTAATTCCCATTTCTATTTCTTCTGGCTCTTTTTTTGCCCTTCCTTTATTTTATTGAATTTGCGTTGCTTTGCCAATCTTTGTCTTTTCCTTATTGATAATTTAAGTGTTGAACTTGTATCATCAAAGTATTATAATAACTGGAGATATTTTATGGAAGAAATAAAATTTAAGCCAATAGGAATAATACATTCCATTTTTAAAAAGCCCGATGGAACACCTATCCAATCCACTGCTTCAAAAGCTTCTATGGGGTGGGTGGAAGTTTTTAAAGATTATGAAAGTGGCTTAAAATATTTAGATGGCTTTTCTCACATAATCTTAATTTATTATTTTCACCTTGTAAAGAAAAAGTCATTGAAGGTCAAGCCATTTATGGATAATAAATTAAGAGGTATTTTTGCAACAAGAGCACCAAAAAGACCAAATCCCATTGGAATTTCTATTGTTAAATTGGAAAAAATTGAAGGCAATATAATTTATATAAAGGATTTAGATATTTTAGATGGAACACCTCTTTTGGACATAAAACCCTACGTCCCAAAATTTGATACAAGAAGAGGTGCAAAAATTGGCTGGCTTGAAAAAAACATTAAAAAATTAGAAAAAATCAAAGATGATGGAAGATTTATAAGATAAATTTTAAAGGAATTTTCTATGAAAATCATAATTGCAGGACCGGGTTGTCCAAGGTGTGAGGAGACAAAAAGAAGAGTCCTTTATACCAGTTTAGGAATGAATTTGGCAGTAGATATTGAACACATTTATGACTTAAAAAAAACAAGAGAATTAGGAGTTATGATGACCCCTGCTATTTTAATTGATGAAAAAGTTGTAACTCAAGGGGAAATTCCCACAATTCAAGAACTAAAATTGGCTATATTAAAAGAAAGAATGGAAAGGCAAAACTGAAAGTATTTTTTAAAAAATTAAAAAACTTAGCCCTTTTAAATTTTCTCCAAATCACCTAATAGCTAATTGTTTTTTGAACTTGATTTTTTTTAAAATTTAAATTAAAATCTAAACATGGAATTAAAGGATTATTTTAATAAACTTCAAGAATTAAATGAAGAAAGTAAAAAAGCAGGTGGGGTGGAAAGAATAAAAAAACAACATAATCAGGGAAAACTTACAGCAAGGGAAAGAATTGAGCTTTTGCTAGACCCCTATACCTTCCAAGAAGTTGATAAATTTGCAACCCATACCTGTATAGACTTTGGAATGGAAAAAAAGAAAATTTTAGGAGATGGGATAATTACTGGTTTTGGAACAATCCACAAACGCCTTGTTTATGTATTTGCCCAAGATTTTACTGTCTTTGGTGGAACTATGAGTGAAAGAAATGCTCAAAAGGTATGTAAAATTATGGATCTTGCAATGAAAAATGGGGCCCCAATTATTGGTTTAAATGATTCAGGTGGTGCAAGAATACAAGAAGGGGTTGGTTCCCTGGCTGGTTATGCGGATGTATTTTTAAGAAATACCCTTGCTTCTGGCGTAATCCCACAAATTTCTGCAATTATGGGCCCCTGTGCAGGAGGTGCTGTCTATTCCCCAGCAATAACTGATTTTATAATTATGGTTAAAGGGACTTCTTATATGTTTGTTACAGGTCCTGAAGTTATAAAGACAGTGACCCATGAAGAAGTTACAATGGAAAAACTTGGCGGGGCTGAAACCCATGCCACAATTTCTGGAGTAGCCCATTTTGTTGCAGAAAATGATGCAGAAGCCCTTTCTCTCATAAGAACTCTTTTAACCTATATTCCCCAAAACAATAAAGAGTTCCCTCCAATTAAAAATTTCTCAGAAGAAAAAATAAAAGTTCAAGATGATTTGGATAATTTAATTCCTCCAAACCCAATGGAACCCTATGATATTAAAGATTTAATAATTAGGGTTTTAGATGAAGGAAGTTTTTTTGAAGTTCATAGTAATTTTGCAAAAAACATTGTAGTTGGATTTGGAAATTTGGCTGGTTATTCTGTTGGAGTTGTTGCAAATCAACCAGCCCATCTGGCTGGATGTTTAGATATTAATGCTTCAGATAAAGGGGCAAGGTTTGTAAGATTTTGTGATGCCTTTAACATTCCTTTAATTATCTTTGAAGATGTTCCGGGATTTTTACCTGGAACTGATCAGGAATGGGGAGGAATTATAAGGCATGGGGCAAAACTTTTGTATGCCTTTGCAGAAGCAACAGTTCCAAAAATAACTGTTATTACAAGAAAAGCATATGGAGGTGCTTATTGTGTTATGGGTTCAAAGCACATTAGAACAGATATAAATTTTGCCTATCCTACAGCAGAAATTGCTGTTATGGGCCCAGAAGGGGCTGTAAATATTTTATATAAGGAAGAAATTGAAAAGAGCGATGAACCTGAAAAGAAAAGAAGGGAGCTTGTAGAAAATTACATTAACAGATTTGCAAATCCATATATAGCAGCCCAAAAGGGTTACCTTGACGAAGTAATTTTTCCAAGATATACAAGACAAAAACTTATTTCAGCTTTAAGGTCCATAATAAATAAAAAAGATAAAAATCCAAAAAGGAAGCATGGGAATATACCTTTATGAAGGTTTTAATTGCAAATAGGGGTGAAATTGCTGTAAGAGTTTTAAGGGCTTGTAAAGAATTAGGCATAAAATCAGCAGTAATTTTTTCTGAAGCAGATCGCTTAAACCCCCATGTTTTACAAGCAGAAGAAGCCCATTATATAGGTCCTGCCCCTGCCCCTTTAAGTTATTTAAAAAAGGGAGAAATTATAAAACTTGCAAAAAAAATTAAAGCAGATGCAATACATCCTGGATATGGTTTTTTAGCAGAAAATCCAGAATTTGCAAAATTATGTAAAGATAATGGAATTATTTTTATTGGTCCAAATGCTGAAAGTATGAAACTTTTGGGTTCAAAAGTTGAATCCCGGAGACAGGCAGTTAAAAATAGCATCCCAATAATACCAGGAACCATAGAACCAATAAAGGACTTAAAGGAAGGTTTGAAAATAATTGAAGAAATTGGAGTTCCTTGTCTTTTAAAAGCTTCAGCAGGTGGAGGGGGGAAGGGAATGAGAGTTATAGAAGAAATAAAAGATTTCCCCTCCCTTTTTGAAAATGCTCAAAGAGAGGCCTTAAACTATTTTTCAGATCCTTCTGTTTATATTGAAAAAGTTATAAAAAATCCAAAACATATTGAAGTTCAAATCCTGTGTGATCACTATGGAAATAGGATATCCTTAGGAGAAAGGGAATGTTCATTACAAAGGAGACATCAAAAAATTTTTGAAGAGACCCCTTCTCCAGTTGTAAATGGTGAAATTAGAAAAAAAATAGGTGAAATTGCCTTAAAAGTTGCAGAGATGGCTGGTTATGATTCTGCAGGAACTGTAGAGTTTTTAAGAGATGAGGAAGGAAATTTTTATTTTCTTGAAATGAATACAAGAATTCAGGTGGAACATCCAGTAACTGAAATGATAACGGGTATTGATTTATTAAAAGAACAAATAAAAATTGGCTTTGGAGAAAAGCTAAAATTAAAACAAGAAGAGATAAAATTTTCAGGAAATTCCTTGGAATGCAGAATTTATGCAGAGGATCCCCTTAAAAATTTTGCTCCCTCTCCTGGCAAAATTTTATATCTTGAAAATCCCTCTGGACCAGGTGTAAGAGTTGACAGTGGTATAAGAGAAAATTTTTATGTCCCCTTAGATTATGACCCTTTACTTTCAAAATTAATCATTTGGGGAAAGAATAGAAATGAAGCAATAGAAAGGTTAAAAAGAGCCCTTGATGAATACAAAATTGAAGGGATTTCCACAACTATTCCTTTTTTTAAAGAAATAATAAAATTAAAGGAATTTTTAGATGGAAGTTATAATACAAGTACAATTGATAAGTTTTTAAAGGAGTATAAACATAAAGGAGAAAAAAAGGATTTACCCTTCATAATTGCTCTTGCTACATTTTTATATTTTAAAGAGGAAGAAGAAAAAATTTTCCCTCTTCAACCATTATCCCCTTGGAGGTGGAGATGAAATTATTCCTAAAAATAGATGAAAATTTTCTTGAAAAAAAAGAAAAAGTTTTTCCATCCAAAATTTTATCCCTTAGGAGAAAAAGATGAAATTATTCATAGAAATAGATGGAAATTTGCTTGAAATTGAGGGAGAAAAATTTGGAAAAGAAATTTCCTTTAAGTACAGAAATGAAATTTTTAAAGCAGAGATAATTGAAACGGCTCAGGGATTATATTCTGTTTTATTCGCAGATGGAAGACAAAGGGAAATTTTAGTTGAAAATTTAAAAGATAATACTTTTAATTTTTATACAAATGCCACCCAATATCCAACAAAAATAAAAGATAGTTTAAACTTAGAAATAGAAAAAAGAATAAAAAAAGAAAAAAAGGTTTCTGGTTGGGTATTAAAAGCCCAAATTCCAGGAAAGGTATTAAAAATCTTAAAAAAAGAAGGGGAAGAAGTGGAAAAGGGAACCCCTCTATTAATTGTAGAAGCAATGAAAATGCAAAATGAACTCCGGGCTCCTGAAAAGGGAAGGATCAAAAAAATATATTGCAAAGAAATGGAAACCGTGGAAACGGGTTGCTTCCTGTTAGAAGCAATTTAACCTATCTTTTATATTTTTTATAAAAAAATTTATTTTACTGCATTCTTTTTAAGAGCCAATTTAAAATTAAAGCCCAAAATTTTAAAGTTTAAAGAGAAATACTAACTTGACAATGGTTTTAGAATGCTATATAATATCGGGAAAATTAGGCGCGTAGCTCAGTTGGTTAGAGTGCTACCTTGACACGGTAGAGGTCATCGGTTCAACTCCGATCGCGCCTATGAAAAAAAAATTTAAGGCGCGTAGCTCAGAAGGCAAGAGCGCTACCTTCACACGGTAGAGGTCATCGGTTCAACTCCGATCGCGCCTAAAGAAAAGGAGTTTAAATGTTTTTGAAGGGGAGGAATCCCTATCAATAAAAAGAATTTTAGAGTAAATGAAGAAATAACTGCACAAAGAGTACGGCTAATTGGAGCAGAAGGAAAACAGTTTGGGATTGTTTCCCGAAAAGAGGCACTAGCAATTGCAAAGCAAGAAGGTTTTGACCTTGTAGAAGTGGCTCCACAAGAAGAACCTCCTGTATGTAAATTAATGGACTATGGAAAATTTCAGTATCAACAAAAAAAGAAAATGCAGGAAGCAAAAAAGAAGCAAAAGATAATACATGTAAAAGAAATGGTTTTAAGACCTACAATTGATACCCATGATTATGAAATAAAAAAGAGAAATATATTAAGATTTTTACAAGAAGGAGATAAAGTAAAAGTGGTGATTAGATTTAGGGGAAGGGAAGTTAATTATTTAGAAATTGGTGAAAAGTTGCTAAACAAACTTGTAGATGAGGTCCATGAATTTGGAAGTTTGGAATCAGAACCCCAAAAAATGGAAAGACAAATCACTGCTATACTTTCTCCTAAGAAAACTTAAAAGGAGGAGAAATGCCAAGATTAAAGACACATAAAGGAACAAAGAAAAGGATAAGGATTACTGCTAAGGGAAAATTTAAAAGATCCTGTGCTTTTAAAAACCATATTCTCACAAAAAAAAGAAGGGAAAGAAAAAGAAAATTAAGACATGGAGATTTTGTTTCTATAAAAGAGGTAAAAAAAATAAAGAGGTTACTCCCTTATCTTTAGGAGGAAATTATGCCAAGAGTTAAAAGATCTAATAGAAGATTGAAAAGAAGAAAAAAGGTTTTAAGTCAAACAAAGGGATATTATGGTTCCAAATCAAAACTCCATCTCATAGCTAGAAGACAATTGGAAAAATCCCTTCAGTATGCTTACAGGGATAGAAAAGTCAAAAAAAGGGTCTTTCGCTCCCTTTGGATAACAAGAATTAATGCTGCTTTGAGAAGTTTAGGAATGAAGTATTCTGATTTTATCCATAAATTAAGAGAAAATAATGTAAATTTAAATAGAAAAATATTGGCAAATATGGCTGCAACTGACTTTGATAGTTTTAAAAAATTAGTTGAGGGGATAAAAGCTTAAGATTAATGGGTTTAAACCTTGAAGAAATAAAAAATGGATTTGCAAAAGATATAAATGGTATAAATTCAATTAAAGAATTGGAAGAAATTAAATATAAATACCTTTCAAAAAAAAGTGGTATTATTACAAATTTGTTAAAAGAAATTCCAAAACTGCCAATAGAAGAAAGAAAAATTTTTGGTCCTCAAATTTCTTCACTAAAAAATGAAATTGAAGAAATAATTTCTAAAAAAGAAGAAGATTTATTAATAAGAGAAGAAGAAGAAAAAAAACTAAAAAATTTTATTGATGTAACAGTGCCTGGAATAAAACCAAAAATGGGGATGCTTCATCCTGTAACCATTACAAGGAGGAAGATAGAAGATATTTTCAAGTCAATAGGTTACTCTATAGAAGATGCTCCAGAAATTGAAGAAGAATGGTATAACTTTACTGCTTTAAATATGCCTGAAGACCATCCCGCAAGAGCAGAACACGATACCTTTTATTTAAAACCCCCTTACCTTTTGAGAACCCATACTTCAAATGTTCAAATAAGGACAATGCTTAAAAGAAAGCCCCCCTTTTTGGTTTTAGCTCCAGGAAGGGTTTTTAGAAGAGATGATTCCCCAAGACATTCTCCTATGTTTCATCAAATAGAGGGGTTTGGGCTTGGAAGTCCCTTTACTTTTGGCAATTTTAAAGCAACCCTTTCCCATTTTTTAATAAAACTTTTTGAAAAGGATATTGAAATTCGCTTTAGGCCTTCATATTTTCCCTTTACGGAACCAAGTGCTGAGGTAGATGTATCTTGCATTTTTTGTATGAGAAAGGGCTGTTCTGTATGTTCCCAAAGTGGGTATATTGAAATTATGGGAGCAGGAATGATCCATCCACAAGTCTTAAGGTATGTAAATATAGATCCCGAAAAATGGACTGGCTTTGCCTTTGGAATGGGTATTGATAGGATAACAATGCTCCTATTTGGTATTCCAAATATTAGAATGCTCTTTGAATCAGATTTAAGGGTTTTGGAGCAGTTTAAATGAAATACTCCTTAAAATTTTTAAAAAAATTTATAGATATTCCCGTTGATTTTCAAAAATTATTTGAAGATCTTACAAATTTGGGTTTTAACTTAGAAAATTATGAAAAAATAGAAGAGGATATTTCATTTGATTTAGAAATTACTTCAAACAGACCCGATGTCTTAAGCCATTATGGACTTGCAAGGGAAATATCTGCTTTTTATGGTATAGAACTAAAAAAAGAAAATTATAAAAACTTAAAAGTAACAAAGGAAAAAATACCTCCTTTTGAAATAGAGATCCAATATAAAAAGCTTTGTCCCAGATATTCAGCCCTTTTTTTAGATGATGTAAAAATTGAACCCTCTCCCCCTTGGTTAAAAAACCAATTAGAATCCGTTGGCATTAGGTCTATAAATAATATTGTAGATATATCAAATTACATTTTGGTCTCCATTGGGCATCCAAACCATCCCTTTGACTTTGATAAAATTAAAAATGGCAAAATAATTGTAAGGGAAGCAATAAAGGGAGAAAAAATTAAAACCCTTGATGGTGTTGAAAGAAAATTGGAAGGTGGGGAACTCTTAATTGCAGACTCAGAAAAACCCATAGGGCTTGCAGGGATTATGGGGGGAGAAGAGACAGAAGTGACAAGCTCCACAAAAAGAATCCTTATTGAATCAGCTTATTTTTTACCCTCTTCCATTAGAAATACTTCAAGAAAATTAGGTCTTCAAACAGAAGCTAGCCAAAGGTTTGGAAGGGGAGCAGATTTTGAAAATACAATTTTTGCTTTAATGGTAATGGCATATTACATTGAAAAATTAAATTGTGGAAAGGTTTCAAATATAATTTATGATTTCTTTCCAGAACCCTTGGAAAAACCCCAAATAAAATTTTCCTTTGAAAATTTAAATAAATTTTTTGGATATAATTTTAAAAAAAATTGGGTTGAAAATTTAATAAGGGATTTAAATATAAAAATAGAAAAAGGAGATAATCTTTGGATATTAAAACCCCCCTCCTGGAGGCAGGACTTAAAAGAAGAGGTAGATATCTTTGAAGAAGTTGGAAGGTTTTATGGATACAATAACTTGCCTTCTAAGCTCCCCTCCTTTGAATTAGGAAAAGGATGGGAAATTGAAGAAACCCTATTGGAAAAAAAAGCCCAAGATACATTATTTTCCTTAGGGCTTACGGAAACAATAAGTTACATCTTTTCAAAGGAAGAAGAAATAAAGAGGACTGAAACATTTTCAAAAAGGGAACCTGTTTTACTTTCAAATCCCTTAAATCTCGGAGAAAAATTTTTAAGGGTTTCTTTAATCCCTGGACTTTTAAGAACTTACAAAAATAATTTATCAAAAAATATTTATGATGTAGAAATTTTTGAAGTGGGAAAAGTTTATTTTTTGGAAGAAGAAAAATACAAAGAAGAAACTTTTGCTGGAGTTTTAATTTCAAGTGGTAAGGATTTCTATCAATTTAAAGGGATTATGGAAAGTTTTCTTTCTAAGATGGGAAGTGAAGAGTTTGAGTTTGATTTTAAAAATCTTGGTGGATTTTATGAAAATGGTTCAGGGATAATTAAAGTAAAAAACGGTATAATAGGCAACTTTGGCCAATTGATAACAGAAAGTCCCTTTCCTGTTTTTGTTTTTGAAGTTTGTTTAAAAAATTTTTTAGAAAATCTTAAAAAAATTAAGGCATTTAAACCAATTTCCCAATTTCCTCCTATTGATATTGATATGAATATAGGTCATCCCATAAATTTTTATTACAGGGATATAATAAAAGCAATTGAAGAAAAGGAATTGCCAAATTTGATTTCCATAAACTTTAAAGACAGATTTATAAAAAAAGAAAAGATATATACCACAATTACTTTAAGGTTTCAAAGTTTTGAAAGGTCTTTAACAATGGAAGAAATCAATAAAATTAGGGAAGATTTAGCAGAACATCTTCTAAAAAATTATCCCATTACCTTTTAGGAGGAATTATGGAAATTTTAAAAGAACTTGAAGAAAAAATTGAAAAACTGATTGAAAGATACAATGAAACAAAAAAAGAAGTGGAAGAATTAAAAGAAAAATTAAAATCAAAAGAAAACCCAAAGTGGGTAGAAGAAAAGGAAATTTTAGTAAAAAAGTTAGAAGAAATTTTAAAAAAATTAGAAAAAGCAGTTTAAATTTGATAAAATAATTTTATGGAAAATACAATTATTATTGGTTTACAGTGGGGTGATGAAGGAAAGGGAAAAATTGTTGATCTTTTAGCACCAAAATATGATGTTTTTGTAAGGTTTGGTGGGGGGGCAAATGCAGGACATACTGTTCGTTTTGAAGATAAACACTTTGCCTTGCATCTTCTGCCTTCTGGGGTAATACACCCAAATAAAATTTGTATCTTAGGAAATGGGATGGTAATTGATCCCTTTGCTTTAATATCAGAAATTGAAAACTTAAGAATACAAGGCATAAAGATTGATGGAAACTTATTCATTTCTGAAAAAGCCCACATTGTTTTGCCTCAATTTCAAATCTTAGATAAATTAAGGGAAAGGGGCAATATCTCAATTGGAACAACAGGAAAAGGAATAGGTCCTGCCTATGAAAATAAGTGCTCCAGATTGGGTATAAGGGCAGGGGATCTTCTCTATGAAAGGACCTTAAAAGAAAAGTTAAAAAATCTTTTAGAACCCATAAATTTTTTAATTAAAAATTATTATAGGGAAGAAGAAATTTCAATAGATACAATTTATTCTAATTTACTAAACATAGCTGATAAGATAAAAAACTACCTTGTAGATGTCTCTGCCCTAATAAATTCCTTTATGGGCTTTGAAAAAAAGATCCTCTTTGAAGGGGCTCAAGGGACCCTCTTAGATGTTGATCATGGGACCTACCCCTATGTAACTTCATCCAATTGCACTGTGGGGGGCGCCTTTACGGGTGCGGGAATTTCTCATAAAAAGGTAAAAAAGGTCATAGGTGTTGTCAAAGCATATACAACAAGGGTTGGAAAAGGACCTTTTCCAACGGAAATTTCCCAGCCTCTATCAGATAAGATAAGAAACAGAGGAAATGAATTTGGTACTACAACGGGGAGACCCAGAAGGGTTGGATGGATTGATTTAGTTGGCTTAAAATATGCAATTGATTTAAATGGAGTAGATGAAATTGCTTTAACAAAATTAGATGTATTAGATGAAATTTCAGATATTCAAATTTGCACAAAGTACAGGGAAAGGGGCACTGAAATTTATTCTTTCCCTTCTCAATTTGAAATCTTAGAAAGATTAGTTCCAGAATATGAAATTTTATCAGGTTGGCTTTGTCCCTCAACGGGTATAAAGACCTTTGAAGAACTGCCACGACAAGCCCAAAAATATGTGGAGTTCTTAGAAGAGAATTTAAAAGTTCCTATAAAAATAATTTCAACAGGTCCAAGAAGGGAAGAGACAATCTTTAAATAAAATTAAAACCAAATCAAATTTTGGATTATTTTAAAAAAATAGATTTTTTCATCCATAAATTTTTCCAATTTTATCCCTCATACCTTAATTTGCTCTTTGTATTCAGGAACTTTAAGAGAGCAAGGGAGAATTTGAGAAAAGTGAACTTTTTCCAAGTCCGTTTTTAATGTTTTTGATCTTAAATCGCCTTGGAATTTCAGTTTTCTTTTGCATAATTTAATCCCTTCTTGAACTTTTAAACCTAAAGCTCCCCCTTCAAAAATTTATAATTTCTTTAGCTTTCCTTAGTCCTTTTCTTTCTTAAGCATATATTTCCAAAAAACAAGGTTGACTTTAAAAAAGACAAAAGGTAGAATTTTTAGAGGTTATGAAAAATTTAAAATTTGATGAAATAACAGAGCTTGATGGGATAAAAGAAGCTATAAACCTTTCTTTTTCTTTTGGTATAAATATATACCTTGTGGGAGGGGCTATAAGAAATTTGTATTTTAATAAAAGGGTAGTAGATTTTGATTTGATTGTAGGTGGCAAAGGGGAAAAATTTGCCCATTGTCTTGCATCAAAGTTGAAAAGCAGGGTTATACCCTTAGGAAAAGAAAATTTTCAAACCTTTAGAATTTCTCACTTTAAAATTAACTTAGATATTTGGGATTTAAGGGGTCAAACAATCTTAGAAGATTTATGGAGAAGGGATTTTACAATAAACGCTATTGCATACCACCTGCAAGAAAAAAGATGGTTGGATCCCACAAAGGGATTTGAGGATTTGAAAAAGAAGGTTATAAGGTGGGTAAATCCTTTAATTTTTGAAGAAGACCCTTTGAGGTTGCTAAGAGCTTTTAGATTCTTAGCACAACTTAAAAATTTTTCCATTGAAGAAGGAACTTTAAAGGGAATTTTTTCAAATAATTTTAGGATTCAAAAGACTCCTGCAGAAAGAATTTTATATGAATTGGATTTAATTTTTTCTGAAAAAAATCTTTATAATATTTTGATTTTAATGGATGAATGTAAGTTGCTTAATTTCCTTTTCCCTGAAATAACAAATTTAAAGAATGTAGAACAAAACATTTATCATCCTGATAACTGCTTTGATCATACATTAAATGCAATAAATTGTAAAGAAGATGCCTTAAATTGGCTTTATAAAAATTTAAAGGGATTTAAAATTAAAAAAGAAGAAGAAATTGATTTGTCTTATGCCCTCCTTTTGCACGATACGGGAAAACCCTTAACAAGGACTGAAGAGGGCTCAAAAGTCCATTTTTATGGGCATGAAAAGGTTTCAGAAACAATTTCAAAACAAGTTCTTTTAAGAATAAGATTTCCAAATAAAAGAATTGAAAAGATTTCATCCCTTGTAAGAAACCATATGAAACCTTTAAAATTAATTTTATCTCCTTATAGTGAAAAAGCTCTAAGACATTTTATTCATATTTGTGGGGAAAATTTAAAGTTACAAATTGCCCTTTTTCTTTCTAATTATTTAAGCAAAAATCCAGTAGGGGATAGGGCTTATAAATTTATAAAAGAAATTTGGGAACTTTATAAGAAAAAGGGAAAGGCATTGGTTTCACCAAAAAGATTAGTTTCAGGTGAAGAAGTTATGGAAATTTTAAATTTAAAACCTTCTAAGGAAGTGGGAAAAATTTTACAAGCAATTACAAAAAAACAAGTTTCAGGAGAAATTAAAAACAAAAGAGAAGCTTTAAAATATTTAAAAAGCTTAAAAGCAAAAAATTAAAAAATAGCTTTTTAGTTAGGTTCTAACTTATGGCTCTCCATGCTTCAAATGGAAAGGAAAAATGTTAAGGTATAAAACTAGCTTAAAATAAGGATAAAGTATGGAAGGAAAAAATAAGGGAAGTTTTAGGGTTAAAAAGGTAGTTAAAAATTTATTCAAAGGCTCAATTTATCCCTTTTGCGTTGAACTAATACCTTTTGTGTAGTTGGTTTTTCTTAAGTTTTATCTCTTTTTTAATAAAAATATATTTGCCTTTAGAAAAAATGTCACCCCTATTCATCTTAATGGAAGATTTTTCAAGTTTGCCATATGTTTTCTCCATATCCCACAGGCAATTTTTATTTAGCAAGGACAAAATTTTTTTTACAAATTTTATAAAATATTATACAATATT
>FWPU01007049.1_pt1 | contig 15001 bp, 10 predicted proteins | sample 2228361 | NCBI WGS metagenome assembly FWPU01 (sample SAMEA103939777, study PRJEB20133) | metagenome
CGACCGCAACCTTCTGGTTGCGGAAGAAATAGCCGTCGCACGTGGCACAGGTCGAGACACCGTGCCCCAGCAGTTGCCGCTCGGATTCCAGACCCAACATCTTGGCGGAGGCTCCTGAAGCGATGATCAGGCTCTGGGTCTCGTACCGGTTCTGTTCGGTGTGGACCACAAACGGGCGGCTCGACACCTCCACCCGGACCGCCTTCTCCATCACGAATTCAGCTCCGAACCGCTGGGCCTGCTTCTTCATGTTTTCCACCAGTTCAGGGCCCATGATTCCCTCCGGAAAACCCGGATAGTTTTCCACCAGCGTGGTCAGGGAAAGCTGTCCACCCGGCTCATGTCCTTCCAGTACCAGCGGCTGGAGATCAGCCCGCGCCGCGTAGATCGCCGCCGTCGAACCGGCACAGCCGGACCCCAGGATGATCGTCTTGCGCACCATGTTCACTCCTTCCCGTGAATTCCGCAAACGGCTGAAAGTCAAGCATACCAGCCTCCGCTGGGAGGTGCCGCCCACCGTTCACCGCCGGGATCCGGCCGTTCAGCGGTCAACGATGGCAATTGCCCCGACGACCGGTCCACAATGCGTCCCGAAGGAGGGACTACACCTCATGAAGAAGATGCGTCTTCCGCTTGCTGTTCTTGCACTGACGGTGTCGGCCTGGATGTTGGGCGCCGGCGCTGTCTTGGCCCAGGAAAGCAGAGAACTCCGGGTCAAGGTGAACTACACCGGGGCGGGCACCGTGGACTCCACCCACGGTATCCATCTCTATCTTTTCGATACGCCCGACATTTCAGCCGGCTCCATGCCCATCGGCATGAGCTCGGCCTGGGAGAACGGCGCGGTGGTCGTGTTCTCCGGAGTGTACAGCCAGACCGTGTACCTGGCGGGCGCTTATGGAGATTACGACCCCTCCATGGGCCCTCCTCCTTCAGGAACACCGGTCGCTCTCTACCGGCCGGGCGAGCCTGTTCCAACCCCCATCGCGATGGACCAGCCCACGGTGGAAATCGAGTTCACCTTCGACGACTCGTTCCGAATGCCCTGAAAGGGACCTGCGCGGCAGGAGGCCGGAGTGGGGGGAGTGGCCGGTCCTGTCGGTTCCGGTGGCCCTACCGCCTCCTGAATACCGTCTCCCGCCTCCCTCACGAAATCCGTCTGTCACCGACCAGCCGCACAGCCAGCCAGGGGCACCTCCTCCGGAGCTCTGCGGCGAAGGATTCCAGGACGGAGGCCGGAACCCGCTTCAACGGCCGCGCCGGATAGTCGACCCCCTCATGGCTTCCCCTGGACTGCAGGAACCAGCCGCTGGGATAGGGACGGGTCGGGGAGTTGACCTGGATCTCATCCGGCCGCACCGCCTCCAGAATGGCGGCGTAAGCCTCCACCGGGTCCCGGGTGGAGTGGACCAGCATCGACTGGATGCCGAGGACCCCTGAGTACTCTTCCCTGAAGCGGCGCAAGCCTTCAACCACCGAGGCCAAACTGACGCCGGCGACGGGCCGGTTGACCCGCTGGAACGTCCGCTCGGTGGCCGCGTCCAGCTTGACGTAGACCCGGTCGGCAAGAGCCAGCTCCTGTCGGACCTCGGGCAGATTGAGCAGGGTCCCGTTGGTCAACACCAGGCTGGGCAGGCCGGTGAAATCCCGGACCTTGAGGATGACCTCCCCGAGGTTAGAGGCCAGGGTCGGCTCCCCACTGCCGGAATAGGTGACGATCGAGGCTTGCTTCCATGCGCTGCGGGCGAGGTCAGCCATGACCTGGGCAGTGGGTACGAACAGGCGCCGATCGAGGATGCGGAGCTGGATATTTCCAAGCTGGCAGTAGGTGCAGTTGAACGAGCAGATGGAGTTGACGCACAGGAGATCGATCCCCAGGGAGGCGCCCACCCGCCAGGAGGGAACCGGTCCATAGACGGAGCTCACCGCCGCCGCAACTCCAGCAGGGCTCCCATCACGGTCCTTCGCATCAACCACGTCCGCGATTGTATCGGGAACTCAAACCTGTGTAATCAGTGAAGCCGCGGCTCAGCGAAGTTGGATCCGCGCCTCGGTCTAGAACGCGAACCGCAGCAGGAAACTGTGTCCCAACGGGCTGAAGTGGGGGCCCCTGGTTTGGGACAACTGGTACTCCAGAAAGAGACTGTCGAACCGCTTCCCCAGGCTCCAGCCCAACTGGTTGAGCTGCAGGCGGTTGGTCTCCAGAACCTGTTCGCTGACCAGCCGGCCCTGGAAATCGGTCAGCCAACCGGTGGAGTCGGCGGCATACCGGCCGGTAAACCTCTCCTTCGCCTGGAACCACGTCCCCCCGCCGCCGGTGAAGAATCCGTACGGCAGGTGGTACTGCAGCCACGCGTGCAAGCCGTGGTGGTGACGGCGCACCTGTTCCGCACCCACCTGCGCCTGCTCCAGCAGGTCCGTCCGGTGCCCGGTGCTGCGCACCTGGGAGTACTGGTAGTCCAAGGCCCCAAACAGCCGGTCGTTCCAACTGTAACCCAGTCCGGCGGCGACGGTGGGCGTCCAGAAAACGGTCTCGCGGAGCGAGTCGGAAGTGCGAAAGTCCCTCACCTCTTCTTCCAGACGGGTGCGGTTGAGGGAACCCAGCAGAGCCAGATGGAGGTTGCGGTACAGCCTGACTCTCCAGCGGGCCCCCAGCTCATGCTGGTACCCTTCGGAGGTGAACCTCGCCAGGCTTGCCGGCAGACCGTTGGTTTGGTGCCGGTCCTGGCCCGTCTCCCCATTCATTACGCCGATCCGGTAGAACGCTCCCAGCGATCCGATCCCGTCCGACTCCAGGTGATAGCCGAAGGTGACCTGGCGGCGGTCGGAGGTGAACAGCGTCCGCGCGACGTCGCTGTACAGCAGCATGCCCGCGGGGCGGAACTCGTAGCGCGTGTCGATGTCACCTGAGGTGTGGGTCCAGTCGTAGGAGACCGCCAGCGTCTTGCCTGGAAAACGGCGGGCACCCAGGACCATCATCCGGTGGGACCGCGAATCCGATTGCAGATCCGGCGCAAACAGGCTGTTGCCGACCTGCTCCACCGAGACCTCACCGCCGAACACGGTGGGAATCCGCCGGGAAATCCGGAAGCGGAAGTCGTGGTCAAAACCGCGGAACTCGTAAAGCCCGCCCACCACCCACCGATCCATGGGATACACGTAGGAGATGCGGGAGGAGACGCCCTGCAACAGGCGCTCGTCGGTGGCGAACAGCTCCCGCAGGTCGGTGAACCGGTTGAGCGGGTTCAGAGGGGAGATCTCCGGACTGGAGAAAGCCTCCGAGCGGGACGGGTAAAGGTAGTAGCGTCCGGAGGGACGGTGCACCATCGACACATACGCTGGGTTTTCCGCCAGATCCAGGTGGGGATCCGGAAACGCCAGGAAGCGGTGAAGCAGCGGCTGTTCGGCCGGCGTCTCCCGGCTGAAGTTTTCAGCGACCACATGCTCGAAAGTGACCGGCGGATCCGGGGGCCGCAGCGGATAGACGGTCACCTCCTTGCCCGCCCCCACCAGCACCTCGCCCGCAGCCACCTGGGTGTTGCGTACCGCCACCAGTCCTTCGTAAACGCGGACTCGGGTTACCGCGTTGGGACGCACCTCGATATCGAACTCGGTTCCACGCACCCCAATCGTGGCCACCGGGGTGTGCATCTCGTAGGGATTGGGGGCGCCCACCAGCTTGCGGATGCGCAGCCGCACCTTTCCCAGCCAGATGCGAAACAGTTGGCGGACTCCGCCCGAGAAGTCCAGGATCTCAAGCTGGGTATCGGGCTGCAGCTCTACCGTGCTGCCGTCCACCAGACCCAGCAGCGCGTAGCCGTCCGGACCCGAGCGAAGCTGATCGCCGGCCCGCACCACGGCTCCCGCCTGCAGAAGTTCCGGCGCGGCGCCGGCTGCCGCCAGCGGACCCTGACGGTTCACCTCACCCCTGACCGCCAGCACTTCAGCCTCACCGACCGAAAGCGCCACCCGACGCGCTTGGGCAAACGTCGGCGTCACACAAACCCAAACGGCCGGCAGCAGACACACGACGACCCGGAACAGCCGCCACGCTGCTCCGGGTCCCCGTTCAACCCGTGAATGCTCTGGCGCTTTCGTCGCCATCGTGCTTCAATATCCCCAGTTTCGAGGCGCAAGCCTCGGGGGTGGAGCGCCCGGCCGCCACCGTGACGACCGGGCGCCCCTGGGGGAGGCCCTTGCACTCGGGTCGGCCTCTCAGGCCGGACCCGACGCGTTTTTAATCCTCAATCTTGATCTTCTTCGCCAGGATCGATCCGTCGTTTCTCCAGACTCCTTTCACGTGGACCTTTTGTCCCAGCTCCAGAACCCGGCTCGGCACAGGGCCCTGGTGGCCTTCAATGACCGTCTGCTGGTTCAGGTGGACCCGCCTGTCCTCCACCGTAATCATCACCACCGACGAATCCTGCGACCGCAGCAGGTCGGTGATCGCTCCCTCCACTTCAGCTTCCTCGCCCTCTGGGTCCTCACCCGGTTCCGGCTCATCGTCATCTCCGTCCAGGACACGTACTTCGTCAGCCAGAACCACCCCGTTCATCCGCCGGCCGGACACCTGGACGAGAAGGCCGTCCTTCAGCTCGGACGGTGAAACCAACCGGCCCTCCTTCACAATCCGGGTCTGGGCATCCACCACCACCTGGGTTTCGGTGATCCGGAACTCCACCCGCGTGGTGGTTCTCCGCAAGCCTGCAATCAGCCCCTTGAGCATGATTCCGACCGGCGACGGTGCCAGTGCATCCAAATCGTCGAACACATTCCCGTTGTCGTTGGTGTCCACCGCCACGCGATCGGCCCTGATCAGGGCAGTGCCCGGCAGAAATCTCCCCTCGACTTCGACCATCAGGCCGACCTGCAAAGCGCCTGAGAACTGGGTCGCCTGGTCGTAGGCCACCAGGGCGGAGACTCCGCCGACACCTACATCGACACTGAGCAACTGGTTGTCTACCTTGACCAGCCGGCCCTCCAGCCGCAGCGGCTCCGACTCCACCGTCCGGTCGCCGACTTCCACCTCCAGACCGACCCACAGGCCTTGCCGATCTTCAGCCCGCAGCCGAATCGGTTCGCCGACCGTCAGTTGGACTGGAGACAACTCCGTACCCCCCGACCGTCGGAGCACGGTGTTTTCATCCAGCAGAACGTCGATTCCCGATACCCGGATGAGGCCTTCCTGGGTCCACTCCAGGGTCCCCTCCAGTTCCAGGGGAGCGGAGCCTTCGATGTGGATCCGTTTGGCCACGATGTTGACAACCAGGCCCTGGGGGGTGACACGCGAGGTGAAGAACCCGTCCACCTCCAGAAACGCGCCCAGACGGATCTGGCGCGGCGCCGACCGGAATCCGCGTCCCGCCACCACTTCCGTCCAGGCGTTCAGTTGCACCTCGATCTGGGAACGGTTCACCTGGATGGTCAGGCTGGCCGGTTCGCCCTGGGAATCGTGGCTGATTCCGAACACCGGTCCCCGAAAATGGATATCCGATCCGCGCCGCTCCTGACCCTTGGCGTATCCGCTCAGGATCAGCAGCGCGGCGATCAGCCACCCCAGTTTTCTCGGATAGTGGTTCGGGACCATCCTAACCGGGAAAGACAGCAAGTCCGGTGCCAAAGTCATTGAGCTCTCCGATCCAGTCACGATGCGGCCTCCCGCCCGAAGCTGTGAACCATTCCCTGCTGCAGCCGGGTCGTGGCGACACGGCGCTGTGTCAATCCGACCCGCCGGAATCTCCGCCGAAGGCGCTGAGATCGATGCCCAGCCGCTCCGCCTTCCGATACAGAGTTTTGCGTTCGATGCCCAGACGGCGCGCGGCCAGGGTCCGGTTGCCGCCCGTGGCGGCAAGGGCCTCCACGATTTTCTCCCGCTCCGCCAGCTCCAGGGGTGAAAGGCCGGATGCTCCAGTCGCCTTCGCCTGGTCCCGCAGCGGCAGGTCCTCCGGCACCAGACAGGAGTCGGTTTTCAGCACTGCCGCCCGCTCCAGAACGTTTTCCAGCTCCCGGACGTTGCCCGGCCAGGTGTACTCCTCCAGAAGCCGCATCGCCTCCGGGGTGACCGTGAACGAACGACCCAAACGGCCCGACACTTGCCTCAGGAAGTGGCGGACCAAGGCGGGGATATCCTGGCGGCGGTCCCGTAGCGGCGGGACCGTCAGTTCCACCACCCCCAGCCGGAAATACAGGTCCTGGCGAAACTTTCCTTCAGCCATCAGTCGCTGGAGGTTCTGGTTGGTGGCAGCCACCACGCGGACGTTCACGCGCAGGCTGCGGCCCGCCCCCACCGGGCGGATCTCCCCTTCCTGCAGAGCACGTAACAGTTTCACCTGGAACCCCGGAGTGGTCTCGGTGATCTCGTCCAGAAAAAGCGTTCCCCCCTGGGCCTGCTCGAACAGCCCCTTGCGGGACGTGACCGCCCCGGTAAACGCGCCCCGCTCGTGCCCGAACAGCTCGGCCTCCAGCAAGGTCTCCGTGAGCGCGCCGCAATTGACCGCAACGAACGGCCCTTCGCGACGGGGACTGAAGCGGTGAAGGCAGCGGGCGACCAGTTCTTTGCCGGTGCCCGTCTCGCCGTAAATCAGCACCGGCGAGTCTCCCCGCGCCGCCAGCGCGATCCGCTTGTACAGCTCCACCATGGGCGGAGAGCTGCCCACCAGGATCGATTCTGGGCCCTCCTCGGGCCCCGGTACGGGTTCCAATGCAGGCCCCTGCGACATCACCCGCCGGACCAGGTTCAGCAGGTCCGCCACCTGAAAAGGTTTGGCGAGGTAGTCCACGGCGCCCTCCCGGATCGCCTCCACCGCCGTCTCCACACTGCCTTGGGCGGTAATCATGATCACCGGTGCCGGATGGACCGAATCCCGGTTCATGCGCAGCAGGTCCAGTCCGGTGCCATCCCCCAGGTACAGATCGCACAGGATCAGGCGGAAATGACGGTGCGCCAGTGCTTCCCTGGCCTGCGCCAGCGACGCCGCCGCCACTGAAACGAAACCGGCGCTTTTCAGCGCCATCGTCACCATGCGGGACGTCGCCGGATCGTCTTCCACTACCAGTACCGGAGCCGACATCGCCCCCATTATCTGCGAAATCCGGGCAGCCGTTGCTTCCTAGTAGAGGAGATGGGGGGCCCTCCGTTTGCGGAATTCGTCGAGATCCCCTCTCCACCGTTCGGCCACCGCATCGGGCGCCCGAGTTTCCAGCAGCATTCTGCGGATCCAGGAGTTTCCGGCCAGACGATCAAAGACGGCGTCGTCAAACCGAAATTCCTCCGGGTGCAGATTCAGGACCTCCCGCAGCAGATACAGCGTGGTTTCGATCGGTTTGAAGCTTTCGGGGTCCACCACGTGGATCTGGAGCCCTTGGCATTCCTGGCCGGCATACTTGGAAAAGGTCGGGGTAAAGGGTTGCACCCGGAAAACCACTCCCGGCAATCCGTAGCCGTTGAGCAGGCCGGCCAGCGGGCGAGCCTGCAGCCAGGGTGCGCCGATCAGTTCGAAAGGACGGGTTGTGCCACGTCCTTCCGACAGATTCGTGCCCTCGATCAGGCAGGTGCCGGGATACACCTCTGCCGTGCGGAGGGTCGGCATGTTGGGCGAGGGGGCGATCCACTCCAAGCCTTCCGCCGGCCAACCCTGGCGCCGGTTCCAGTTGGCCAGGGGCACCACCCACAGCACCAGGTCCAGCTCCAGCTCATCCTTCAGCAGCCCCGCCAGTTCGCCGACGGTCATCCCGTAACGGATCGGCAGGCGGTGGATGCCCACGAAAGACTCAAAACCGGGCTCCAGCACCGGTCCCTCCACCCGGTCTCCGCCGATAGGATTGGGACGGTCCAGCACCAGAAAGGGGATTCGCTGCCGGGAGGCGGCTTTCATCGACTCCAGCATGGTGGAGATATAGGTATAGAACCGCACGCCCACATCCTGGATGTCGTAGACCAGAACGTCGACCCGGCTCAGCATCTGGGGGGTTGGGGCACGTTGATCCCCGTACAGGCTGAAATATTCCGCACCTCCCCTCACATGTTCGCCCGCCTGCACAGACCCGGCTATGCCGTGTTCCGGGGCAAACAGGGCGGTGAGCCGGACTTCACTGTGTCTTGCCAGCAGCTCGGCGGTAGACACCAAACGGGAGTCGACCCCGGTCTGATTGGTGATCAGGCCGATCCGCTTGCCGCGGATCCAGGACAGATATGGCTCTTCGAACAACTGGTCCGCACCGAGCCGCAACCGCCCTAGCGTGGGCGGCTGAACACAACTTCCCAACTGCAGGGCCAGCAGCAGCGGCAGCAGTCCGCGCCTGACGGCTCTCCCCATGGCATCCTCCCGGTATCCTCCCCCCGGTCCGTCCCGTCGCCGACCGGCCCGCAACGGCCCACCCCGGCGGCGGACGCGCGAAGCGCCCGCAAACGTCTATAGTGGTCTGTCGACAATGTTGCGGCGCCAGTTTATGACGATTCCGCTGGCGGCGGCTATCGCCTGCCGACAGGACCCACCCGCTCCGGTCCGGCCTATGCTGGTGGTCCTCAGCCGGACCGAGAACCTCGCCCGGTTGATCGACCCGGATTCCGGCCGGATCGTGGGTCAGATCGCCACCGGAGTCGGACCTCAGGAAGTGGCGATCTCCGGCCGGCTGGGAATCGTTACCAATCATGGTTCGCGGGAGAACCCCGGGTTCAGCCTGACGGTGCTGGACCTGCAGAGGACCCGCGCTCTGCGAACGCTCAGCCTGGGGCGCTTCCGCCGTCCGCACGGTATTCAGGCGATGAAGAACGGCCGGCGCGTGGCGGTGGCCTGCGAGGGCAGTCGCACCCTGCTGGTGGTGGATATCGAATCGGGCCGGATCGAGCAGGCGATCCCCACCGGCCGGGATACCACCCACCAGGCCGTGCTGTCCCCGGACGAGACCGGCGCCTGGGTGGCGGATCGCGAGAGTGGACGGGTTGTGTGGCTGGACCTTACATCCAGCCGGTTGCTGTCCGAACTGAAGATAGGTCGCACTGCAGAGGCCATTGCACGGGCGCCCGATGGAAGTACGGTCTGGGTTGCGGATCGTGCCGCAGACCGTCTGGTGGTGCTGGACTCCGCCCGGTTCGCCGTGATCGAGGAGCTGACCTGTCGGGAATCGCCGTTCCGGATGATCTTTACACCGGACGGCAGCCATCTGTTGGTGACCAATACGCTGAGCGCCGATCTGGCAGTGTTCTCGGTGAGGGACCGGCGGGAGGTCATCCGGATTCCCATGGGATGGACGGCGGAGGAGCGCCGGTCGGAGCTTTCGCGTAACCGGCTGAATCCGGTACCGGCGGGCATCGCCCTTGATCCCGGTGGTAGTCGGGCCTTTGTATCCCACCCCTCATCGGGTCTGGTCTCGGTGGTGGACCTGCGGATTTGGCAGGTGGTTCGCCGGGTGCCGGCTGGGGAACGGCCCGACGGCCTGGGGTACTTTCCCGGTGACCCGCCGACGCCATGAACTTCACGGGGACCCGAACCGGCACCCCCGCTGGCCAAGACTTCCCCGTCCCGGAACTGTGCGTCCCCGATCCCCGTTACCCCGAGACCCCGTTCCCCGTAGAATGGCCCCATGCGACCGTCACTCAGGTTCAGGTCGATGTTCGGACTGACACTGCTGCTCGGCTCCGGTGGCTGGACCTCCCAGCTCCCAACTGAATCCCCGGAGCTGGTAGGAATGTCGGCATCCCGCCTGCAGCTCATCGAGCATCTCGTGGAGGAGGCGATCCGAAGCCAGGAGGTACCCGGAGCGGTGGTGATGGTTGCCCGCCGCGGCCGACTGGTGTACAGCCGGGCGTTCGGCATGCGTGTCCTGGAGCCGGCGCCGGAGCCCTTGCAGATCGACGCGATTTTCGACGTCGCGTCCCTGACCAAAGTCATGGCCACCGCCGCGTCGGTGATGATCCTGGTGGAGGACGGGAAACTCATCCTGTCGGATCCGGTGGCGAAGTACATTCCGGAGATCGCCCGGCGGGGGAAGGGCGCGCCGATCCTGATCCTTGGTGAATCCGGCGCCGGTAAAGAGCGACTTGCCCAGTTTATTCACCAATCCAGCCCCTGGGCGGCGGGGCCTTTTGTACCCATAAATTGTGCTAACTTATCCAACGAGCTAGCTGACAGTGTGTTGTTCGGGTACTACGCTGGCGCGTTCTCCGGTGCCCCCACGAACCAGGACACGCCGGGGTACTTCCACCAAGCACAAGACGGTACGTTGGTGCTGGACGAAATCGCCGAACTGCCGCTGAATACGCAACCTAAATTGCTTCGCGCTCTTCATATAACAAACCAGGGAGACCCACGTGTCCGGGAGATCCAGCCAGTAGGGCGACCTGGTCCAAAGTCAACGCTTAGGACCAAGCTCGGTGTCCTGGTGATCGGCTGCACCAATCGGTATCTTACGAGCCTGCGGGAGGATGTTATTGAACGTTTTAGGCAGCGCCTTACCGTGCCTCCGCTCGATCAACGACCAGACGACGTCGTGCCTCTCGCCAATTACCTCCTTGGGCAACGGTTGGCGCGCCCGGGCCTGAAGTTGTCCCGGGACGCCGAGGAGTTCCTGAAAAACAGCCAGTTTCCTGGCAATGTTCGTACTCTGGAGCGCCTGCTTGAGATTGCCGCACAAGGCAAGGGCGCCGTGAACATTCTCTCGAGTGACGACCTTAGAGCAGCCTGGCCGGAGGCCATCAAGGATGATGGTGCAACCCGGAGACCTGGTGAGGGCGAGGTTGGCGTGCCATCAGGGCCCACTAGCTGGCAACCGCCTGCCGGGCAGCCACAGTCTCCAGTCAGTTCCTTGCCCGAAGCTATCACCGCGTTGCTGCGTTGCCGAGACGCCAGGGAGTGGGAAGCGTTCACGATCCAGGAAATCCGGAATGTCAACGAGGCACTGAAGACGCGCGTGGCGGATGTTGTCGCGACGCTGCTGGAATGGGCGCTCACCCAGTCCCCGGATGTGCCGAGTCTCGCTGAGTACCTGCGTGGCGTAAGGGGACGGGGCCGGGAGCCGCAGGACGTGGTCAAGCGGTGGCTGAAACTGGACCCAAGGATCAGCAAGCGCGCAAAGGCGCTGGCTGAGGGACTCGACAATCAGACCCTCAAAAATCTGATTAATGCGGCAGCCATAGAGCGAAGTCGTAGGACGAAAAAGAAAAACAGTAGTACCTAGACCATGGTATGGGACGAACTGGGCTGGCTTCTCGAGGAGCTTTGCAAAAGGTGGGGATTAGAGCATGAGCTTCTGCGCTATTCCTCGAGCTTTCAGATTCTCTGGCAGCGCCTGGTGGACGATGATCTGCCATCCTCGCCGTTGGTGCTCGTCTACGATGGTATTCCGCCGGAGTATGCGAGGCCCGTCTCCCTTGACGCCATCCACTTCGATAGCCTATTCTCCCCGGTCTCATGGTATGCGCTGCTGGCCGCGGGAACCGCCGTGGAAGCTGGCCGCCGAGCAATTCCCCCTTGTTTCATAGTGGATCCCCACGACCTGACTGATGCGGATGACCACGAAAAAGCCCTTAAGAAGCTGCTATCGCCCAATCTATGCTGCCTGAATGATCGGAGTGAGCTGACCGTCTTGAAAGACAGTCCCTCTGGGATGGCTCAGATCGCACCCTGGCAGGGCAAGGCGATCCGGCGCGAGCTCCGAGCGCTTGTGGCTGAACCAGCTCACCGCCACGCGGTTTCCAACATTCTCGGGCCCCTTGTGCTGGGCGTGGGGGTAAATGAGTTGGCGCTTCCCGACTCGGACAAGCCAGCGCTGCTCTTGCTGCAAGCTGTGCTTCGTCGGTTGGGCTTGACTTGCGAGCCCGCCCCAACCGACTGGCCGTGGATCGGGCCGAAACAGATCAGCAAGCTCGCACAGGCTCGGTTCGTTCTCCTAGATGACATGGCGGACCTAGGGTGGCAGCCCTTCCTGCGGAAGGCTCTGGGTTTGGGTGAAGGCGACGGCAGGCTCATTACCTTTTGCTCGCCAGACCTATTCGTCAAGGCACTTACGGATTCAAACGGCCGGCTGCGGCTAAACGCGAGGCTCGAACTACCCGGAGTGGGGAGGGCGGCGATTCTCTTCTTGGACCTGCGGCTTTTCACTCGGCGGCCCGGGGACGAGTTCAAGTTTTTTCAAGCGCTTTTGAGCATAGCGAGCCAAGCTTGTGATCCGTCTGGGCTGCCTTGGAAAGGAGGGCGTTTCGCTAAGGGAGAGGTCGAGCTAGTGCAAGGATGCATGGAGAGCAAGTCGCGGGAGGGCGATGAGTATTACGTCGCGCTCACCTTGCTCCCGCGGTTGATCTCTCTTGTGGACCCGCAACTTCCCATAGTGTTGTTTGCCTCGACCGGTCAGCGGCGTATTATGGAGGCACTGAAGCCCTACGGAAATATCATTACGGCATTTGAGAAGCCGCGACTTTTCCTGGAAGGGGGGCCACGGATCGCGGTGCAAACGCGGATGCGCTTTGAGCAGGCGTTCCGTCGGGCCATTCGATTGCTCAATGGGCGCTGTGCGCTCGACAGGCTCCGGCACTTGACTCGGACACCCCAGGAGCAGTGGCCACGGGCGGCCTCAGGGATGAGGAATCCGTACGTTGAGGTCTACTTTGACGAGGCCGGCTTGGCCACGCAGCAGGATTTTGTGGTTGGTGGGTTCGCGCTCCTATGCGATGGGGAAGACGCTGCGAATACAGTCAATAACGAGATGATCCGCCGTGGGCTGAGGTGGGGGCCGACGGATCTCGAGCCAGATCCACAGCCTTCGGATTGCCTGCCGAAAGAGTTCGCTCGGGGAGAATTGAGATCGCTGGTTCTTGCGCCTGTTGCTGATATCTTGCAGCAAGGCCAGGTGGTGGGCATCGGTTGTTGCTTACAGCGGGGGGCCCGATCCCCAATAGCCGACCCGTTGGACCTAGCCAGTCCGGCTTGCCTGGACAACGTTTACAGGACCTTGGTGCTTCAGGCCTTGGAGGTGCTCCTGTTCGAGGTCCTTCCGTGGCATTTGGAAAAAAGGCCTTTTCGGTGCGGTGTGTACGTGGCAACGCGGATCCGTACCCAACCGGACGCAGCGGCCGTAAGCTGGTGGTCACAATTGCCCGCGCGGTACGGAATTCGTGTGATCGCTCCTGCTGAAGGAGGCCCGCCCTTCTTCCAGAGCATTCGCTCCGACAGCGTATACCCCATGGTAGCAGAGGTTCTAACACGCGACGTGGACGCCAATGTCAACGTCCATGCCGCGCGGGGTGCGAGGCTCCTCTATCGCAGCTCGCGCCGGGGCACCGTCTACCCGGAGGAACTGCCTCGCCCCGCCCATTTTCTTGCAGACCTTGTGGCTCGTTTCGGCCCGAGTGCGAGCGGGGAGCCTCTGAAAACTTGGCTCAACCGGGGGTTCCTCAGCGTCGCCGACGAGCAATTCGCTCGCCTACTCAGCGCGTGTCGGCATGCCCGTGCCGGCCGGCACGTGGATGCGTTGCTGGAGGTGACTCGGGCACGTGAAATGAAATGGTGGGCAAGACCGCGGATCGCACACAGCGTTGAGGCCCTCAGTGGTCCGGAGTTCATTCAGTTTTGCGAACGCCTTCCACGTGATGCCCTGCTGTGGTCCTAGCCCGAAACGGGGGCGCTTCAGGCCAGGAACCAACTAATCCGGGGATCATTCTCGTACCCTGACGGAGGCTGGTTTGCCGCGGGATCCACTAAGAGGTCGACCAACGTTTCCAAGCTCGGCCGGGCTAACCAGGCGAGAAGACCAGTCGGTTGCTGAGGCGAGCCAAGGCACGTACAGATCGCATCTGCATCAAGTGGGCCTAAGGTTGGGTCGGTCAGGTCGGAGAGGAATGCCTTGTGCGCGCTCGGATCTTCGAAGAATTGCGTGGCGCCAGGAGTCTTGCGCTTGGGACCTGCGCCGGAGCCGCTGGCAGCGACACCAGCTTTTACTGAAAGGGCTTCTTGCGTCAGGCGCTCCGTCACCGTCTGGAGCGCAGCCACCGCCATCGGGAATCGGGAGGGACCCATAAATGCTCTGGTGTATAACTCCCTGCGCAGAGTACCTCCAACCAATCCCTTCCGCCGCACCGCATAAACCTTTTCCATTTCCTGCTCTGCCAGACGCATCCATTCCGACTCTTCGAGACCATTCCAAAAGCGTAAGTGCTCCTCTGAGTAGTTCTTCTCAACTGAAGTCCAACCATCACCTAATTGGTTGATTACCTTTCGAAGAAGTTCCTGGTGACGCGTACACCACTCCTCTTGCGAGAGTGACTGCTCTTGGGCGAGCTTCGACTCCTCGTCAGGCGCACTGAGCTCTCGCAATAGTGGAAAGGCAGGACGGTCTTGGCGAAACGGGTCAACGCGGAGATCCTGCGAGCCTGGCAAGAGGCGCTCGGCTTCTTGGAGGGCCTCCTGGGTTTCCAAAGCTACAACGCTGACTTGGTCGCCATCGAAATCCGCCCCAAGGACTCTCAGGATGCCAAGGGGGAGCTGGAAGACCGGGCGGTTTTGCTCGTCCACAACCGGCTGCAGCGCGAGCAGCCCTCGCCAGTGAAGGGTGGGGTTGCGGTTGACGAGCACGATCCGCTGATTCGGCGCGAGCAAACCGCGAAAGAGTTCGTCGAAGACGCACCGCGGCAGGGCAATCTGGTCGATCCGCAGCTCGGGATTGGGCACGATCACGGCTCGGGCGGAGCGTGTGAGGCGACGCCCGAGAATCTGCCGCCGCAGGAAGCCCCCGGCTCCCAGCTTCTCATGGAAGGCCACACGAAGACATCGGAGGATAGCCGACTCCAGTTCCCTACCCCCAAAGAGGAGTGCAGACCGGAGCTTTCTGTACTCGGCGGTCAGCGGATGCTCCCACCGATCGCTGCCGGGCCGCAGCCAGGGCGGCAGAATTCGTATCGTTTCGAATTGGCAGCGGACGGTCCTCGGATTGGAGTCGTGACCGGGCGGTCCCGATTTCCTCGCTCGATGGCCGGAGATTGTGACGCAGATCATCGCCCGCGAGCGCCCCG
>FWPU01009671.1_pt1 | contig 15001 bp, 16 predicted proteins | sample 2228361 | NCBI WGS metagenome assembly FWPU01 (sample SAMEA103939777, study PRJEB20133) | metagenome
TTTTATATTTAGAAAAGAAATAAAAAATTTTTCCTTTTCACTTGACTTTTTAAATTTTTGTGTGTAATATTTAACTAAACGGTTAGTTTAACTAAATGGTTAGTTTAAATTAAGCGGTTGAAGATAGGATTGGTGTTAATGTTTTAGTTGAGCAGAACTTCGGTAGAGATAGAAGGAGATAAGTATGGTGGATGGGAAAGCAAAAATACTTGATGCTGCTGTGAGGCTTTTTTCTGAAAAGGGGTTTGATGCTACTTCAGTAGATGAGATTGCAAGGCTTGCCGAGGTTAATAAGGCAATGATTTATTATTATTTTTCGAGCAAAGAGGAATTGCTTTCAAGTATCATAAGAAAAAGTGTGAATGAATTCACTTCAATTATTGAGGAGATTGATTTGAGCAAGTTTGAAAATCTTGAGGAGATGATAAAGGTTATTGTGAAGGAGGCTATTAATTATATTGATTCCTATGATATGGTGATAAAGATTTTTCAAAGAGAGAGTTTAAGTAAGAGTTCAAAATGGGGAATGAATATTATCGATACTGTTGGGCTTGTTTTTGAAAGGGTTGAGAGAATTTTAAGAAAAAAATTTTCAAAACTTATAATTGTGGAACTTACTTTAGTTGAGCAGATAATGTTTACAAACCTTATAATAGGCTACCTTAACCTTAAAGAAAAACAAACCTCCGATGAAGAGGCAAAAGATCTTGTTAAACAGAGATATGTGGAAAAAGTATCAAGGGTTATATATCTACTTCTTTCAGATAAAGGGGGAGAAAATGGATAAAATCTTTAATTTTATTGTAAAAAAGCCACTTCTTACACTTGCAGGGGTTTTAGTAATTTTCCTTATTTTTTCAGGAGGTATGTTTAAACTTTATATTGACAATGACCTGCTTCACTGGTTTTCTAAAAAAAGCAAGATCGGGGCTTTAAACTATTACATTAACGAGAAATTTGAAAGCAATAACCCAATAATAATAATGTTTACACTGAATGATGAAGTTTTTAATATTGATAATCTTAAGCATATCAGAAAGATGTCAAGAGAAGGCAAAGAGCTTGAGGGAGTGGTAAGTGTCATAAGTATTACTGAGATTGAAGACATAAAAAGTACTGCTGGTGAAATGATTGTTGATAAACTTTTGCCAGAGAATCTGGAAGAAATAAAAGACCTGAGTGGTCTTAAAAGCTATGTCTTAAGTAAAGAAGGTTATAATGGAAGCATTATTTCAAAGGATGGAAAATCCACAATTATTATTTTTCAGCCCTCGCCTGAAAAAAGAGCTGATGTTGTGGCAAAAAATGTGCGGGGATTTATAGAAAAATACTTAAAAGAAAATAAGCTTGGTTGGAAGGTCTACTATGGCGGGACACCAATGATGCTTAATTCTATTACGAACCTTGTTGTAAGGGATTTAAGATTTCTTGTTCCTCTTGTTTCCTTATTTGTGTTTTTAGTGCTTTTCATATCATTTCGTAGCATAAAAGCCACACTACTTCCTCTTTTTACTGTTGTAATTGCTGCTGCATGTGCAATGGGAGTGATGGGATATCTTGGGTTGCCGATAACTACTTTTGGTACCGTAATTCCAGTAACATTGATTGCTGTAGGAAACGCCTATGGAATTCACGTAATAAACGAATACCACGAAAAAAATAAAAACAACCATGTGGATGTTGCCCTTCTAAGTGTTTTGAAAAGAACTTTTGTGCCGATTTTGATGAGTGCTCTTACCACATTTGGGGGATTTTTATCCATTGCTTTTGCAAATGAAATGCGATCAGCCCGAGATTTTGGTATGATTTCAGCTGTAGGTGTAATATTTTCACTTTTATTTACCCTGACCTTTATTCCGCCAATTTTGAAGTTATTGCCAAAAGGTAAGTTAAATCTTGGATTACTTACAGAGGAGAATGAACATGGAATATTTCTGTGGTGGGCAAAATTTGTTTATAAGTACAAAAAATGGATCGTAATGTTTTTTGGTATCGTTTCCCTCATTTGTATTTATTATCTTACAAAGATTCAGGTAAAGGTTGATTACCTTTCATATTTTGATAAAAAATCAGAAGTAGCTATAGTAACCAGGCACATCAATGATACTTTTGATGGTTCTTTTGAGCTCAAGCTTTATACCTCTGGAAATGTATTGGATCCCAATTACTTGAGAGCTCTTCAGATAATAGAAGAGGAAATGAGATTTGCGGCTGGAGGAAAAACGAGGCCAACATCCATTGTTTCAATTGTTGCTTCTCTGAATGAGGGAATGACTGAAATTCCGATGATTCCAGAGACAACATATGAAGTTGAAAATCTTTACTTTTTTATTGATGGGAATGAAAATGTAAAAAGGCTTATTACCGAGGATAAGAAAGAAAGTCTTGTTTCTCTACTTCTTCCTGATATGGGTTCATTATCAAGATACGCACTGGTGAGAAAAGCTGAAAAGTTTCTTAAGGAGTATCAAAAAATTTCTCTGGTTTCAAGGAAAACTGCAAAAAGCCAGATAGTAGAACTGGTTTCAAAAATGGTAATGAATAGGTTAATACGAGCAGGAAATAAAGATGTTACCATAGAGAAAGTTGTAAATTTTCTTGATAAGCTTTCCTTTGAGGAAGATTTAAAGAGTTATGAGGAAAAGCTAAATTATCTGAAGAATATTACTGAGGAATTTTATAAATCCACTGGCATTTCTGAAAATCAGGTATCAAGGAGTGACCTGCTTTACGCTTTTTCTCCACTTGTCTGGGAAAATTTTATCTTTCCTGATGGTGACATTCAGATCTTTGAAAAAACTGGAGTTACAGGTTTGATGAAACTATTTACCGATATTGAGCTTTCACTTTTGAGAAATCAAATAATAAGTCTGCTTCTTATTATTCTCATTGTGGTGATTCTTAATACAATAACATTTAAGTCTTTAATTGAAGGATTGTTATCGCTCGTGCCAATATTGTTTACTCTGCTTGTTAACTTTGGCTTAATGGGTTTTTTCAAAATAAATATGGACTTTATTACAGTAACTATAGCTTCAATAGCTGTGGGTGCAGGAATTGACTATACTATTCACTATCTATCGAGGTATTTGCATGAAATCGAGAATGGCAGAAACTATGAAGAGGCATTTTATCAGACTTTTACTACTACAGGTAAGGGTATAATATTTAATTCACTTTCTGTTGGTCTGGGTTTTGCAGTACTTAATTTCTCGGGTATAATGCCACTTAGAAATTTCGGGACACTGATGTTTGTGACAATGGCTGTAAGTGCATTTTCTGCACTGACGATTTTGCCAGCTTTAATAATCTATATGAGGAAGATTTTAAAGATTGTGTGATTTTATGGTCTTTATTTTCTTTCTGTATGCACAGAAAGAAAATAAGTGGTGCCGATAGTGTCAGCACCTATAAAATGATAGCTGCTATTGGATAGCAGGGGGTTAAAAACAATTCTTGAACTACTTACCCAAAGGGGCGATTTTAGCGTAGCAGAGAGACTGATAGGCAGTTAGTCTCTCTATAGCCTTTCTTCTGGCCAGTCAAAAGAAAGGTTGCAAAAACTTTTTGAACACTTTTTTACAAGAAAAACTTAAGGAGGGTTGTATGAAGAGAGTGGGTTTGTTAATTTTTATGAGCTTAATGTACAATATCTTGTTCGGGCTAACCGGACAGGAGGTTCTTGACAGGGTAGAGACATCTCTTACTGGATATTCAGATCAGAGTGCCGTATGTGAAGTTATACTGGGGGAAAAGGATAAAACAAAAGAGACAAGAACCATGAAGATATGGAGTGCCGGAAAAAGTAAAAGAGTTGTAAAATTTTTAAGTCCTGCAACTGTTAAAGATATTGGTATACTCGTTCTTTCTGATAATGAGATGTATATTTATCTACCAGCTTACAAGAAGGTGAGAAGAATACAAGGTAGTATGAGAGATCAGAACTTTCAGGGCACTGATTTTTCTTACAGAGAGATAGGAAGTTATGAGTATTCAAAGGATTATGTAAGCAAGGTTTTAAGTGAAGATGAGAAGCTGATAATTTTAGAATTATCGAAAAGAGAAAAGGCTGATGTTCCATATACAAAGATTGTGATGCAGGTTGATAAAGAAAATTATCTACCCAAAAAACTCGAGATGTATTCAAATGAGGGATTAAAAAAGGTTTTGTCAATCCTTGTTACAGAAAAAAAAGGAGATTACTGGGTACTTTCTCATATCAGGATGGAGGATTTAAAGAAAAATCACTGGACAGAGATAAAGATGAAAAATGTGGTTTTTAACAGTGGGCTCGAGAAGGCGAATGTCTTTACAGAGAGATTTTTAGAAGCAGGTTCAAAATAACTGGAGGTGTGTATGAAAAGAAAAATTATAATTGCTGCGTTTGTAATGTTTTTTACACTGAATCTTTTTGGAGAAAATGAGTTTGGAGTTGATATATCAAGTTTTCTTGGTATAAGCCTCACAAACGCTGATTATATTTACAATGAGAATGAAGCCTTTTTCAATGCGAGGGCAAGTTTATCTGAGGATATATTTCTCTTTGGTTCATTCGGGCTGGTCTATACAATTACACCAGCAGATTATACTTCTGAAAGATCAATTTTGGGTGGCAGTGAAATTCTCTATCCTCTTGAGATTTATCTTGATGAGGCTTATATTCATACAAAAAATTTCATCCTGCCGGGGTTTGACTTTGTTGTTGGAAAACAGAGAATTGCATGGGGGAAAGCTGACAAGATTAATCCCACAGATATTTTAAATCCAGTTGATCTTTCAAAAATGACAGATCTGGCAAAAAAGATTCCATCTTTTGCATTGAATATGAAGTACTATCTCCCATTTTATCCAGACGCCGGTATTCAACTGGTATGGGAACCTTATCCAAATCAGGCGATTATTCCAGTAGAGTTTATAGATAAGCAGCTTACCCATCTAATGAAAAAGAAAGCTACAAATGTAACCTCTTTTGAGATAGAAAATAAATGGAGTGGAGAAGTTGAATTTCCTGAGTCCAATATTTCAAACTCAACTGTGGGTGGAAAAATATTTGGTAAGCTTTATGGTTTTGACTTTTCTATAAATGCTGTAAGAAGGGTAAATGATATTCCTTATGTTAAGGAAATATATTTAACCAACCTTGCTGTAATTGATTATCCAGCATTGAAGGAAACGAATGTGGTGGTTCTTGAGCAATTCTATAAACTCGATTATCATAAGGAAACGGAAGTAGGCTTTGATATAAGCAAGGACTGGGGTATTTTCCTGAACTGGATAGAACTTTCAGTGGTTTTTCCAGATGAAACGAAAGTTAAAACTTATACATTTGCAAGTAATGAAATAACCAATGTGCCAGTTGTAGGTAAAATTATTACAAACACACAGATTACAAACGAAGAGATTATACTTAAAGAACCTTATGTAAAATTTGTCCTCGGACTTGACAAAAGTTTTGATGGAGGGTGGTATATTAACTTTCAGTATGCCCATGGTCTTTTTATGGAGAGAGGATACAAAGATGAAAGGCTGCAGGATTACCTTACCTTCAATCTGGAAAAGAGCTTTTTTGATGACAAATTGAAATTAAAGCTTTTTGGTATTGCTAATGTCGATAACTTCCTTGATAGATTTAAAGATAGCGATATTATAAAAAGCTTTGCCGACAATGGGGCAATAATAGGCAGTTTTGAGGTGGTTTATGTTCCGGTTATGGGGCTTGAATTCAAACTTGGTGTGATGGGTATAGATGGGAATGGAGAAGCAACTCTTGCAAGGTATAAAGATTATGACATGGTCTATTTTGAGGTAAAAAAAGCTTTATGATGTAAGAAACACACTGTTTTATGGCAGTGTGTTTCTTTTTATTCTTTTTATTATGCCGTTTATCCGTGTTATAAGGTTATTAAGAATTATTGCATCATCTTTATCTGGGTTTATTCTGAAAAGAAGTTTTTTCAAGTAATTTTTAAGTCTTTTTTCTCTTGTATTTTTGAAATAATCAAGTTCATTCAAAAATGAGATAGTTTTATCCAGTATTTCATTTAGTTCGTTTCTTTCAGCAAGGTTTGATTTTTCTGTCTTAGGGTCATAAAAAAGATTTTTATAAATCTCATAGGAGATTATTCCTACTGATTGAGCAAGATTTATTGAAGAAAATTTTTCAGAGGCTGGTATATAACATATAAGGTCACATAATTCTATATCATTACTTTTTAATCCATATTTTTCATTTCCGAATATGAGGCTTACATTTTTATTCTGATACCTTTTTAGGAATTTCCCCAAATCATATGATAAAAGGTCTTTTTTTCTGAACTGACCTATTCTTTTTGTGAAAGCTATTGAGATATCAGAATTTATAATATAGTCAGAAATATTTTTAAAAACTAAAGCATTTCTAAGAATCTCTTTTGCATGTACAGCGTAGTTTAAGGAACTTTGGGAAAGGTGATTGGCTTTTGGATTAATCAGAATAAGTCTATCGAGAGAGAAGTTCATTATGATTCTTGCGATAGAACCAACATTCTCTTCTCCCTCTACCTCTACAAGCACGATGTCAAGCATATATTTTCATTTTCTCAGTCTGACTAAAAGCTCTCTTTCCTTTTTCAAAAGTTCTGCTAGTTTCTCAACAGTAGAACTGTTTCCTCTGGAAGAAATTAAAAAAAGTAATTCTTTCAGGCTATGGTCGTTTAAAGCCAATCTTGTACTATCAATTTCTTTTCTTTCTTTCTGTTGAGAGGCTTCCTGTTTTAATTGTTCTTTTCTTAAAGCCTCTTTTTGAAGTTTAATCTCTTCTTCTGCTTTTTCTCTTGATTGTATTATGGTTTGAAGTTCAAGACCTGTATCAACTCCATTTGATATTCTCATAAATTCCCTCCTTGGAATTTATCCCTTTTCCTTTAATTAATTTCTACTTATTATATCGAATAAAATCAGAAATTTCTTAATTTTTGATTAAAAATTTTTCAGTTTTTCTTATGAGGTAGGGAAGATCTATTTTATTGTGATAAGAGAAGGTTAAAAAAAGTCTTAAAAATTCTATGAGACTTGAATCATCCTTCTTTGAAATGGCTTTTTTTAAACTTTCCTGTAGTTCTTCATGGCTATATTCCTTAAATTTTATTCCATTTCTTGAAAATTTTTCCATTATTTTGTAAAACCTGTGAATCTCTGGAAGTTTTTTGGGGATGCCATCTATTATACTTTTTCTATTTTTTTTCTCTTTTGATTTGATTTGCTCCCAATTTTTTAAAATATTGCTTACATTTTTTTCCTCTAAATCTCCAAAAACGTGAGGGTGTCTTCTTATAAGCTTTTTGTTGACTTCGCTTATGATTTCTTCAAGTTTGAATCTACCCTCCTGAGCTCCTATATAGGCTATGAATAACGAGAGAAAAATCAGGTCTCCAAGTTCTTCCTTCAAGTTTTCCATGTTTTTTTCATCTATGGAATCAACAAGTTCATATGTTTCTTCAATTAATGCACCTGTTAAAGTTTCTATAGTCTGGGCTTTATCCCAGCTACAGCCATTTTCTCCTCTTAAGGTTTTGATAATTTCGAGAAGTCTTTTTAATTCTTCCATTTTCAGTTTTCTCCTTTAGTTACAATATCTTTTAGTTTTCCTCTGAATTCTTCTTTTACCCTGTTAAGAATGCCGTTTATGTAATAAGGGGCATTTTCTTCAGAATAGAGTGTAGCGAGCCTGTTGGCTTCTGAAATAATAGCTTCTGATGGAATATCATAAAGATATATTATTGAATAAATTGAAATTCTTAGTATTGCCTTATCTATCTCTCTGATTCTATCAAATTTCCAGTTGACTAAGTGTTTTTTTATTATATCATCAATTCTTTCAATATTTGAAATGACACCTTTTAATAATTCTCTGGCTAAGTTGTATACAATTTTCTTTTCTGAATCTTCGGTGATAGCCAGAAAATCTTCATTATCGAATGAAACCATATCTTCATACCACTTAAAATCTACAAGGCTTGAAATATCATGCCTTCCAACTTGATAAGCATAAAGTGTTATCAGGGATAGCTCTCTTGCTTTTTGTCTGGGTTTTACACTTTCTAGGTCCATTTTCTAAATTATTAACTTCCTATCTGAGAATATAAACTTGCCATTTCTACAGCACTCATCATTGCGTCATATCCTTTGTTGCCACTTTTTGTTCCGGCTCTCTGGATTGCCTGATCTACGTCATCGGCTGTAATAAGCCCGTATATCACTGGCACTTTTCCCATTGCGGATAATTCCATAATTGCTTTTGAGGAGTTGGAAGCTACGTACTCAAAGTGTGGTGTATCACCACGAATTATAACTCCAAGGCAGATTATAGCGTCGTACCCTCCTTTTTCAATTAACCTTCTTACTACCCCGGGTATTTCGTAACTGCCGGGAACTTTGAAGATGTGTAGATTTTCCAGTTTTCCGTCAAGCTGTAAATATGCATTTTTTGCACCATCTATAAGCTTATCACCAACAAAAGAATTAAATTTGCTGTAAACAATAGCAATTTTAATATTTTTTGCACTTAATTTACCTTCGTATAAATTCATCATATTCTCCTCTGTATTTATCGTCAAATATGGAAATATTTAATTCTTTTTTCTCAATTTTTTCAACTATATAGTTTCTTACTGTTTCTTCTATCTTTTTTTCTTTTAACCGGGCCTCAATTATATTTCTTACCTTTTCTAATGGGATAGATTTTTGCATTTCTCTATTAATAACTTTTAAAATGAAATAATAATCTTTACCGGATGTTCTAAATTTTGTTTTTTCGGGCCCTATTAAGAAACCCGGCTTTACAATCAGCTTCCCTTTTGTGGTGGGAATGGGCTTGGTTGTTAGGGAAAATGCAAGGAGTTCTTCCGGATAACCCTGCTGGAATAATTCAAAGACTGGTTTTAATCCGGTTCTTCCAGAGTATTTTTCGTAGTTTAAAATCTTTTTGTATTTTAAAAGCAAATCGGAAACGTCGTCTGATTTTTTCAACCTTAAAGCTATCTCATCCAGTGCCTTTTCAAAATTCTCAAGTTCTTCAAGCGTGGCATTTCTTGGTTGTTCACAAACTATAAGTACCAGGTCCACCTTTGGAACATCAACAAAAGCCTTTTCATTTTGCTTATAAAAATTTGTGATTTCGGTTTCATCAATCTTCTCGTTTGCTTTTTCTTTCAATTTAGTATCATAAAACATTAAAGCTCTTACAATTTGTCCCTTTTTAAGCTGAAGCTTCAATTCCTCGGTATAATCTTTTGCCAGCTTTGCCCTTTGTTTTAACATTTCGTTTGTAACATCTTCGATATTAGTCATATTTTCTATCATTCTATCAATTTCATCTCTGGGAAGGATAATTTTTTTGTTTTCCTTTACAAGCTGTTCAAGAGAGTAAATAAATAGTAATTCTTTAAAAGGCTCTACTTTATTTGAAGGGTTTCCGGAAGCGATTTTTAAAAATTCTTCCATTCTTTCTACATCATAGCTGGTAATTGAAAAATCACCTACTGTTGCAATTATCCTGTTTACTGGTAATGAAAAGGTAAAATTTAAAATAGTTAAAATAATAATAGCTAAAAAATATTTAAGTTTCATTATTAACGCTCCTCAAAAATTAGCTTTTCGTCGGTTTCAAGTTTCATAAGAAGATAGTTCATACTATCGAGGAGAGCCTGCCAGCTTGCCTCAATGATGTTGCCGGATACACCGACAGTGCCCCACTCTATACCATCATATCTGAAGGATACAAGCACCCTTGTAATAGCTGCAGTACCAGCCTTTGGGTTTAAAATTCTAACCTTATAATCTAAGAGTTTTACCCCCTTTACAGCAGGATAAAAGACAGAAAGAGCATTTCTTAATGCAATGTCAAGTGCATTTACAGGACCATCTCCTTCCGCCACTGTAAGCTGTTCAAGTTCACCCACTTTAATTTTAACGGTGGCTTCTATAACGCTTTTACTCCCTGAATAGTAAATTAAGGTTTTGAATGATTCAACACTGAATTTTTCCTTGAATTGTCCACAAATGTTTTTAACAAGTAATTCAAAGCTTGCATCTGCACCTTCAAACTCATATCCAAGATTTTCAAGCTCCTTGACTTTATCTACAACAACAGGAACAAAATTCTTTGGGATATTTATACCCATCTCCTTTGCTTTTTCTATGATGTTTGATTTTCCAGCCTGTTCAGATATTAAAATTCTCCTTTTGTTACCCACACTTTCCGGATTTACGTGTTCGTAAGTTCTTGGATTTTTCTCAACAGCGTTTGCATGTACCCCAGCCTTGTGGGTAAAAGCACTCATGCCTGTATAGGGTTGTCTGTTATCAGGGGTTAAGTTGGCAAGTTCATATACATAGTGAGAGATTTCAGTAAGTCTTTTTAACTCCTTTTCCCCTATCTTTTCAAACACACAGTTCATTTTAAAGTATAGATTTGGTATAATGGAGCACAGATTTGCATTTCCACATCTCTCACCTATGCCGTTTATAGTCCCTTGTACCTGTAAAACACCCGATTTGACAGCTTCAATACTGTTGGCAACGCCACATTCACTATCATTGTGTGCGTGAATTCCGAGAGGTGTTTTGACTTCATTTATGACTTTTGCTATGATTTCTCTTATTTTTTCGGGTATCATTCCACCGTTTGTGTCAGCAAGAACAAGCCAATCAGCCCCAGCCTTTTCTGCTGTTTGCAGTACTTTTACAGCATATTCAGGATTATCAATGAACCCATCAAAAAAGTGTTCTGCATCAAAAATTACTTCTTTTTTGTGATCTTTTAAGAAAGCTATGGACTCATAAACTAAGAGTAAATTTTCCTCCAGCGGAATTCTAAAAACATCTTTAACATGAAGATCCCAGCTTTTTCCAAAAATCGTAACCACTGGAGTTTTAGCATTGATTAACTCTTTTAAATTGTGATCTTCATTTACCTTGTTTTTTGCATGTCTTGTGCTTCCAAACGATGCTATCTTTGCATGTTTTAATTCTACTTTCTTTATCTCTTCAAAAAAAGTCTTATCCTTTGGTAATGCACCTGGCCAGCCACACTCAATATAGTCAACACCAAATCCATCGAGTTTTTTAGCAATATTTATCATATCAACGAGGGAAAAATTAACTCCTTCAGCCTGTTTCCCATCTCTTAAAGTTGTATCATAAATAAGTATTTTCCTTTTTTCCATTTCAAAACTCCTACAAGATTATAATTGGAATGTAATTTCAAGTCAAATTTTATTTTAATCCTGCGTTTAGTGATTTTTTAAAAATAGAAATAGAGTTAGACTCCAGACACCAGAGTTTTAGAGTTTACTGTTTGGTTCATCTCTCTATTTTATTTTATAAATAAATCACATTTTAGATGTTTATTAGAGTCGATCTTTATCAAAAATCATGTAGGTCAAACAAAAGTCTTTAGCAGAGAGAAAAACCAATCTTTAAAGCCTCAATGTTTGCAAGTATGATTTTTTCACCTTTCGACCTGAATTGATTTTCGATTGCCTTGACAAAGCTATTTTCCTTTGCAAACTGTGTGAGTTTTGCAAGTACGCCTAAAAGAATAATATTTGAGAACTTTGAACTTCCGAATTTTGAAAGGCATATTTCATCGAATTTAAAACTCAATATCTTTTTTGCGAAATTTCTTAATCCCTCTTTGATGACAGAAACATTTAAAATGGCAATTCCATTACCAGCAAGTCTTTTTGAAAATTTTTTTAAGGATGGAGTATTGAATGCGACAAGGATATCGGCTTTTGAAATAATTGGCGATGCAATTTTTTCCTCCGATATAATTACATGGCAATTGGCAGTTCCACCCCTCATTTCTGCACCGTAAGATGGGAAATAAGTTACATTGAGACCTTCCATAACTGAAGCTTCAGCAAATAAAAGCCCAGCTGTTAATAATCCCTGTCCACCAAAACCCGAAAATATAATTTTTTTGGTCATTTTACATCTCCAGAAATATCTTTAAAAATTTTTAGAGGAAATGTTTTTATCATTTCCTCCATTATATATTTGTTTGCTTCCAGTGATGACATTTTCCAGTTTGTATTGCAATTAGAAAGAATTTCGATAAATGTATATCCAGCATTGTTTAGTTGAAGTTTAAATGCTCTTTTTATCAAAGATTTTGTATGAAGAATATTTTTAAAATCTGCTACAGTTGTCCTTGCTACAAATACAGGTGCATCAAGGGAAGCAATCATTTCCGCAATCTTTAATGGATAACCGTGAATTTTTGGATCTCTGCCGTTTTGAGAAGTTGTTGTTTTCTGTCCCAGTAATGTGGTTGGAGCAAGCTGCCCGCCTGTCATACCATAATTTGCATTATTAATGAAAATTACCGTAAAATTTTCCCCTCTGTTAGCAGCATGAATTGTTTCAGCAAGTCCTATAGAAGCAAGATCGCCATCTCCCTGATAGCAAATGACAAGTTTATCTGGATGGACCCTCTTTATTCCAGTAGCTACAGCTGCAGCTCTTCCATGGGCGGCTTCACTTACATCAAAATCCCAGTAATCATAAGCAAGTACAGCACAGCCAACAGGAGCTATCCCTATTGTTTTTTCTCTAACTTTAAGTTCATCTATTACCTCACAGATTAATCTATGTACAACTGAATGTCCGCATCCAGGACAATAATGCATAGGAAGTCCAACAAGACTTTCTGGTTTATCAAATATTATGTGCTTCATTTTTTATTCCTTATATGTTTTTTGTGGATATTTAAAATATGCTCCTTTATTTCATTTTCGTCAAGTAGAACTCCACCCATTTTCCCATAAAATTCGACAGGAATTCTACACTCGACCCCAAGCTTTACATCCTCGACCATCTGTCCAGAACTCATTTCCACTGTAAGAATCGCTTTTACACCATTGTTTACCAGTTCTCTCAGTCTTCTATAAGGGAATGGATATAAGGTTATGGGTCTGAGCAGTCCGACTTTATACCCTTCTTTTTGCATTTCTTTGACCACGCTGTAGCAGACTCTTGCTGAAATACCATAAGCCACAAGTACTATTTCAGCCCCATCTAAATATGTTTCTTCGTATCTTACTTCATTTTTGCATATTGATCTGTATGTTTCCTGAAGTTTTAGATTTACCTTTTCCATTAGGGTTTCATCAAGCCAGAGGGAGCGTATCACATTTTTCTTTCTGTTTACTGCCCCTGTTAAAGCCCAATCTTTTTTGTAAAACTTTGGCTTGTAGTTCAAATCCATCTCAACATTTTCCATCATTTGTCCTATAATTCCATCCGAGAGTATTAAAACAGGGGTTCTATATTTGTCAGAAAGTTCAAAACCAAGAATTGTAAAATCAAACATTTCCTGCGGAGAAGCAGGAGCAAGCACAATTACATGATAATCTCCATGACCACCACCCTTTGTTGCCTGAAAATAGTCTCCCTGGGCTCCAGCAATATTTCCAAGTCCTGGACCACCTCTCTGTATGTTTGCAATAACACATGGAAGCATTGCAGTAGCCAGATAGGAAATACCTTCTTGCATAAGACTATAGCCAGGACTTGAGGTTGTTGTCATAACTCTGCCACCTGCTGCCGATGCACCAAAGACCATATTTATTGAAGCCAGCTCACTTTCAGCCTGAACAAAAACCCCGTTGACCTCTGGCATTCTTACTGACATAAGTTCGGCAACCTCATTCTGTGGGGTGATGGGATACCCAAAATAATATCTACAGCCAGCTATAATGGAACCTTCTACAAGGGCCTCATTTCCTTTCATTAACTTTATTTTTTCCATTCTAATCCTCTTTAATGACTTTTATTGCCACCTCGGGACACACTATGGCACATCTTTTACAGCCTATGCAATTCTCATTTTTTACTGGTATTGCATACCGCCAGCTATTTTTATTGAATTCCTCACCAAGCTTTATAACGTCTTTTGGACATTCCGGGATACATAAACCACATCCCTTACATATGTGCGGATTGATTTCGATATAAAATCTCATACTCTTCCCATTAAAATTTTTGGTTAGATTATAACATTTTTTTCAGATTTGTAAAGTTATTGTTTTTAATTTTTTGTTGTTTTATTTTTTGGAATGAGGTATAATTTTTTTATCTGTATATATAGCAGGTAGATAAGTAGATATTATTGATTTGTACTTTTCGAATTGGCCGATCTTTATTTATATGGCTTTTAGATAAAGTTATTTTTTAAAAAATAAGCCCCTCGAAAACAATATTATTTGCTTTGCTATCAATGGGCTTACATTATTTCTCATTTTCAGATTTAAGTCTTTGATATCAAAAATCTATACACCATATCTCCGAGTCCAATCCCGCCGGAGTGCGCTATCTTTTTTGAATATTCTTCGTAAAGCATGTCTTCAAAGATTTCCTGCTTTAAGCCACCATTAAGCCAGTCTGATTTCTGGATAGTTTTTCTCATTGATTTAAAAAGTTGGTTGATAAAAATGGATTCAAATTCTCTTGATACTTTTAATATTTCTTCGTTACTCAACTTCTTTACATCGATATTTCTATATTTGTTTATATCGAAACTTTCCCTCTCTATTGGTCTATTTATTCTCTCAATCATAATTTTTTCCCTTTTATATTTTCGGAAATGTGAAAAAAAATATTAGATTGAATATTTAGATATTTGTAGCTTGTTGCATGAAACGTTCTCCAGTGGTTAAATCTCAAAGGCGAATATATAATTTAAAGTTTTACTTAACCAAAATCTTTCCACCGTTGGATTTTGATGTAACAGTTGAAAGTTGAAAGTTATAAAGTTGGAAAGTTTTCTTTAAGTGAAAGCCTTTTGTTGTAGATTTTTTTATCCTATAACTTTGAGTAAATGGATTAAACTTTTAGGATGAAGCTTTTTTGTTTAGCCCAGGTTTTTTATTTTTTTTCTTTCATTAAGTCCCTCTGGTTTACTACATCGTAAGCAAGAATTTTGGTCAAATCTCTCGAATGCTTTTCTAAAGCGAACAGG
>FWPU01009433.1_pt1 | contig 14996 bp, 14 predicted proteins | sample 2228361 | NCBI WGS metagenome assembly FWPU01 (sample SAMEA103939777, study PRJEB20133) | metagenome
GCTATCTCTGCAATGCGCTGCTGTGGCGCGCGTTGGAGGCCGAAGCGCGAGCCGGAACGCCGCGCGTTGCGGCCTTCGTTCATATCCCGCGCGCGCAACGGCTTCCCTTTGCCAAGCTCCTGCGTGCCGGCGAGGCCATCATGCGCGAAATTCTCGCAGCGGCACGACGATCGCGCTGAACGTGCCGCGATCGGACAGCGTTGTTCCAATCCGGCACAGATTTATTGGCCCGAGACTTGAACCGTCCCGGCGCGACAGAACCGGAGCCGGACCATGAGCCTCGACCGCCGCGCCTTTTTCAGGCTTTCCGCGCTGACCACGGCGGCGCCCGCCGTGACGCTGGCAACGCCGTCGCGCGCGGCGCCGATGTCGATGCTCGGCGTTGACGCGGTGCAGCTCGGCGTGCGCGCCGGCGGCACGGTCGAGCAGACCGCCGCGCTGCAGAACGCCATCGATCAGACCGCCGGGGCGCGGGTGCCGCTGGTGCTCGGCCCCGGCGAGTATCGCACCGGCCAACTCAAGCTGCCGACGGGAACGCAGATCGTGGGCGTGCGCGGCGCGACGCGCTTGATCTTCGAAGGCGGCGCAGCGCTGATTTCCGCGCACGGCGCAGACCACGTGACGCTCGCCGGCCTCGTCTTCGAAGGCAGGAATAAAGCGCTGCCGGAAGATCGCGGCCTGATCAACATCTCCTGGGGCGGCGGCATTCGCATCCTCGACTGCGAGGTGCTCAATTCGGGCCGGCATGGCATCGTGCTCGACGATGTCGAGGGCTCAATTTCGCTCACCATCATCGCCAACGCGGCGGATACCGCCATCGTGTCGCGCAACGGCCGCGGCGTCGTGATCAGCAACAACCAGGTTCGCGCCTGCCGCGCCGGCGGAATCCACATTCTGCGCAAGAGCAAGGGCGACGACGGCACGCAGGTGTTGGACAATCGCATCGAAGACATTGCGGCGGGCGCGGGGGTTGAGTCCGGCAACGGAATTTTGGTCGCGGAGGCCGCCAACGTGGCGGTGCGCGGCAACCGCATGCGCCGCGTCGCCGCGTCGGGCGTCAAGGGGCGCGGCGCCGCCAATCTGCAGATCGTCGGAAATTTCGTCGAGGAGGTCGGCGATGCGGCGGTGCATGCAGAAGCCGATTTCGAAGGCGTCGTGGTTGCGAACAACACCCTGTCGAACGCGGCGACAGGAATCGCCGTCGTCGGCTTCGAGCACGGCGGGCGGCTTGCGGTGATCGAGGGCAATCTGATCCGCAACCTGAACTCCGCGCGGCGCGCCGGGCAAGGCAGCGGCGCCGGCGCCGGCATCGGCATCAGCGTGGAGGCGGACGCGACCGTCAGCGGCAATGTGATCGAAAATGCGCCCGACACCGGCATCAAGCTCGGCTGGGGGCAATATCTGCGCGACGTGTCGGCTACCGGCAACGTGGTGCGCAACGTCGGCTACGGCATCACGGCATCGATTTCCACCGGCGCCGGCCAGGCGGTGATCGCCGCCAACATGGTGGCGGAGGCCAGGCGGGGCGCCATCGTGGGCATGGATTTCGCCGAAACGATCCCCGACGACTTGCAGAGCAATCCGACACGCTACGCGCATCTGACGGTGCGCGGCAACAAGGTGCGCTGAATGTTCCCCGGCTCGCTTGCACATCGATAGTGGGGCGGCCTCCCCGCGTGACTGCGCCCATGCTAACCTCGGCGCGCACGCGGGGAGGTTTCTGCGGGTAGATTCCATCGCGGTGACGCCGAGCCCGCCTCCGGATTTCCCAGAAGCGTTGGCGGCGAGCTTCGCTACGGTTTTCGCCGTTGGCGCGGATGCACCGGCACCAAGCCGCCGGGGAGGCGAACCCCACAAGTGAGCCGCTGAGGCCAGGATGACGACACGGAACGTCGCCAAATCCCCAGCCGACGTCGTCCACACCGGCAACTGGCGCGAAGTGCTGACGGTGTTCCTGCGGCTCGGGGTCACCTCGTTCGGCGGGCCGATCGCACATCTGGGATATTTTCACGGCGAGCTGGTGGTCAGGCGCCGCTGGCTCGACGAAAAAACCTACGCGGACCTCGTGGCGCTCTGCCAGTTTCTGCCCGGTCCGGCGAGCAGCAAGATCGGGATCGCCATCGGCCTCTCGCGGGCCGGATATGCCGGCGCGCTCGCGGCATGGATCGCGCGGGCCGGATATGCGGGCGCGCTCGCGGCATGGATCGGCTTCACCATGCCGTCGGCGCTTGCCATGGTGCTGTTCGCCTACGGCGTATTGTCGCTCGGCGACATGCTGGGCAGCGGATGGCTGCACGGACTGAAAATCGCAGCGGTCGCCGTTGTTGCCCAAGCCGTGCTGACCATGATGCGGTCACTCGCGCCTGACCGCGAGCGCGCGACGCTCGCGGTCGCGGCCGCGGCGCTGACCGTGGCTTTTCCCAATGTCTGGGGCCAGATCGGCGCAATCGTGCTCGGCGGCATCGTCGGTGTGACTTTGTTGGGTGGCGGCGCCCCGAAGGATCATGTTGCGATGCCGCACACGGTCGGCCGAACAGCGGCGATCGGCGCGATCGTCTTGTTTTTTGCCATCCTGTTCGGGCTCCCGCTCGTGCTTGCCGCGGTGCCCAACCAGAGCCTGCAGTATTTCGAGGCGTTCTATCGGGCCGGATCGCTGGTGTTCGGCGGCGGACACGTGGTGCTGCCGCTGCTGCAGGCCTCGGTCGTGCCGCCGGGATGGGTCACGAACGACGCGTTCCTCGCCGGCTACGGCGCGGCGCAGGCCGTTCCCGGCCCGCTGTTCACCTTTGCCGCGTATCTGGGCGCGATCATGGGGCCGGAGCCGAACGGCTGGGCGGGCGCCGCGCTGTGTCTTGTCGCGATGTTTTTGCCGGCTTTTCTGCTGGTGATCGGGCCGCTGCCATACTGGGATGAGCTCAGACGACGTACCTGGGCGCAGTCGGCCCTGCGCGGCGTCAATGCGGCGGTGGTCGGACTCCTGCTTGCGGCGCTCTACAGCCCGGTGTGGACGTCGGGCATCCTCGGTGCCGGCGACTTCGTGCTCGGGGCGGCGGCATTCCTGCTCTTGTTCATGTGGCAGACACCGCCGTGGGTGGTCGTGATCCTGTGTGCACTGGGAGGGGCCGGCCTCGCCATGCTGTGACGGCAGCCGGTCACTGTGGTTGCGCGAGAATCTCGGCCGGCCGAATTTCGCCCACGGCGATGCCGTTCCAGTTATGCAAGGGGCGGCGGGCGAATTTATCCAGCGCGGCGCGATCCGCATCGGTTGCGACAAGGCGGGCCAGCGTCGCGGCCATGATCACTTCGGCGGCGCGGCCGGCGCCGTCATCGGATTTGACGGCGATGCCCAGCCCCTGCTCGGGCAGCGCCGCGCAGCACATGCCTTCGGCTCCGCTCTTGACCAAAATGCGCGAGCCGAAGCGGCTCATGAGCTCGGTGCAGAAGCGGCCGGTGCCGGCAACGTGCCAGGGCTTTTGCGCGCAAGCCTCGCGCAGCCGGCGCGACGCAGCCGCCCGTTCGGGGCCAAGCCCTTTGCCGCTGCCGAAGCGCGCAAAGGCGCGCGCCACCGCTTCGAGCGGCATGGCCCACGTCGGCACAGAGCAGCCGTCAACGGCACAGGCCTGGTCGGGAATGGACAGGCCGGCGAGATCTTCCAGCACAGCCTTGACTGCGCGCTGCACCGGATGGCTCGGCTCGAGGTACGCGGCGCAGTCGGCTCCCAATGCGCAAGCGGCGCAGAGGAATCCCGCATGCTTGCCGGAGCAGTTGTTGTGCAAAGCCGTTGCCACGCGGCCGGAGCGCGCGAGGGCTTGAAGGGAAGCCTGGTGCAACGGCCAATGGACGCCGCACTTGAGGGCCGACGGATCGAGGCCGGCAAGCGCGAGCATCCGCGTCACGGTGGCCACGTGCCCCTCCTCCCCGCCGTGAGAGGCGCAGGCGATGGCCAATTCTTCCGGACCCAAACCGAAGCGGTCGGCAGCGCCGCTTTCGACCAGGACCAGCGCCTGCAGCGGCTTGATCGCCGAGCGCGGATAAACCGGCCGCGCCACATCGCCGAGCGCGAGCATGCGGCGCCCCTCGGGGTCGACCACCGCAACGGCGCCGCGGTGGCGGCTCTCAACCATGCCGCCGCGGACGACTTCGACCAGGAGAGGGTTGTCCATCTGCCAAGATGCGGTGTTGCGTCACAGTTCAGCCGAAAAACGAGCCTAGCAATTTTGCATGGACAAGCCTGCCAAGCGTTCGCTCTCCGGCCGCATTGTGATCTTCCTGCTCGCCGTATTCCTGGCGCCGGTGGCGGTGCGCGCGGCGCTCTACGCGGTGGACGGCGGCCCGCGCAGTTGGCGGGAGGCGGATTGGTCGAGCACCGGCAGTCTGCCGCCGGCAGCTTCGCATCCCGAGGCACGGGTGCTGATTCTGTCCGGCCAGACCGGCGGCTGGAAGGGCGTGCTGTCGGTCCATTCGTGGATCGTCATCAAGCCCGCCAACGCGCCGGAATGGCGACGATACGACGTGGTCGGCTGGGGCAGCCCCGTGCGCGTCAACGGATGGGCGCCGGACGGACGCTGGTTCGGCAACCGGCCCACGGTGATCGCGGACATCAAGGGGCGGCAAGCCGAGGCGCTGATCCCGAAGATCGAGGCGGCCATCCGCAACTACCGGTACAACCATTCGGGCGACTATCGGCTGTGGCCCGGACCGAACAGCAATACGTTCGTGGCGAGCGTGCTGCGCGAGGTTCCCGAAATCGGCGTGGCCTTGCCGCCCAATGCCATCGGTCGCGATTTCCGGCCCCGGCCGTATGCCGGCCTGAGCGACAGCCGCACCGGGGTGGAGGCCAACCTCTGGGGCGCATTGGGGGTCAAGCTCGGCTGGATCGAAGGTGTGGAACTCAACGTGCTTGGTCTCGTTGCGGGCCTCGACGTCCGCAATCCCGCTGTCAAGCTGCCGGGGTTCGGCCGCGTGGGCTTCGATACGCTGAATGCCGTCGCGGCGCCGAAGCATTGAGCGATTTCATCCGCGCATTGCCGCGCCGGGCCAGAGCTTGGGGCCGGCGCGCTGATATTGCGGCGCGCGGGGAACCTCGGCGCCGAGCGCCTGTGCCGCGTGCCAACCCCAGCGAGGATCGTCGAGCATGGCGCGCGCGAGCGACACCATGTCCGCCTTGCCCGCGGCCACGATCGATTCCGCGTGCGCCGGGGTCACGATCAGGCCCACTGTCCGGGTCGCAATACCCACTTCCCGTTTCACGCGCTCGGCAATCGGCGCGTTGTAGCACGGCGTGGTCGGGTTGCGGGTGGCGGCGGTGATGCCGCCGGACGAGACATCGATGAAATCCAGGCCGTCGTCCTTGAGCGCCTTGGCGAAAGCCACGGCGTCGTCGGGCGTCAATCCGCCCTGGTTCCAATCGCTGCCGGTGATGCGCGCACCAAGCGGCATCCGCCGCGGCACCACCGCGCGCACGGCCTGGGCGATTTCGCGCGGAAAGCGCATGCGCGCGGCGAGCGGGCCGCCGTATTCGTCGTTGCGGGTGTTGGACAACGGGGACAGAAACGAATGCGCGAGATAGCCGTGGGCGTAGTGCAGCTCGATCGAGTCGAAGCCGATGCGCACGGCGCGCTTGGCCGCCTCCACGAACGCGTTGCGAACCCGCACAAAATCCTCTCCCGTCATGGCGCGCGGGGTGTGCCAGCCTTCGCCGAAGGGGATCGCGGATGGCGCGATGGTCGGCCAGGGATCGTGCGGCTCCTTGAGGGCGCCGCCGCCCTCCCACGGCCGGTAGGAGGAGGCCTTGCGGCCCGCATGGGCGAGCTGAATGCCGAGCTTGGCGGTACCGGCGCGGCGGCAATGGGCCACCACGCGCGCGAGTGCGGCTTCATTGGCGTCGGAATACAGGCCGAGACAGCCGTGGGTGATGCGGCCGTGGCGTTCCACGTGGGTGGCCTCGACCACCACCAGGGCGGCACCGGAATTGGCCAGCATCGAGAGATGACCGAGATGCCAATCGGTGGCGGAGCCGTCGTCGGCGCTGTACTGGCACATGGGCGAGACGACGATGCGGTTGGCCAGCTCAAGCTCGGCGAGCCGGATCGGCGAAAACAGGGCGCTGGGCATGCGTGATGATGAAATTGGGAGCGGGCGCACCACTATAGCGCATCGCAAGCCGGCAGTTGAAGCAATCTCGCCGGGACGACGTTATGAACCCGCCTTCGCGTTGTCGTTATCGGACTTTGGGGCGATCTCGTTCCAGCGATCCGCCATGCTCATGGTTTCGCGGAAGCAGGCGAGGAATTGCTCCTCGGAGTAATAGCGCTTCCAGCGGCCGGTGAGATAGAGGTCGACCAGGTGCGCGCGCCGCCGGTCCGCGAGATTGCGCCATTTCAGCGCAACGGGATCCAATGAGAGGACGGATCGAGGGGGCGCCACGGGTGGGCCGTCCTTGTGCTCTGACATCTGCCGCCGCCGCAGGTCGAACTGGGCCTCAAACACGAACATCAGACCAGCCGATTCGGGCAACAGCAAGGACGAGATGAGCGTGCCCACGAGTTTCTGCGTCTGTTGTGCGGCGTTTCGAGCCTGGCGGCGGCACAATTGTTCGCCTGAACATCGGGTTTCATTTCGCCGGCGACCGAAGGCTGAACACCTGCATCCGGATCACCAACATCGCGATCAAGCCGAGATTGAGCAGATTGGCGAGGATCCCGGCGGCGAACGCCGGAGCATAATACCCGAAATAGTCGTAGAGCACGCCGGCAAGCCAACCACCGGTTCCCATGCCGGAGCCGCTCAGCAACAGCAGCACGGGGATGCGCCAAGAGGCTTCGGACGCGGGAAAATGCTGCCGAATCGCCAATACGTAGGCCGGAATCAGGCCGGCAAAGCCCAAGCCGAAGGCGGCGGAGACGATGAACAGGCCGACCTCGTCCTGGGTGAAGAGGAAACCGGTCATGGCCACCGCCTGCGAGGCGGAGCCAAGCAGCAGCGTGCGCAGGCCGCCGATGCGGTCCGAAATCAGGCCCCAGATCTGGCGGCTCACGAACCCGGCACCGAGCAACAGCGACAGCATCGCCGCACCATGGGCGGGCTTGATGCCGAGGTCGCTGCAAAGCGCAACCAGATGCACCTGCGGCATGGACATGGTCACGCAGCAGAGAAAGCCGGCGGCTGCCAACGGGATGTAGACCGCACGCGGCGGCCAGCCGAACACGCGTTGAGAGACGGGCGCGGCGCCGGCAAGAGCCACCGATGGCTGCTCCGGCGGCGACTTCAGAAAGGCCAAGGCGAGGGGCACGATTACGGCAAGCTCAAACAGGCCGTACCACAACATGGTCTGACGCCACCCGAGCGCGGCGATGGCCGGCTCGAAAACATTCGGCCAGATGCTGCCCGCAACATAGGTGCCGCTGGAAATGAGCGCGAGCGCCGAGCCGCGGCGGCGATCGAACCAGCGGCTCACGTACACGTAGAACGGCGCGTTGATGCCGCCGTTGCCCAGAATGCCGATGAAGAGACCATGACCGACGTAGAGCTGCCAGGGCGCGCCGCCCATGGCAAGCAGGAGCCCGAGGCAGATCATCACCGCGCCGCAAATCACCGTCCAGCGCACGCCGATGATGTCGGCGAGCCGCCCCATCATGATTCCGCCGAGCCCCTGGCCGAACCAGGCAAGCGCGCTGGCCAGGGCCGGAATTGAACGCGTGCCGTCGAGCTCGGATGCGATCGGCTTGAGCGCAACCACCACGATCCACGGCGCGCCGAACGAGAGCGTCAGGATGACGAGCGCCACACAGGCGACGATCCATGACTCCTTCGACTCGATCGAGGGCGCGGTTGGCAGGCGCATCTACGGTTTCACCGCCAGCACCGCCTCGATTTCCACCGAGATCTGATTGGGCAGCGAGCCCATGCCCACGGCGGAACGGGCGTGGCGGCCGGCTTCGCCAAATACCTCCACGAACAGGTCGGAACAGCCGTTGATCACCTTGGGGTGGTCCTTGAATTCGGGCACCGCGTTGACCATGCCGAGGACCTTGAGCACCGCTTCGACACGATCGAGCGAGCCCAGCGCGTCGCGGGTGGCCGCGAGCAGGCCAAGACCGACACGGCGGGCGCGCCGGTAAGCCTCCTCCACGGAAACGTCGGCACCGACCTTGCCGGTGAGATGGTTGCCGGCGTCGTCGCGCGGTCCCTGGCCGGAGAGAAACAACAGATTGCCGGCAAGCCGGAACGGCACGTAGTTGGCCACCGGGGTCGGGGTCTTGGGCAGAACGATACCAAGCTGCTGCAGGCGGGCTTCCGCGCTCATCGGCGTCTCCTTTCAACGAGCTCCGCGGCCAAGGCGATGGCGCCATCATAACCGAATCCGCAGCGCATAGGCGATTTCACCGACGATGCCGCGGCGGAACAGCAACACACAGGCGACGAAAATAATGCCCTGAACCACGAGCACCCATTGGCCGATCTTGGTCAGATAGTTTTCAAGGGTGACCACGAACAAAGCGCCGACCACCGGTCCGAACACCGTGCCGAGCCCGCCGACCAGCGTCATCAGCACAACTTCGCCGGACATTGATTGGTCAAATCCTCGGTTTCGAGGACGATGTCGCTCATGCGCTGCGGGGGCCCCTGGACGCTCGGGATATTCGCCGCGTTTTGGCGGAACGTCCAGAGCCCGCAGGCCGGTTTTCCCCCCTCGCCGCGCGAGCGGGCTCCTCCGCCAGCGCGGTCGCAGCATGCAGGATGGATATTGCTCCGCCAGCGGCCGCCATATACGAGGTTACGGCCAATTCCGTGCCACAAAAGGATTCTGCCTGTGATCGATCTCTACACCTGGACGACGCCGAACGGGCGCAAGGTTTCCATTGCGCTCGAGGAGCTGGGTTTGCCGTATACGGCGCACCCCATCGACATCAGCAAAGGCGAGCAGTTCAATCCGGAGTTCCTGAAAATCAGCCCGAACAATCGGATCCCGGCGATCGTCGACCGCGACAACGGCATGGCGCTCATGGAGTCGGGTGCGATCCTGATCTACCTTGCCGACAAGACCGGGAAACTAATGCCGAAGAGCGGCGAGCCGCATTATCGCGTGCTCGAATGGCTGATGTGGCAGATGGGCGGGATCGGACCGTTTCTGGGCCAAGTGCATCACTTCGTCAAATACAACAAGGGCAAGGCACCGTACGCGGAGGAGCGCTACCTGAAGGAGGCGCACCGGCTGTACGGCGTGCTCGACAAACGGCTCGAGGGACGCGAATTCGTCTGCGACGATTATTCGATCGCCGACATTGCCATCTGGCCCTGGATCTCGCGCTTCGAGTGGCAGACGATCGATCTCAATCAATACCCGAACGTCAAGCGCTGGTACGTGACGATCGCAAAGCGACCCGCCGTCGAGCGCGGCTACGCGGTGCCGAAGAAGGTCAACGAAATTCCGATGCCGGCATGATGCGATCGGAACGCGGATGACCTCCTCGCGAAGCTTTCACTATGGCTGGATCGTCGCCGCGGTGACGTTCCTCGCCCTGATGACGGGCGCCGGCGTGCGCTCGGCACCGGGCATCCTGATCGTTCCGATCGAGGAAGAATTCCATTGGTCGCGCTCCACCATTTCGTTCGCGATCGCGGTCAACCTCCTGCTCTACGGACTCATGGGACCGTTCGCCGCGGCGGTGATGGAGCGGTACGGCATGCGCCGCACCGTGCCGCTGGCACTGGCGATGATCGGCGCCGGCGTGGCGCTGACGGCGGTGATGCGCGAGCCGTGGCAGATGGTGCTGCTGTGGGGCGTGGTGGTCGGCATCGGCGCGGGCGCGCTCGCCAACATGCTGGCGGCCATGGTGGCCACGCGCTGGTTCACGGCGCGGCGCGGCCTCGTGATCGGCGCGCTCAGCGGCAGCGTCGCCACCGGGCAGCTCCTGTTTCTGCCCACGTTCGCCAGCGTGACGGCGAACTACGGGTGGCGCGCGACGGTCATCGCCATCGCCGTCGTGGTATTCGCCGTGCTGCCGGTGGTCGTCTATTTCATGCGCGACCGGCCGGCCGACGTCGGCCTTGCGCCCTACGGCGAGACCGGCGGCCCAAACCCAACGCCGCCGGTGACGGGCAATCCGGTTGCGCTCGCGTTCGCGACCTTGCGCGACGTGATCCACAAGCGTGACTTCTGGCTGCTGGCCGGAACGTTCTTCATCTGCGGCGCGTCGACAAACGGGCTGATCGGCACCCATCTGATCCCCGCTTGTCTCGACAACGGAATCTCGGCGGTAACCGGCGCGGGCCTGCTCGCGGCCATGGGCGTCTTCAACCTGATCGGCACCACCGGCTCCGGCTGGCTGAGCGATCGCTTCGACAACCGCGTGCTGCTCGCCCTGTATTACGGCCTGCGCGGCATATCGCTGATCTATCTGCCGTTTTCTTTTGTCTCGCTGTACGGCCTCTCGCTGTTCACGGTGTTCTACGGGCTCGACTGGTTCGCCACCGTCGCCCCCACGGTCCGTCTCATCGGCCTTACGTTTGGCAAGGAACGCACCGGCATCGTCTACGGCTGGATCTTCGTGGCGCACCAGATCGGCGGCGCTTCGGCCGCCTACCTCGGCGGCGTGCTGCGCGAGAATTTCGGCACCTATCTGGAATCCTTCATACTTTCGGGCCTGCTTTGCCTCGTGGCGGCGGCGCTGTCGATGTTCATTGGACGGGAGCGGCGGGAGCGCGCGCCGGCGGTTGTGCCGGCGGCCTGAGCGGAACCGCACGCCACGTCGGCAAAATTCGCCCTTCCCCCTACCCTGCGCCGGCAAGGTCGGCGATGATCAAAAAGGAAACGCCGAGGCCAACAGCACGGACCACACGATGCCTGCCTTCATCTGCATGACTTGCGGAATGCAATTCGCGCCGACGCCGGAGCCGCCGACGTCCTGTCCGATCTGCGAGGACGAGCGACAATACGTGGCCCCCGCGGGACAGGAATGGGTCACGCTCGAGGAGCTGGCGCGCTCGAACTACAACGCATGGCGGCTTTTGGAGCCGAACCTGTTCGAGGTCGTCACCATGCCGCCGTTCGCGATCGGCCAGCGGGCGCAGCTCGTGCGTACGCCGAACGGCAACATTCTCTGGGATTGTCTGTCGCTGATCGACGCGGCGACCGTGGAGCTGATCAATGCGCTGGGCGGAATCAAAGCCATCGCCATCTCGCACCCCCACTACTATTCGTGCATGGTGGAGTGGAGCCACGCGTTCGGCCGTGTGCCCGTCTATCTGCACAAGGCGGACCGGGAATGGGTGATGCGCGACGACCCGGTGATCCATTATTGGGAAGGCGAGCGCAAGGAAATCCTGCCGGGGCTCACGTTGATCTGCTGCGGCGGGCATTTTCCCGGCGGCGTGACGCTGCATTGGGCGGCGGGCGCCGAGGGGCGCGGGGCGCTGCTCTCCGGCGACATCGTCCAGGTGGTGCAGGACCGCAAGACGGTGAGCTTCATGCGCAGCTTCCCGAACTTCATTCCGCTGTCGGCACCGGCGGTGGAGCGCATCGTGCAGGCGCTGGCACCGTTCCCGTTCGAGCGGATTCACGGCGCATTTCCCACGCGCACGATCGCCAAGGACGGCAAGCGAGTGCTGGAAAAATCAGCGGAGCGCTATCTTGCCTATATTCGGGGCGACGGTTCCGCCGAACTGCGCTGATCGGTGAGCGCCGTCGACCGCGAACGCCGCCGGATCGAGGGCGACGGTTCCGCCGAACTGCGCTGATCGGTGAGCGCAGGCTCCGCTGCGGCGCTTGGTCTACGCCCCGCCTTGCACGATTGCCGGCTCGCGCGGCGGCACAGGAAAGGTCTGATCGGCCGGAGCCGCCGCGCGGATTTCACCCCTGCGCGCCGCGGCGGTCAGGCGGCGAACCTGCGCCTCAAGCTCGGCCGCGATGCGCTTGCGATCACTGTCGGCTTTGAACGGGATCGGCTCGCCCCAGGCCACAATCACATCCACGGCGCCGCGGCGCATCACCTCGATCAGATGCGGCCAGAGATCGAGACCGCCGTACCAGGCCAGCGCGCGCCGCTCATGGCGGCCGAGCGGCAAGCCGTGGTGCCGGGCAAAGGTGATGGCCAGCGGTTGCACCGTCACCTCCTCGAGAGAGGCCTTGGCTAACGCGATGTGCGCCGCACCGATCAGCGCGGTGCGGAACGGCAGAATGCGGTTGCCGTCGCTGGACGTACCCTCGCCGAACAGGACGACGGGATCGCCGTCGACCAGGCGGTCGGCGATCTCGTGATTGACCTGCGCGGTCTTGTGCGGCCGCTGCCGATCCACGAACACCGAGCGCTGCAACTTGGCCAAAAGTCCGAACAGCGGCCAGCCGGCAATTTCGCTCTTGGCAATGAAGACGACCGGCGCCACTGCGGTGATGATCGGGATGTCGAGCCAGGAGGTGTGATTGGCGACGATGAGAAGGGGTCGGCGAGAATCGCATTGCCCCACGATTTCCAGCCGGACGCCCATCAGCCGACACACCGTGCGGTGGTAAAAGACCGGGATCCAGCGCCGGGTCGGCCAGCCCAACGCAACCGACAGCGCCTGCAGCGGGATCAAAACCGCGGTCAGCAGGCCAATGCTGGTGAGGCGAAGGACAACGCGAAGCATCGTGCTCAAGAGCGCCCGATCAGCGGCGAGAAATGCCTTGCCGTACGAGAAAATTTAGCAATGATGCCCGGTAGTTACAAGCAACGCGACGGCGACTGTGCCGACTTTTCAGGACAACCTTTCCTCTGCGAGAGGCCGCGTTCGGCACAACGGAGACGGCGACTGTGCCGACTTTTCAGGACAACCGTTCCAGTTCGGCGAACGGCTTCAACTCCATGTCCCGGCAATGCTCGCGCACTTCGGCCGCCTCGCGCGCCTCGCGCGATTCACTCGTCGGTCGGATCGGATCGACGAGGCGCTCAAGCCGGCCAAAACGAAAAAGCACCAAGTTCTCCTTCACGCCGGCATAGCGGCCGTCGCTCCGCCTTGCATTATAGCGCAGACAGACCACGTAGCGGCGCACCCCGTCGAAGGGGCGGACCTGCGGCTCCGAAACAAAGGCATCGCGAACCTGCCGCGGGTCGTTCAGATAGGTGCGCATCAGCGACAAGATCTCGGCCCGATAATTCTGGGGAAACACCGCGGCGGTCTGTTCGTTGCGCGCGGCTTCGTCGCGCAACGCCGCGATCTGGGCGCAGCCGGAGAGCACGAGTGGCAAAACGAGAATCAGACGGTACATGGCGCCTCGCCGCGGCACGGAATCGGCCGCATCATAACCCGGGTCGGTCGGCGACGCAGGCTGCCTAGAGGTCCTGCTCGAGCCACCGGCGCTGCACGCCGTCGCACCAGTTGCCGACGTTCCATTCGCCCCAGGCGCCGAGACCGCCGAGCTCGTGCGAGCCGCAATAGACCGGCACGTGCACCACCGAGAGGCCGTCATGGGAGCGCGCCGCTTGCAGCGCGGCCCGCAAATCCTGCGCGTTCCAGCCGCCGTGAACCGCCTTCACACCGTCCACGGAGCCGGCGAGCCGCACGTAATCGACGGCAACCCGATCGTTGGTCCGGAAGCCCTCGCCATATTGCGCAAGCTGCAAACCGGTGATCGCCGCCATGCGGCGGTTGTCGAAAATCACGATCATGCCGCGCACGCCGTGCTCGACGCCGTCAATCAGGATCTGCGGGTTCATCATGAAGGAACCGTCGCCGCAGAAGGCGATGCCGTAGCGCGGCCGGTCGGCGAGCGCAGAGGCGAGCAGCGCGCTCGGTGCAAAGCCCATGTAGGACGCGCCGGCCTCGGTGAAGGTATCGCCGGTGCGGTCGTCCTCCACGATCTGAAAGCCGTTGGCCTGCACGTCGCCGGCGTCGAAGAATTTCGCGGCGCCGATGTCCTTGGCAAAATCGGCGACGATCTTTATGGCGGCCGGCTGGGTCAAGGCCGGGCGCTGCCAGACGTCGTCGTTGATGGGGCCTGCGGCGAACCGCTTCTGCTTATAGGCGGACCATTCCGCTTTCTTTGCGGCACAGGCGGCGCGCCATGCCTGCTTGTCGGCGCTCGGCGGCATGGCCGCGAGCGCGGCCGCAAGGCGCTCGGACACGGCGGAAATGTCGCCCGGCAGCGCCAGCGTGTTGTTGTAATGGCTCACATCGGCCAAATCACCGTTGATGTTGATCACGGCCTTGGCGGATTTGTAACCGATGCCGGAGCAATCGGCCTGGCACACCGCGCGCGAACCGATAACGATCAGCAGCTCGGCCTCGGCCATGGCGAAATTGCCGCTGATCGAGCCTTTGGATCCGCCGACGTGCATGTTGAGCGGATGCGCGTCGGGCAGCACGCCGGTCGAGCCGGGCGACAGCACCACGGCGGCGCCGGCGGCCGCGGCAAGGCGGCGGACCGCGGCGTCGTGGCCGCGGGTGCCGCCGCCGGCCTTGATGGCGACGCGCCTGGCCGCCGCAATCATCTGCGCCGCGCGTTCGATTTCCGCCTGGCCCGCCGGCGCAAGCGGGGGAAAATTCGGCCGCGCCGGAAGCGCGGCGAGATTGAGCGTGAGCGGCGCGGGCTGGGTGTTGAGCGGCAGCAGGAGATAGAACGGCCCCGCACGATAAGGGTGATGCACGGTCAGCGCGCCGCGGCGCAGCGCGTCACGCAGGGCCTGCGGCGTGTGCAGCACATAGGAGCGGCCCATGATCGCGGTCATCTGCCCGAACAGGTGCTGCTCCTGCTTCGGCACCTGCTGCATGTTGTAGCCTTCGCCGTAGGTCGTCTCGTCGCCATAGATGTGATAGACGCCCACCCCGTTCGAGGCCGCCGCCAGCGAGCCGGCAAAAGCCTGCATGGCGCCGGGTCCAATCGAGGTGACGACCGCGGGAATCTCGCCGTACTGCCAGCGCAGCGCGGTGGCGGCATGCGCCATCGCCACCTCGTTGCGGCAGTTGAAGGTGCGGGTGACGCCCGCCTCCTCGTAGATGCGCAGCACCTCGCCCAGGTC